>WUUC01124925.1_pt1 | contig 97029 bp, 61 predicted proteins | sample 6278441 | NCBI WGS metagenome assembly WUUC01 (sample SAMN13675441, study PRJNA597444) | soil metagenome | isolation source: soil | place: USA: Washington | collected 2017-10 | reverse complement strand
TCGCCCCTCGCGTGCCCGGCTCGCGGCGGTCTCGACGCGCTCGCTACGCGACTGAAATGACGCAGTGGTGTTAATCAATAATCGCCGCGAAGGGATCTTCGCCCGGCACAACTTCGGAGAGTGTCTTGCCGGCTTTGAGGTCGGTGACCCGAATCGTCAGTCCGGCAATATTATGCGCCATAGATACTTTGGCGCCTCCCGGCAATTCTTCCCACTCATCCCAACTCACTTCGAGTCCGCCCACCGGAATCACGGTCACCCACATTTTCCAAGCGCGAGGGACCGCATCCGCGCCGACCATCCATAAATATGAGTCGCCCGGAGTTACGCCGCCTGACGCATAACTAATCAGCAACATCTTCATATTTTCTTCGTTGGGAACAATCGCGCGAGTGACGCCCTCGTCGAAGAAACTCATGAATGGGTTCAGCCAGAAAGTATCGTTGATGAACCAGCGGTGGCCTTCCTCGAGGATCTTCTTCTTTTTCTCGGGATCCGTGATTTCAACATCTTTGTGAAACGCTCGACCTGTCATATCGGACAGGCGATACATCGCTCGGTGCGTACCCCAATCGACTCGCACCAAGCTGCGCGCCCGATCCCAAAGGACAGTATGGCGCCCGCCATAGGTAAAGAGGATCGCGCCGACCTCGCTCCATTTGTCGGTACCGACTGCGGCCTGAATTTTCCGCGCGACGGCATCGGCTTCCGGCCCGGACTCACCGCTCGGACGTTTTTCGTGAATGATCAGCAGGAACAGGCCGAAAACGGCGGCCAGCGCGGCGATCGCGATCAGAATACGTTTGAGCCACTTCATGCCCGGAAGCTCCGAATCAGCTCCAGCTCCCGAGCACGGGCTTGATAACCTTCGGGCGGCGCGGCCGGAAAATGAGCGACGAACGCTTCGACGATCGAGCGAAGGTACTGATCTAAAGGACAGTGGACGAAGCCGAGCTCTTCTTTTGCTTTTGCCGGGTCGAGCCTCGACATCCACAACCCGGAGTACGGAGAGACCATCACCGGCTCGAGGCCGGCGGCGATCACCTGTTCGCGGGGAATGTCGACGGTCCGCAAACGGGCACCGAGATGGGTCGCTATTTTGCCGAGCAATTCGTTCAGCGTCGGCATTTCGTCCTGGCTGAGATTATAGGCTCGGCCCAGGGCCGCCGAGCTTTCCAGCACCGAGGCGATCATTGCCGCGACGTCGGGCGCATAGACATGACGTGTTTGTTGCGTGCCGCCGCCGGGCAAAATGAGCGGCTCGCCGTCGAGCATGCGAAATAAATATCCCTCCATGCGTCGAATATAATCTCGGGCCCCGTTGACCATGGGGATACGGAAAGTCGTGAAACGGAAGCCGTTCTCGCGGTGCGCGCGAAAGAGGGCATCTTCGCCGGCGCGTTTGTCCGCGCCATATGTCCATTGGGACAGGTCCTTCTCGTCGGTCGGTCGAGGAATGACCGGGCCTTCGTAGTCGCTCTCGCTCGCCGGCCAAGGGGCGCCTTCGCGAACCAGATAGACCTGTCCGGTGCTGATGAAGATGTAGTGCGCCTTCGATTTCGAGAGCGCGGCGATCATCTCTTCGACCTCCGCGCCGGTGAACGCGGCGAAGTCGACGACGCCGTCGAAGGGCTTGCCGCGTTTCGCCAGGAAGGCGCTGAGCTCGCCCTTGGTCCGGTCTCCGTGGATCCTTTCGACACGATCGCCGTACGCATCCGGCAGGTTGCCGCGATTGAACAGGGTAACGCGATCGCCCTTCGCAAGGAGACGCGCCACCAATAAGTGCCCGACAAAGCGGTTCCCGCCGACGACAAGGATGTCCACGACGCACTGCGGAACCACAACTGTGGCCTGCGCGCAACTAGCCCCGACAAACACCGATAAATACTCGGTGAGCCTACGCCATGGTCCGTCCCTTTATTCTCTGCTGTTCCTGAGTCTCGCGCTCGGAGCCGGCTGCTCGGACGGAGACGCACCCGAGTGCGGGCCGAATCAGACCGAGTGCGACGGCACATGCGCCAACCTCAACACCGATGAACGCAACTGCGGTGGGTGCAGCGTCACCTGCGGTGTCGACGACGTTTGTCGCTCCGGCGAGTGCGTCGAAGAGACGGAGAACAACTGTCCCCAAGGACAGGCAGAGTGCGCCGGAACTTGTACCGACCTCTCTAACGACGAGAATAATTGCGGAGGGTGCGCGAACGATTGTGCCACCGGCGAACGCTGTCTCGGCGGACAGTGTGAGCTTCAGTGCGGTGCAGGCACCCGGCAGTGCGGCCGCGAATGCGCTGACATCGAGAACGATCCGGAGAATTGCGGCGGCTGTGGTTTGGTCTGCAACGCCGGCACGTTCTGCGTAAAAGGCGGCTGCCGCTCGGCCTGCCCGGCGAACCTCGATCAATGCGACACGGAGTGCATCGACAGCACCAACGATCCGCAAAATTGCGGCGCTTGCGGCACTCAATGCGGAGGCACCGAGTTTTGTAATAACTCCGCCTGTACCTCGGTCTGCCCGAACGGATTTTCCGGCTGCAGCGGCCAGTGTATCGACCTGATGAACAACGAAGCGAACTGCGGCGGCTGCGGGAACGCCTGTCAGTCCGGCTTCGGATGTGTGGCCGGACAGTGTGTCGCTTCCTGCGAGGACAAACTTTCGGTCTGCGACGGCCGCTGCGTCGACCTCTTCACCGACGAAGGAAACTGCGGGCGATGCGGCGATTCCTGCGATCCGCGCGAAACCTGCGAAGGTGGATCCTGCCGCGCCGGTTGCCTCTCCGGACTCACCGACTGCGACGGCCGCTGCGTCGACACCCAGACCGAAGCGAACAACTGCGGCACCTGCGGCAATACTTGCGCGAGCGGACAAAGCTGTTCTCAAGGACAGTGCGCCGGCGATCCGTGCCTGGCGAGCGGCGCATATTTCGACCTCATCTGCGACACGAGCTGCGCCTTGCCGGACCTGATCGGCTGCCTCGATCACTGTGCGGTCGCGGGTCTCTACAGCGATGGAGTCTGCCATGATTTTTGTCCGCGCAATGATCCCGACTGCGAGGACATCTGCGACGCGAACGGTTTCTACAGCGATGGTGTCTGCGATACTTTCTGTCCGCGCCCCGATCCAGACTGCACCACCGCGGATATTTGCGCGGAGAATGGTTGGTACGGCGACGGCTTCTGCGACATGGTCTGCGCGGAGCCGGATCCCGACTGCACGAACGATATTTGTACTCAGAACAATTGGTACGGCGATGGGACGTGCGACTCATTCTGTCCGATGCGCGACCCGGACTGCCCCTTCGATATTTGTACCGAAAATATGTGGTACGGCGACGGCACCTGCGACACGTTCTGCCCGATGATGGACTCGGACTGCACCACGGATATTTGTACTCAATATATGTGGTACGGCGATGGAACCTGCGACTCCTTCTGCCCGCAGCCCGACCCGGACTGTGCGGTCGATACTTGCCATGAAAACGGCTGGTACGGCGACGGAACGTGCGACTCCTTCTGCCCGCAACCCGACCCGGATTGTGCGCCGGATAGTTGCGCGGAGAACGGCCTCTACGGCGATCGAACCTGCGACACTTTCTGTCCGCTGCCCGATCCGGATTGCTCGGATACTTGCGTGACGAACGGATATTACGGCGACTATGCCTGCGATACTTTCTGCACCCTGCCGGACCCGGATTGCACGGACATCTGCGTGACGAACGGCTGGTATATGGATCAGGCGTGCGACACGTTCTGTCCGCTGCCCGATCCGGACTGTGCCGCGGATATCTGCCAATCGCAGGGCCTCTACGGCAATTTCATGTGTGATCGAAACTGTCCGATGCCCGACCCCGATTGTATGGATCCGTGCGTGACAAACAATTGGTACAACGATCGCGAGTGTGATGCGCAGTGTACCCAACCGGACCCGGACTGCAGCGACCCGTGCGCGATCAACATGAGTTATCAGAACCGCACGTGCGACTTGAATTGTGTGCAGCGCGATCCGGATTGCGACGATAGTTGCGCGTTGAACGGCTGGTACACCGACGGCGTCTGCGACACCTTCTGCCCGCTGCCCGATCCCGAGTGCTGAGCAAGATGAGAGCGGGCGTCAGATCGGACAGCTGACGCCCGTACCGCCGAGCCCACAATATCCGCGAGGATTTTTCGCCAAATATTGCTGGTGATAGTCTTCCGCGAAATAAAACTCACCGGCAGGGCCTATTTCCGTGGAAATCGGGCCGAAACCCGCGCTCTTTAATGATTTCTCGAAGGCCTCTTTGGTGGCTTCGACGGCCCGCTGCTGTTCCGGAGAATAATAATAGATCGCCGAGCGATATTGCGTGCCGACGTCATTTCCTTGCCGCATACCTTGCGTGGGATCGTGCGCCTCCCAAAACGCCTTGAGCAATTTCTCGTAGCTGACTTTCGACGGGTCATAGACGACGCGGACGATCTCCGTGTGCCCGGTACGTCCGGAACAAACTTCTTCGTATGTGGGATTCGGCGTATGGCCGCCGGCGTAACCGACGGCCGTCGAGACCACGCCCGGGATCTGCCAAAACTTTCGTTCGGCACCCCAAAAACATCCCAAGGCGAACATCGCGGTTTCCATGCCTGGGAACGCATCGTCGAGCGGTGCGCCGTTGACGTAGTGCGCCGGCGCGACCGGCATCCTGGTCTTCCGGCCAGGTAGCGCCTGGTCCGCGGGCGGAATGGTGAGTTTATGCGAGCTCGAAAAAAACATCGTTATTTCTTCTTAGCCTTCTTTACGGTGACCGGCGCGGAAGGTTTCAGCACCGGCTTCGCAGGCGTATAGCTCGGTTTTTTCTTCGGTTGCGGCTGCGGCTGCACCTGCGGTTTCGACTGCGGCTGAAACACCGGCTTCGACGGTGTCCGCACCGTCCTGTTGGGCTGCTGCAGTCGCGGCGGCGTAAAACCTCGCGGCCGCTCCTGCACCTGCGGCTTCGTCGCCGGTCGGACCTGTGTCTCCGGACGCACCTGCGGCTGTTCACGGGGCTGGTAACGCGGTTGCTCGCGTTCCTGCACCCGCGGCTGCTCGCGAGGTTGTTCACGCGTGTCCGGGCGGTCGACGGTACGAGGGCGCTCCGCACTCTCAGGACGCTCCGCACGATCGATCTGCTCGTTCTCGCGAACGACCGGACGCGGCGCGATGCGATCGTCATGATCCGAGCCGCGTGGCACCGGGCGCGCGCGCTGAATCGGAATTCCGTCGTCGCTGTCGTCGCGCAGACGATTCACGATCTCGCGCTGTTTCGGCGGCGTCGGTACGCGCTCGCGCGCAGCTTCGTGAATCTTCGTGGGACGGCGGGCATCTTCGTCGATGATCCGCGGAAGCACGCTCGGCCGGGGGCGATCGCGCTCGGGACGCGCGCTGCTCGCGAGCTGCGGGCGTTGGCGCACCAACGGATTTTGCGGCGCGAGGTCGCGCGGATCTTTCAACGGACGCGGGCGCACGTTGCGGATCTCGTCCGGCGCCATGGTGAAGAACGGACGTTCGTGTGCGGCCGCATGACGGCGGTGACGGTGATTTCCTCCGCCATTATTAAAATAATGCGGGCGCGAGAAATTCCACGCGTAATGATCATAGTGACTATGGGTCGAAACGACGACCACCGGGCGTCCCCAGAAATCACACGGCGCCCAACCTAAATATCCATCGAAGGAGGCCCAGACCACCCACGCCGGCGCGAATCGCGCTGCGGGCGACCAGACCCATCCATAACTCGAGAGCCAAACCCAGCGGCCATAATGGTGCGTGACATATCCCCATGGGCGATAGGAAACCCAGTTCCAACCCATGCGATGATTCCACGCCCAATATCCGTCGTAATAAGGGCGCCAACCCAGGTCGACGACCGGACGCCAATAATGCCGGTGCTCGACGACCACCCATTGGCCGTTGCCCTCGAGATCCTGCATACCTTCATATTCACCCGCGACTTGTGCCGGCGGGGGAGTATAAGTACGGGTCGCTTTTTCGCGGGCGGCGCTCCAACGATCGAAGGCGTCTTCTTTTCCTTCGGCCCAACGTTCGCGGCGGGAATTACTATTTTCGCAAACTAATACTTCGCGCACAGCGAGCGTGGTGACGTCTTGCCCGTTGCACTCCGCTTCGGCTGAACCTTCCGCGACGCGGGTGATGGCGTAGGCATCGCTGCCGGTTTCCGCTTCGAAGCGGACGACCGAACGCGAAAAAGTTCCGGTGCTGCCGTTTTGCGCGCGGATGGAAACGTCGGGCGCATCTGCCCCTTGGGACAGGTAGCTCGAACCGCGAACCAAGGTCAGTTGGACTTCGTTGTCGATCGATTCGATCTTCGCCGAGGCCTGCGGCGCGAGACGCACGAAGGTCGAACGCGGCATTTCGATCTCGGCCATACTATCCGGCCCCGTGCGGAGCTCGTCGCCCTCACGCAGGACATAGTTGACCGTAACTTCGAGCTCTTCTTCGTCCCAGGGTCCTTTGACGAATAGCTCACCATCGAGCGCAGAGACGCGTGCATGCGTCAGATCGCGATCGGCCTCGTCCACCTCTTGCGGTTGGGCGAAGGCGAGCGCCGGTACTGCGGCTGCTGCGACGAATACTATCTTCAACCAACGCATCTTCGTCTCCTGAGCGGTGAGGCCTGATGACCCGCTCGATCATCAAGACCCGCCAATCGCCGAGTTTATTCGGAAGGTGCGTTGAAAAGCGACGTAGTCTGCGCGATCACCCGAGCTCTGTGATCAGCGATTCGAGATTTTCGAGGCGATCTGCCTCCGCGGCGGGTTTGTCCCAGCGGATTCGCGAGATACGCGGGAAACGCATCGCGACGCCGCTCTTGTGACGCGTCGACCGCGCGATCCCTTCAAAGGCGACCTCGAAGACTAATTTTTTTTCGACCTCGCGCACGGGACCGAAACGATTCGTCGTGTGGTTGCGAACCCAGCGATCGAGCTCCGCCAATTCTTCGTCAGTAAATCCAAAATATGCTTTTCCGACGGGCACCAGCTCCTCGCCGCGCCACACACCAAAAGTATAGTCGGAATAGTATGAGCTTCTTTTTCCACTTCCGCGCTGCGCGTACATGAGTACGGCGTCCGCGGTGTGCGGCTCGCGCTTCCACTTGAACCATAAACCTTTGGGTCGACCCGAGACGTACGGCGAGTCTTTCTTTTTGAGCATCACGCCTTCGACGCCGAGCTCGGTATTTGCGTGCCGTTTTTCGTCGAGCTCCGCCCAACCGGAAAATTCGATCTGCGCGGAGAGATCGAAGCCGGGACGCGGCGCGCGCGCATACCATTGTTCGAGACGCACGCGGCGTTCGTCGAAGCTCAAGCCGCGCAGATCTTCACCTTCGTCGAAGAGAATATCGTAGAGACGGACCGCGGCCGGATATTCGGAGCGCATCGTGGCGCTCACCTTTTTTCGATTTAAACGTTTTTGCAGATCGGCAAACGAACAGACTTTGCCGTGGCGCATGACCAAGAGCTCGCCATCGAGGGTCGCATTGAAATTCACGCGCTCGGCGACGTCGGGAAAGCTGGTGCTGACTTCGTCGCCGCTCCGCGCATAAAGCGCAACTTTCCCGTGGTCGCCGGAGACCTGGACACGAATTCCGTCCCATTTATATTCCGCGCGGAAATCGGCCGGATTTAATTTCTGAAAGTCACTTTCTTCGATCGCGTGCGCCAACATCACCGGCCGGTATGCCGGACCGCCCCCGTGCTCGGGACGCGGGCCTCTTTGTTCGAGCCAGGAGAATAATTCCACGTAGGGCGGCTCGAGATGGTGCCAAGTTTCTTCGATATCGGCGACGGAGATTTTGGAGAGCTCCGACAGCGCGGTCGCGGCCAACCTTCGCGAGACACCCACACGCAGCGCGCCGGAGATCAATTTAATCAGCGCCCAGCGTCCGTTTTTCGGGAGCTGATCGAGCCAAGCGGCGGCAATTTCCGGAAGCTCGCTCGGCTTTGCGCTGCTCAACGTCTCGACCACCTCACTGATCGAAAGAACAGTGTCCAGCAGGACAGTAGGGTTCGGCCAAATCAACGCGACCGTCTCGGCCAGATCCCCGACATAGTCGAGCGAGAGATCGAATAACCAGGGATCGACGCGCCCGTGGGCCAGCTCCCGCACAAAAGTATATTTCGCGTTTTTGAAGGAGAGCGCTTCGGTCAGCGCGGCGAGGCCGTAGCCACGATCGGGATCGGGGGTATTTGCGAAATAGTCACGGAGGAGAGTGAGCTTATTATTTCGACCGTGCTCGAAGGCCAGGCGATCGAGGAGCGCGCTGAACGCTTTCACGCGGCGACCTCCTCTTCTTCGTAGCCGCGAATTTCCAGAGACTTCGCTTCCAGTCCTTTGCCGCGCGCGAAATGGACCAAGCCGTCACCAAGCCCGTGGGTCACCCATATTTCCCGCGCCTCGGAGTCCAAGATAGTTGCCGTCAGCTCGTCCCAATCCGCGTGATCGGAGATGACGAGCGGAAGCTCGACGCCGCGTTGTCGGGCGCGGGCGCGAATCTGCATGAAGCCCGAAGCGTACGCGATCACCGGATCGGGCAGACGGCGCGTCCAACGATCCGAGAGCGCCCCCGGCGGCGCGAGCACGATCTGCCCCACCAGCTCTGCTTTTTTCGTTTCCGTCGCCGGTTTGATCGGCCCGAGCGACACTCCGTTCTCTTCGTAAAATCGGGTCAGCGGAAGCAACGCACCGTGGAGATAGATCGGCGCCTCCCATCCCGCTTCGCGCAAGAGCTTGATCACGCGCTGGCATTTTCCCAACGGATAGACGCCGACCAACTGCGACCGCGACTCATCCCGCTTCTGCGACGCGAGCAACATGGCGATCTGCGTCTCCACCGGCGGGTGGCGAAAGATCGGCAGGCCGAAGGTTGCTTCGATCACCAAACGGTCTGCCTGGATCACCTGGTAAGGAGGACAGGTGGGATCCGGACGGCGTTTGAAGTCCCCGGTGATCAGCGTGCGCTCGCCGGCGTGTTCCAGGAGGATCTGCGCGCTGCCGAGCACGTGGCCTGCAGGATGAAAGCTGATGCGGACTCCGAAGTGATCGATCGTCTCGCCGTAACGAATCGGCTGCGGTGTTTTCGGCGCTGATTCCCCGTGGCGCAGCGACATGATCGCCAGCGTCTCCGGGGTCGCCAACACCGAGTCGTGACCGGGAATCGCGTGGTCCGCATGACCGTGCGTGATCAACGCGCGCGCGACGGGTAGCACCGGATCGATATAGAAATCCCCGGCGCCGCAGTAGAGGCCGCGATCGGTGACCTCGAGGAACATCGGACGAACGATGTTAGCACGAAATCAAAACGGCGAAGCTTCGCAGCGACCGCCGATGCAGAACAAAGGTGCACAACAATCATCCGTGATCGCGCATGGGGCACACTGTCCTTGAGTACAGGCTACGTTCGGGCAATCGCGACAGGAGTTGCACGACGTTGGAGGCGGCGCTTCACAGTCCGCACCGGCTTCGAGGATCGCGGTGTCGTAATGAATGGTGACTGCGGCCGACGCGGCCAAACGCCGCACAAAGAGGGATCCGAAAACCTCGATCGGTGCGCTGGCCACCAGCTCCGCCCGCGGCGCGTATAAGTTGCCGGCGAAGGTTCCACCGCCGGAAAGTTGAATCGTTCCCGCGCCGCCGCTGTAGAGGCGGGCTCTCGCCGGTGTCCGAAATGATCCAAAGGACAGGGGACCGGAGCTGACGATATTTCCGGCGACGAAGAGATCGAGCTCCGCGCCGTCCTCCAGCTCCACCAAGAAACTATCTTCGATCGCCAGATCGCCGGCGACGAAGATGGCCGTACGTCCGGTGATCCTCAAAGTGAGCGCTGCGGGCGCAAAAATTCGCGAGAAATAATATCGGCCACAGTCGAGCTCGAGGGTGGTTGCCGTGGAAACATCGGTGAGGGCTTCGGTGGAGATCTCTTTTTCGTCGTTGTCGTTGTTCGCGGGCGCTTGGTGCCTTTGTACATACGCGCCGATATCCACCAACTTATCCTGGTCGCAAGTACAGGGTGGCTCGACTTGCACCGGTGCGCGGAGCACGCTGCCGATCGATTGTGTACCGGAGACTTCGATCGCCGCCCCGTCCGGCAGGGTGAGCGAGCCGCCGATGGAGACTTGTGCGGCATGAAGGCGTCCATCGATGCGGGCGTTGCGCGATACTTCGAGCACGGCCTCCGAGGCGAGCGGGCCTCCGAGCTGGAGATCCGCGCGTACCCGCAGATCTGCGCCGGCGCCCGCGGTCATTCCGTTGTCACCCGCCGCCCACAAAGAGCCGCCGATCTCGAATCGCGCGTTGGTGCTGATGCCGCCGTTGGTCCCGAGCGAGCCCCCGACTCCGCCGGTGGTGTAGGGGCCGAGCTCGCTGTCGAAGGCGTCTGTGATCAGCAGGTGACTGGCCACAAGATCAGTACAGCTACAGAGCGCGAACCGAAAGGTTCGTTCCGCGACGCTGCTCCCGCAGGTGAGCTCACCGGTGTCACCCACGAGGAGCGGCGGGCCGCTGCCTTCACAAAAATCGATGCTGCCGCCGTCGTTCGTGGCGGCGTCGCTGTTGCCTCCGTCGACAGCGAGCGTCGGCGGAAGCTCAGCGACAACGTCCTCACGCTCACAGGCTGTGAGTATGAGTATGAGTATGAATATGTGTCGCGGAGAGCGCATCGAAGTTTAGCCCGCGAGCTCCGCGATACGTTTTTTCGCTGCCGGGACGAAGACTGATTTTGGATATTTTCTCAATAAATGTTCCAGGGTGCGTTTTTCGTCGGCGCGATCGCCGAGAGCTCGGTGCGCGCCCGCGATGCCGAAGAGGACGTCCGCTTCGAGCGCGCCGTTTGGCGAGATCGCTCGTGCTTTTTCGTAGAGCAGGAGCGCCCCGTGCGCGTCGTCCAGATGTTCGAGCCGCAACGCGGCGGCCGCGATCGCCGCGACGTACGCCGCTTGTGAACGCGGATGCGCCCGCATCACGCGGGAGTATGTTTTTTCGGCTGCGCCCCACTGTTTTTGACCGCGGAGCTCGTTCGCTTTGGCGAGCAGATCTTCGGGCGCCTCGAGCTTCTTGGCTCGTTTTGCCGGCTCCGGTTCCTGCGGCAATACCGGATCCGGCTCCTCGGGAAGCGACGGCGCGACGATCACTTCGCGCGGGGTCTCGCGCACCGCCTCCGCCAGCGGTTCGGCGGGCTCCTCCCGCGTCGCGTACCACACGGCGGCGATCGCCCCGCCGGCGAACAAGGCGACCGCGGCTGCCGCAGCGATCCCGAGGACACGCGACACAACTTTTTTCGGCGCCAGCACCGAAGCCAGCAATCGATCCTGTGTTTCGGAAGATATTTTTTTCGCCGGACCGGGTTGGCCGTCGAGCTGGAAGAGCTCAGCGAAATCTTCGTCGTCGATCACACCGCCTCCTCACGCCCGAGTTTTTCGCGCAATTTTTTCATCCCTAAACGAAGGCGACTTTTTGCGGTGTCCTCTGGGACATCCAGCTCGCGGGCAATTTCCGGGACACTCATCCCGAGAACGTGGTGCAGCACGATCGCGTGGCGTTGCTCCGGCGGAATTTCGTCGAGCTGTTTCACCAGCTCGCGGCGCAGGACATAGTTGTCTTGGGACTCGGTGCTGCTCTGCACCGCGTAGAGCTCCGGCGCCTCGCGCTCACGCGTGCGCTGTTCGCCGCGCTCCTTGCGGAGATGGAGAAAAGTTTCGCGCGCGGTAATTCTGTCGGTCCAACTGGTGAATTTTCCCTCGCCGCGAAACGAGGAGATATTCTTCAAGATCGCCAGCAGCGATTTTTGCGCAATATCGTCCACGTCTCGATCCCCTCGCACCAAATATCGAACCAGGTTTCGCACCCGAGGCAACAATGCCCTCAGGATCTCCTCCTGGGCGGCCCGATCTCCCGCGGCGGCTTTCGCGACGCGCAGCTCGTCCACACCGGATGGAGGCGGCGGATCGTTCGATCGGGTCACGGGGTCAAAAAAAGAATCGCCAGGCCGATCCGCGGCTGGAACGTGCTGAGGGCGACACGCTCGATGATCTGCCCGTCGCGGACATAACGGAGTATGGGAGCTTTCGGATAAAATTCACCGCCGGCCGAAACCTCGAACATCAACGGGCTGAAGAGGCGAAAACGGAAATCGAAGCCTGCAAACGGCTCTACCTGACTATTGGAGGGAGTCACCGCAACGTCCTGGGCGATCCCGGTAACTTTGCGCACGGTGTGGACGATTCCACCGCTCACAGTGACCAAAAGGGTGAAACTATCTCGCGTCACCAAAGTTCGTCCGAAGAGTCCGGCGGCTCGTTTTCTCGAAAGTGTAATTTCCGTAAATTCGTCGCGAAAAGTCATCGGCAAGACGACTCCCAACTGGAGCCCGGCTTCGAACCCATGAAAGGCAAAACCTGCGGTGACCAACGGACCTTGATCGAGAAATACATCGTCTTTGCCGGGACCCGCGCCCCAGCCCGCACCTAAGTACAGGCGTCGAGAATTCCAGATCGATTTTTCCTCCTCCGGCTCGGACAAAGGCTCGGGATCGGGTCGAAGCTCCGGCTCCGCGGCCAGCTCCGGGATGTCCTCGGGAACAGTCTCTCCCGCAACTAATGCTTGCACGGTTCCGCGGATCGCCAACGCCGTCGCTTCGCGGAGCGCGGACAGCTTCAAGCGGCGATCTTTTCGTGCAGCGTGCGCATGACGCACATGTGTTTGGCCGCTTCGCCGATCGGAGACCTGGATCTCGTACCCCGCGGAAACTTCGCGAAGCACCACGGTGATCGACGCGGTGGCCACATCGTCCACCAGCGCCACCGGCAGATCGGCCAACTGATTCTCGATGACGCGGCGGAGCTCCGGGTCGCGCGGCTCTTCGATCGCCACCGAAAGCGCAGCGAGCAAAGCGAGGGAGAGAGGATCCAAGCCCGCGGATTCTCGCGGATTCGTGAAAAAAACACGAGCGGCGATCGCCCGTGACCCGATCCGCCCCCCCGCCGCCTCTATCCGGTCGTGCTCACCCGACGCACGCTCCTCGGAGCCTCGCTGCTCGCCCCGTTTTCCGGCCTACTCGCTCGGCCCGCACGCGCGCAGAGCATGGCGTTCGCCAAACGGCTGGTGGTGTTTTTCAGTCCGAACGGGACGGTGCACCGCCATTGGCGACCGACCGGCGCCGGCGCGAGTTATTCTTTTGCGCCGGGCTCGGTGCTCGAGTCGCTCTCCAATCTTCGCGACGAGCTTTTGGTGCTCGACGGCCTCGACTTCAAAAACGGAAATAATCACGAAGGCGGCATGTCGACGATGTTGACCGGCGGGGCGTCGAGCAGCGCGCCCTCGCAAGGCATGTCGATCGATCAATATATCGCCGGACGACTAAATGCCGGCACGCGATTTCCGTCGCTGGAGCTCGGCGTCCAAACGAGCGCTTGGGGCGGCAATGTGCAAACGCGCATGAGTTACCGCCGCGCGGGCGAACATATCGCGCCCGCCGATCGTCCCGTCGAAGTTCATCGCCGGCTCTTCGGAGATATTGCGGGGATGGAGAGCACACCCGACGTACTATTGATGCGCCGGAAGAGTGTGCTCGACCTTCTGCGCGACGAAATCGGCTCGCTCCAGACAAAGTTGGGCAATGAGGAAAAATCGAAGCTCGATGCGCACCTGAGCTCATTGCGAAGTGTGGAGATGGGCCTGTCCGGTGGATCAGGTCCGGCACCGGTGAGCTGCGATAATCCCGGCTCCATTTTCAGCATGGATCCCGGGCAAAACGAGGTGTTTCCGGAAGTATGCCGCGCGCAGACGGATCTTTTGATCAGCGCGCTCTCCTGCGACTACACCCGCGTCGCGTCGCTGCAGTGTTCACATACGGTGAGTCCCACAGTTTTCTCCTGGCTGAATATCGGCGAAGGTCACCACTCGCTCTCGCACGTCGATGACTCCAACCAGGCCGGGCTTGGACAATTCATCGCCTGTGAACGGTGGTTCGCCGAACAATTCAAATATCTGGTCGAGCGGCTCCGCGATCTACCGGAGCCCGACGGCGACGGCTCGATGCTCGATCATACTTTGGTCGTCTGGGCGAAAGAGCTGGGAGATAGTCGGCTTCATGAGTGTAAGTCGGTGCCGTTCGTGCTCGCGGGAAAAGCGAACGGATTTTTCACGCCGGGCAGATATTTGAGCTTCGGGGGCGCTTCACACCAAAAATTGTTGGTTTCCATCTGTCAGGCCATGGGGCTCGACGACGAAGTATTCGGCGATCCTTCGATCTCGACCGGAGCGCTCGAGGAGCTGCGATGAAAAGGCTCGGTGCCCTGCCGCTCTGTTTCTTGCTCGGATGCGACGTGATCGGCTCGATCGGCGGAAGTGACGAACCACCGCATAATCCCAGCGACCCAAATAATCCTCGCGATCCGAATCAGCCGAGCCAACCTTCGGAGCCGGTTTCTTGCGAACAACCGAAGACGGGACGGCGCTTGCTCCGGCGTCTCACGCGCAGCGAATACGATCGCACCATCGAAGACCTGCTGAATATCCGCGCCGAATACGGGGTTCGTTTCGCGGCGGATACTTCGGTCGAAGGATACGACAACCATGCCGACGCTTTGGTCGTCGCACCATTGCTCGGCGATCAAATTCGGCTGGCGGCGGAAGACCTGTCCGCGCGGGCAGTCGAAAATTTGAGCGCGCTCGCGCCGTGCGCGACCGGTGAAGCGTGTGCGGTCCAAGTCATCCGCGACTTCGGCGAGCGCGCTTTTCGCCGCCCACTGAGCGACGAGGAAAACTTACGATATCTCCGTCTCTTTCGCAGCGTGGGTGACTTCAGCGAAGGGCTACGTTGGGTCGTCGCCGCGATGCTCCAATCCCCGAATTTCCTCTACCGAAGTGAGATTGGCTCGGTCGGCGTCGACGGAATTTATCCATTGAGCAGCTGGGAGATCGCCACCGAGCTCTCTTATTTCATCACCGGTTCGATGCCCGACGCGACCCTTTTCGCAGCGGCCCGCAGCGGAGAGCTCTCCGAGCCCGCAGCGATGGAGCGCGAAGTTAAACGCCTCTTTCAAACCCCGGGCGCCAAAGAAATGTTGTCGCGGTTTGCGGGCTCATGGCTGGAGCTGGATCGTCTCGCCGAAGTTCCGAAAGACAGCACGACGTATCCCGGCTTCGACGGTGCCGCACGCGCGGCGATGTCGACTCAAACTCATAATTTTCTCTCCCGCGTGGTGTACGAAGGATCAGGTACGCTCGGGGAGCTTTTGACCGCGATCGACGGTTCTCCGGAACGCGTCGGGCTCTTGTCGCAGCCGAGCTTGCTGGCGGTTCATGCCCGCCCGAACAGCTCGTCTCCGGTCCACCGCGGGAAGTTGGTCCGCGAGCGTCTGCTGTGCCAGAAATTGGCGCCGCCACCGCCCGGTGTAGTGATTCAGCCGCCGCCGCTCGATCCGGGGCTCACCAGCCGCGAACGGTATGCGCAACACACCAGCGCCGGTGCGTGCGCCGGTTGTCACCGCATGATCGATCCGGTCGGATTCGCCTTCGAACACTTCGACGGTATCGGCCAATATCGCGCCGACGAGAACGGCCTGCCGATCGACGACAGCGGCGAGATTCTGGCCAGCCGCTCCACCGATGGGACCTTCGACGGAGTATCCGGTCTCGCTGCTGTCCTTGCGAACAGTGATGAGGTGCGCGGTTGTTTCGTGGAACATTGGTTCCGTTTCGCCTATGGCCTTTCGCCCGACGGGGAGCTGGCCTGCGTGCTCCGGGACGTAAAAGAGACGATCGGCCCCGGCGATCCCGCGGTCCAACCGCTGGTCTTGGCGCTCGCGCTCCATCCACGCGGTCGAACGCGCGCCGGAGAGGTCGCCAGCACCACCCCGCCAGAAGAGATGCCGCCCGAAGAGATGCCACCGGAAGAAATGCCCCCTGTCCAAGAGATCAGTGTCTCGGTGCTGGAAGATTCGCGCTGGGAGACCGGCCATTGTGATCAGGTCACGGTGACCAACAACGGCGCGACCATGCTCGACTGGGAGATCGCGTTGCGGATCGAAGGGACGATCACCCAACACTGGAACGCGCAGGCCTCGGGAACCAACGGGGAGGTGCGTTTCGGCGGAGTATCTTGGAACGACACGATTGGGCCCGGCGCCTCCGCCAGCTTCGGATATTGCGCCTCAATATAGTTGGAAGCGGCGCGCCAGCTCGAGCGCGGTTGGGCGGGAATTCGGATCCATCACCGTCGCTTCCCGGAGTAGCTCGATCAATTCGGGGCTGATATTTCCCGGCAGGCTCGCCAGAGTTTCCGGATCGTCGAAGGGCTGCCGCGAAGCATGCGCAAAGACGCGGGCACCGAGCTCGGTGAGATGCGAAAAAAAGGTTCTGCCAGTGAGCGACCGGTAGATCGTCGCCGCGAGTGAATAGACGTCGGTCTTCGGATGCGCTTTGCCGTGAGCCTGTTCGGGCGCGAGATATCCGGGCGTACCGCTGACGTCCCGTACCATTTCGCCGCCCGCCAAAGTTCGTGCGACCCCGAGATCGATCACCACCGCGTTCAGCAACGGCGCATGTTGCGGATCGCGGTGTAGCGATGCAGCGAAGCGCGGATTTTCCGCGGGCAAAGCGAGGCGCAGAAAAATATTACCCGGCTTGAGGTCGCCGTGAATCAGGCCGAGGTTGGAGATCGCCGCAAGTCCTGCCGCGACATCGGCCACGATCGGCTTCAGCTCGGCGACGGTGAGTGTCCGCGCTTCGAGATAGTCTCCCAGATCGCAGCCGATCAAATATTCCAGGATCAAATAACAGCGATCACCGGCAATTCCGTAGTCCACGAAGTTGGCGACGTTCGGGTGATAGATCGATTTGAGCAGCTCACCTTCGCGGGCGATCGCCTCTTCGAGCTCGGCGCGCTCCTCTGCTGTCCTCGAGGTCAGTGCACGTTCCGGCAATAGTTTCATCACGAAGCGGCGCGCGGTTCTTTCGTGTTCCACCAACCACGCTTCGCCCTGGGCACCGCGGCCGAGGCGTTCGGCCAGCCGATAACTCCCGATCTTCTCAGGTGGCCTCGAGGACATCGACGGCTCGACGCGATTCTTGAGCAAGGCGTTGATCGCCGCTCGGGTGATCGGCCCGAGCACCGGACCGAGGCCAGCCGCCCAGCGCACGGAGAGCTCACTGATCTTTGGATCACGATCGAACAGGGCCTGGACGGTCTCCGCCGCCAGATCGCGATACTGATCTGTTGGCCAGGTGCCGTTTCCCGGTGCACCCAAAGCGAGCGCGGGATCGGCCAACAAGGCGTCCAGCAGAGAGGCCGCCTCCCCGAGCGCGATCACCGCGTGGGCCAACTGCGAGCTCTCGAGGGAAGCGCGGGCACGGGCCAAGGCCTCGAGCGCGGACGCCAGCGACGCGACACTCTCTGCAAGCGCCGTCTCTCCGAAGCCGAGCGAGGCCAATGCAGCGAGCACGTCTTCCGCCCAAGCACCTTCGATCGCGCCCGGTTTTTTCGGGTCCAAACGCGCACGGAGCGCGCGGACCGCGTCGTCGACCGAACGTGAGCCGGGCGCTCGGGCGGCCGCCTCCGAACGCGAAAGAGAGTCGAGCAAAAGGCTGCTCTTCGCAAAGAGCGCGCACCAGGCGGCGAAGCGCGAATAGATCACCGTGTCCGGAACGACGATCGTCTCCGGGCGAGTGACATCGACGACGCGCCACAAGACATCAGCGATCGTTTTTCGCAGGCGGCCCTCGTCTTTTTTCGCAATCTCGACGGCGTCGATCGTGGCCAGTGTTTGGGCGGCGCGCAGGCTTTGTTTTCCGTCGCCGCGGGCGTCGAGCAACAAACCCAACGCGCGCAATAAGGCTCGAGTCAGCGGAAAATCACCTTTGCTCGCGTACACCGCGGTAGTGACCCGTTCGAACATCCGTTCGCGGACGAGAGTTATTTCTTGTTCGAGCTCGATATTATTTGCGAGCGGTACAAAATATCCGAGGCACGCCGCACGCACGGCCGAATCGAGCGTCGCCAGTGCTTGGGCGCGCGTTTCCGGATCGGTATTTTGTGCAGCTCGCGTGAGCGCGGAGTCGAAGAGTGGGTAGATAGTACGGGCGATCGTCTCTGCGCGGCGGGCAACCCGTTCGGTTCCCAGCTCCACCGCGTTGCTCAACGCTCGCTCCAGCAAGAGCTCGGGATCCGCGGGGTCGGCATCGATCCCGTCGAGAAAATCAGTGCGCCGGCGAATATCGCTGTAGAGCTGCGCTTCGGTGGTCGCACGCGTCGAGCTGTCGAGCGCACGTTCCCGAGCGCCCCGGAGCAAAGTATCGCTGGTGCGGTCGATGGGGCCCCGTTTCGCGAGAACCAAGAGCCCGCGCGTCGCACTATAGAGCGCTTCGACCGGTGCGTCGGCGCGCCGCATGCGCGAGACGAATCGTTCGAACAAGGTGCGGTGTTCGACCGCCAAATAGGGGAGCGCGGGACCGACCGCCGCCAGCTCCCAAGGATTGGTGGAATTTTCGATCAATTCTTCGAGGCGCTGATCCAAAGACCAGGCATCGAGACCGGCACATGCACAGAGCGCAGTGATCGCGCGGCGTTTTTCTCCGAGCGCGTCGCCATGAAACCAAAGGAGGAGCAGGCCGCGGACATCGTTGTTTTTGACGGCCAGGCGGCCGAGCGCCAACGTCGCCGGGATCCACACGGCGGGCTCGGGGTGGCTCGCGAGATATTTCACGGCGCGCGCGGTGGCGGCGGCTCGCGGTGAATTCGGCGGAAAACCGTCGGCGGAAATCAATAGTAAGGAGGCGGCGAATACTCTGTGGCGAAGAGTATTGCGAGAATTTGCTGAAATCAGGCGATCGAACAGCTCGGGATTTTGAAATATCCAATTTCCGAGCGCGGGGAGCGAGAGCGCTCTCGAGGCAGCCTCGAACACCAAAAGCTCGGTGCGAGCGCGGGCCGCGCGGTGTTCCGGCTCGAACATCCACGCGGGATCGCCGGCGAGCGGCAGGCACAATAATCCGTCGACCAGCGACCCTCCGCTGACACGCGCTCGTGCCGTGCGGATCAATCGCGAAGGCGGCTGCAGCGCGCGCAATGCTTCCGAGAGGAGCGGCGCGAGCACCAGATCGCGGCGAGTGGCGACCGCTTCGGCCCACGCCAGCACCACCGCGCCTCTCGCGCCCTCGAATAATTCGCGGTGAGCGTTCGCGCCCGAGGCCGTGGAAGGGGTCGCCGTCTGCGCGAGCTCGGTCAGCGCGTCGCCGAGCTTGCGGAGGATATCGAGCGCTTCCGGTGCGAGGTTGGTGGCCATCGGAGCGACCTGTCCGGTAGACCAGGTGATCGTCAGATCATCGAGGAGGTCGTCCGCGAGGCCAGTAGCGGCGACGGCGCGGGTAAGCGGGTCGAGGAGCTCGCGCACGAACGCGGAGCCTATGTCATTGTCCGGCGAATGTCCTTGGCTGGCTACTTGGACGTTTTGAACACGAAGGGATAGTTCACGATCACCGCGCCACCGCCGGCGGGCGCGGGATATGTGAGCTCCTTCATCACGGTCGCGATACAGGCCTCTACGTCGGCATCGCCGAGCGTCGTCTCGCGGATGAGCACTGCGGTCACCGAGCCGTCCGGCGTGATCGTGAAGCTGATGACCACTTTGCCTTCGAGTAACGGATTTTTGGTGAGCGCTTTTTCGTAGCAGTACCGGACGCGCGCACGTTGCTTGTCGATCGCGCGCCGGATGATGTTCTTGTCGAGTGAGCCCATGACGATCGGCGAGCCCGCCTGGACTTGGACGTTGCGCTCGACTTTGACGCCATAACCCCCGGTACCCTTGCCGTGCCCGTGCGTGCCCAGGCCGCCCATACCGAAACTATCTCCGGTCGCACCGCTCTTCAGAAGACGATTTCCCGCGATCGCTGCCCCGCCGCCGCCGCGACCGGTACCGCGTGTACCCAACTTACCAAAATGTCCTTCGTCCATCCCCGCAGGCGCCGGAAGCGGCTGCACCACGGTCTTCCGGTCCTTCGAATGATTTCGCACCTGGGAGTCGATGGCCACGAAGCTGGTGTGTTCGGTCATCAAGCGGTGTTTCAGCCCCAGCGCGGTTATCTGCTGCGCGAGCTCGGGCGCACCGGTGAGCGCAAAATCATCGCTCAAACGGCCGATGCGATCGCGCGCCCATAAATACCGGAGCGCAACCAAATCATCGCTCGGCTCGATGTCCGCGACACGAATATTTCGCTCGTAGTCTCCGCCGGCGTCATTTCCGCGAAGCACAATTTTTCCCGACGCCTCCCCGCGATATTTACCGAACATCAAGAGCGGACGAGAGGCAAAGAGATCGGGCAAAGCGGGCGGCTCGACGTCGTAGGCATCGAAGCCGGAAAATTCGACGCGCACGTTCGAGAGCAGCGGCGACTCGACATATTTCGTGAATTTTTCGGCCTGTTGTTCCGCCTCGCGTTCATTGAGCGCGAAGAACGGCTCACCCATTCCCGCGCGGGACATCCCTTCAATGATCGCGCGATTGACCGCGTTGCCGATTCCGAACGCGAATAAGTTCGCCGACCCGAGATTATTACGGATGAGCCGGTAAGTTTCGCTCTCCACCATGACGTAGCCGTCGGTGAGCACGGCGATCGTCGTCGACATCTGAGGCGCACGCGGCATCGCCAAAGCGCGATTCAATGCGGCCAATATTTCCGTTCCGCCACCCCCGCGCGTTCGATCGATCATCTCGAGGGCGATCGTCATATTTTCTTCGGTGGCGGAGATACTCTTTTCACCGAGCACCGCGCTTCCGCCCGAGAAGAAGAGAATATTGAAGCGGTCTTCGCTCTTCATTCCTCCCAATAATCCTCGGAGAAGAGTCTTCGCGGTGTTCAGCGGAAAACCGTTCATCGAGCCGCTGACGTCGAGGACGAAGATATATTCGCGTCCGACCGGTGCGCGCGGGACCTCGCGTTTTGGAGGGTGCGCCATCAGCAGGAAATAGTTGTCGTCTTTTTCCTGGGGATTTTCGAACAATAAGAGCCCAGTTTCGATCGCGTCGCCGGCGAGCCGGTAGCGGAGCACGAAATCTCGATTTCCACCGTGTTCTTCGTCGGTCTCGATGACAGCGGTATTTTTTCCGTCGAAACGCGGCGAGATAGTATGAGTTGGGGAATCGAGCGCCGCGATCGGCAAGCCGGCCGCCAAACGCACCGAAGCCGACCATTTATAAGTGGGTTTCAAAGAAGGGCCGAGGTGCGGATTTTCGGTCCAGGACTCGGCTTCTTTCCCGCTTCCCGTATATCGCGGGCCGACGACGGTGGGATAAACAAGCTCGTACACGCCGTCGACCGGACGGAGCAGCTCGGTATAGTCGAGCGAAACCTCGATCCGGTCGCCCGGCATAATATTTCCGACACGCATGGAAAATACATTCGGCCGGTGTTGCTCGAGAAGGCTCGCGCTCTTTCCTTCGTTGACTGCGCGTTCGTACATCTGACGTGCCGCTTCGCGCTTTTCGATCTTGGCGTCGATCGTGCGGGCCCCGATCTTCATCTGCATGCCGAAGACCGCAGAACGCGTCGATCCCGGAAAAACATAAACCGCTTCGATCGGTTGGCTGCTCTCGTTCTGATAAACCTGCGTCACCCGAACGCGCGCGATGACGCCGGCGATGGCAACTTTGGCGCTCGTTTCGCGCAAAGGCAGCGCAGATACATTACCTGTACCTTCGACCAGGAAGTGTGGAGAGCCGGTGCGGTCCAGCTCCACTTCCGGTGCAGCGACGAAGAGTGTCAGAAGGATCGGCGCGAGCATCAGGACATCGACAACGCGCGCTTGATTAAGTTCCGCTGCCGCGGCTGTCCAATTTGGCGAGCGCAGCGGCGTCGATCTCCGCTTTTTTACGCCTGCGCGCGATCACCACGATCAGCACCAATACGACGGCCAACACCGGGCCGGTGATGAACAAATAACGCACCCACTTGGGGAGCGGCTGCGCGCCGTAGGGCTCGACATCGACCGCATCTTCGAGCTCTGCCATCCGCGGCTCGAGCGCGTTCAATGCCGCCAGAGCTTTTTGGTCGACCCACTCGTCGTCGCCTACTTCGACCGCACGCAGATCGGCGCGGAGCGCATCGATCGCCAACATCACCGATCGATCCTCGGCGCTTTTCGCCGCACGCGCGACACCGGCCGAACGCGCTTCGAGTCGATAGCGCAACGCTTCGGCGCGTTTCTTCGCGTCTTCGGGTTCCAATGCCCGCACAGACTATCACCTCTTTACTCCCGTGTTGCAGCGTCGGAGCATCCGCGCCGCACATGGCGGCCAACCCATTTCGAGCAGACTTGCCGGCCGATCGAAGTCCGGAGCCGGCCACCGTGGTCATCTTCGGGGCGAGCGGCGATCTCACCAAACGAAAGCTCGTGCCTGCGCTTTATAGTTTGGCGAGCGACCGGCTTTTGCCGCGCGTGGCGATCGTCGGGACCGGCCGTTCGGAGATGGCGGATGACGAGTTTCGTGCGTCGATGCGCGAGGGGCTCGATGAGTTTGCGCGGAAGAAACCAGTCGACGAAGATATTTGGTCGACCTTCGGCGACGATATTTATTATGAATCCTGTTCTTACGATCAGCCGGCGGATTTTCAGAAGCTGAAAAAACGACTCGAGAAGATCGAAAAAGAAAAGAATCTGCCCGGAAATCGGCTTTTTTACCTCTCCACACCGCCGGCGGCTTTCGCGCCGATCATCAAGAATCTCGGTGAAGCCGGGTTGGTCGATCCCAAAGATCGTCCTTATGCGCGGGTGATCATCGAAAAGCCCTTCGGCACTGATCTGGAGAGCGCGCGCCGCTTGAATCGCGATGTCCGCGCGGTGCTCGAGGAGAATCAGATCTATCGAATCGATCACTATCTCGGAAAAGAGACGGTGCAGAACTTATTGGTCTTCCGTTTCGCGAACGGAATATTCGAGCCGCTGTGGAACAATAAATATGTCGACCACGTACAAATTACGGGCGCAGAGACGTTGGGCGTGGAAAATCGCGGGGCATATTTCGACCACGCCGGCATATTGCGCGACATGGTGCAGAACCATCTGATGCAAGTATTGGCGCTCGCGGCCATGGAGCCACCGGTTTCTTTCGGCGCCGACGCGGTGCGCGACGAGAAAAACAAAGTATTGCGCTCGCTGCGTCCGATCGAAGAAGCGACGATCGCCGAACGGGTGGTGCGCGCCCAATATTCGAGCGGCAGCGTGCTCGGAACACAGGTACCCGGATATCGCGAAGAACATGGTGTCCCGGGGATGTCGAAAACAGAAACCTTCGTGGCGATGAAGCTGTATTTGGATAATTGGCGTTGGGCCGGGGTGCCGTTCTATTTGCGCAGCGGAAAAAGAATGCCCAAACGTGCCACGGAAATATCGATCCACTTCAAGGCCGCTCCACACCGACTTTTTCGTGAACACCAAATGGCGGACATCAGCTCGAACGTGCTCGCGATCCGCATTCAACCGGATGAAGGTATCTCGCTCTCCATCGGCTCCAAAGCGCCGGGACCGTCGATCGAAATTGCGCCGGTGACCATGGAATTTCGATATGCGTCGAGCTTCGGCGTAGAAGCGCCCGAGGCCTACGAACGGCTGCTGCTCGATGCGTTGAACGGTGACAACACACTCTTCACGCGGGGCGATGAGGTCGAAGCGAGCTGGCAATTCATCACTCCGATCCATGATGCGTGGTCCCGCGCGACATTTTCTCCGTTCGCCTACGAGGCCGGGACTTGGGGACCGGAGTCCGCGAAAAAAATGATCGAAAGAGACGGGCGCGCCTGGAGGAATCCGTGAGTATTCCCGCTTCCAAGCTCGAACATTTTTCCGCGGGGCAATCCTTCGCCGTCGATCCGAGCGCGATCGAACGCGAGCTCGCGTCGTTGTGGCGCGCAGCGGGTGCGTCGAACGACGGCGCCGGTGCAGTGATGCGTGCCTGTCTGTGGAACGTGGTGGTGCACCTCGAGGAGCGGCCGAAATTCGAAGGTCATTCCGAGATAGATTCGCTGACCAAACTCGTCCGCGACCTGCCGCAATATCTGGCCGCGCGTTCGTTGGTTCTGAAAACTCTGCCCGAAGAACAAGATGCTCCAGAGCTCGAGAGTTGGATTTCCGCAAATTGTATTTTGTCGGGGAGCGGCGGGAAATTAGTTTGCTCCGAGGAAGTCGCGATCGCTGCGCGTGGCGACGGCGAACGCCATTTACCGGCGCTGGTTCGTGCGCTCTTGGTTCCGGCAGTCCCGACGGCGATCGTCTTCGGTGGAGTGGGCCCGGTCGATCGCGACGCTTTTGATGATCTCTTGGAGACCGCGAGCCGCGTGGTGGTGCACGCCGATCGTTCGACGCTGCGTGCGCCGCTGGAGCGCGTATGTGCTATGTGCCACGAGCTGCCGCTCGGCGGAATCGATCTCGGTTGGATCGCCCATTCGAGCCATCGCGCGCTGATCGCTTCTTTGTTCGATGCGCCCGCGACACCGAAGGATGCGGAGGCGATCGACCGCGTAGTCATCACCACGCCGCGTTCGTTGCGGTGCTCCGCGCAGCTGATGTCGGCGTGGATGGCGGGTGCGTTGCAAGGGACGAATCCGCAGTCGATCGGCAACTTCGCCTGGCATTTTCAGCGTCCTGAACAACGAACGTTGGAGATGGCCGTGGTTGAGGATGCCAAGGCGGAGCGCATGTCTTTCGAGCTCTTCGCGTCGTCGCAGAAGGCTCGTTACAGAGTGACGCCGGTGCAGGACAACCTGGCCGAAGTGACGGGACCAAACTTAGAGACCAAGAAGATCCTGGCCAAAAGGACGCTGCCGCAGCTCCTGGCCCGAGCGTTGCGGACACGCGCCGAGGATCGCGCTTTTTTGCGCGCGCTGGAGCTGGCAAAGGTGATGCGATGAGTGTGAACGTGGAAATCTGCGAGGATCCGCAGCAGGTCGCGCGGGCGGCGGCGGATTGGACCGCGAAGCTCGCGCGGGAAACGATCGCGCTCCACGGACGGTTCATCCTCGCGCTTTCGGGTGGATCGACGCCGCGGCTGTATCACCAGGCGCTGGCCGAAAGACCAGATATCGATTGGTCGCATGTCGTTGTGGTCTTTTCGGACGAACGCCGGGTCCCACCTGACCATGCGGACAGCAACTATCGAATGGCGGAAGAAACTCTGCTTTCGAATATTCCGGCGAAAGATCATCGCGTGGAGAGCGACGCGGCCGCTTACGAACGGGTGTTGTTGGAAAATGAGCTGCTTCCGGTCGATCTGGTGATCTTGGGAATGGGCGAGGACGGCCACACCGCGAGCCTCTTTCCCGGCCGCGAAACCGGTCCGGGAGAATGGGTGGCGGAGGCCGAGGCGCCGCAGGAGAGCCCGAGCAAACAACGTGTTACTTTTACTTATTCTGCCATCGCGCGCGCCAGAAATGCCGCCGTCTTAGTGACCGGCGCAGCAAAAGCCGAGCGGCTCGCGGGAATATTAGAGACTCTCGAATATCCCCTGGGGCGCGTGCTCGCGGCGCGTTCGGAAACCTCGATTTTTGTAGATCGCGCGGCTGCCGCGAATTTGAAGGAGAAGACCATGGATAAAGCCGACTTTGGGCTGATCGGCCTCGGCGTGATGGGCCAAAATTTAGCGCTGAATATCGAGGAAAAAGGATTTTCCATCGCGGTCAATAATCGCTCGGTGGAGAAGGTCGAGGAATTTCTCAAAAATAATCCCGGGAAAAAGATTGTCGGCGCAAATTCGCTCCAAGAGCTCGCCGATAAATTGAAGCGCCCGCGGCGGATCATCATCATGGTCAAAGCCGGGGCTGCGGTCGACTCGACGATCGATGCCTTGAAGCCATCCTTATCTCCCGGCGACGTGGTCATCGACGGCGGCAACGAATTTTTCACCAACACCGAACGCCGGGAAAAAGCGCTCAGCGCCTCTGGCCTTCATTTCCTGGGGATGGGTGTCAGCGGAGGCGAAGAAGGTGCGCGCCATGGCCCAAGCATGATGCCCGGCGGCGCACGCGAGGCTTACGAAAAGATCGAAGACGTCGTCACCAAGATCGCGGCCCAAGTATCCGACGGCCCTTGTGTCACCTATATCGGTCCGGGGGGCGCCGGCCATTACGTGAAGATGGTCCACAACGGGATCGAATATGGCGACATGCAATTGATCGCCGAAACTTATGACGTCTTGAAAAATATCGGCGGTCTTTCCAACGCGGAATTGGCCGATACTTTCGACGCTTGGAATCGCGCCGAGCTGGAGAGTTTCCTCATCGAAATCACCGCGAAAATATTTCGCAAAAAAGACGAGCTCACCGGCCAAGAATTACTCGACGTCATCCTCGATACCGCGCAGATGAAAGGAACCGGCAGTTGGACGGTGAAAGAAGGCGCGGACCTCACCACGCCGATCGCCACCATCGCCAGCTCGGTCGACGCACGCATCATGAGCGGGCTCCATAGTTTGCGGCAAAAAGGATCTAAACTATTGCAGGGCCCGAAACCGCAAGTGGTGAGCGCCGCGGAGAAGGCGGACATTATCGCCGATACACGCGCGGCATTGTATGCGGCCAAGGCATGCAGTTATGCGCAGGGGCTTGGTCTCTTGGCCAAAGCTTCGGAGACTCACCGTTGGAATTTGCAGCTCGGGGAGATAGCGCGCATTTGGAAGGGCGGCTGTATCATCCGCGCGGCATTTCTCGGCCGAATTCAGGAAGCGTACGGCCGCAATAATCAGCTCGAGAATTTATTGTTCGACCCCTCGTTCGGTGAGGAGCTCGCCGCTCGGCAGACGGGTTGGCGCAAAACGATCACCCGCGCGATCAACGCGGGGATCGGCGTCTCCACGATGACCGCCTCGCTCGGATATTACGACGGGCTCCGCCGCGCACGTCTACCGATGAATCTCACGCAGGCGCAGCGCGATCTCTTCGGCGCGCATACTTATCAGCGCACCGATCGCGAGGGTGTTTTTCACACCGAATGGTGACTAAGGAGCCCCTCTAGGGCTCGATGACTTGCACGCCGAGGCGGGTCCAGATCTTTCGTTTGATCTGCTGATCGAACAATTGCCATTTGTAGCGCATGAATTCGTCGTCGTGCGCGCCGGAGAGGAATCCGACCGGGATTTCGAACCCACCCGCTTCGCGACGGCCGCCGCCGTAAGATCTGCCCGATTCGCCGCCGAGCGCTTCCTTGAGGAAAGAATCGGGGTTGAGCGTCGGTTTTTTCGTGCGTAACGAGCCGATCAGGAGCTCGCGCTCGTTGGGCTTCGCCACGACGCCGAAGACGATCGCCGTGTGTACGTTCTCTTCGGTGAGCAGGAAATCTGCGGCCTGCGGAATCGCGTCGCGATCCTCGTAACGCAAATATCCCACGCCCGCGATGCTGTAACTATCACGCACCGAACGTGCGTCGAGCGCGGAACGGATAATATCCATGGCGTTGCGCGAACGCTGTATCGAAAGAATTGTCTCCAACGATTGGCGGTCGACGAAATCCGCTAAATAAGAAGCAGCGTGAAAATCTGCGCGTTCACCGCGGATCAATCCGCCGGTTTCGCTGCGTAGCCCGTGCATCAGTGCCGTCGCGAGACGAATGTGTTCTTCGTCGCCGCGCTCCAATTCGAGCATCCCGTGTTCGAGATACTCTGTGTAGATAGTTGCAGTCGCATTGGCGTCCGTGCGGACGTCGTTGAACTCCGCCTCCAACACACCTTGCGGTTCGTGATGATCGATGACGCCGAGCACCGGCACGCCGACCCCGGCCAAACGGCCGGTGAGCCCCGTGGTGGTGCCTTGCGTGTCGATGAATAAGCTTCCGCGGTAGCGGCTCAGATCATCGCTGTCTTGAATGCGCACCATCGGAATATCGAGCAGCTCGACGAGCGCTAGATTTTCGTGATGCGAGATCACTCCGTCATAAGCGATGTCGGATTCGATCTCGTAGCGCGTCGCGATCATTTGATGCGCAAACGCCGAAGAGATCGCGTCTGGATCTGGAAAGCTCTGGATGACGATAATGTGTCGTTCGCCGCGGTGTGCGTTGAGTAGCTGGTGAAGCTCGGCAGCTTTGGTGTTCGGCATGGGTTCCGGAACCGAGCTCACGAGCGACGCATCACGAAGACGATTACGTTCTCGGGAATTCATGAATGTTTCCTCGAAAGTTCGGCAGTCATTGCGCCGGCGTGGTCGAGCGGTCAATAGCGAAGCCGGACGCGGGTATTTTCCGCCCGCCTTTGGTAAAGGTCAAAAATGTGGAGGGGACACAGTGAAGATCGCGATTTTGCTCTATGAAGGCGTCACTTCGCTCGACGCGATCGGCCCCTATGACGTGCTCGCTGCGCTTCCCGGAGCAGAGGTCGTCTTTGCTGCTGAGAAGAAGGGTGAGGTCCGCACGGAACGCGGCTCGCTCGCGCTCGTCGCAGATCGCGCGATCGCTGAAATCGAAAGCGCGGACATACTCATTGTCCCCGGCAGCCCGCGCGAAAAACCCGCGCGCGAAAACGAGACGCTGCTCGCGTGGATTCGCAAAATACACACGACCACGCGCTTCACTGCGTCGGTGTGCACCGGCTCGATGATCCTCGGTGCAGCGGGCTTATTGCGCGGACTTCGCGCAACGACACACTGGATGCGCATCGACGATCTCGCACAATACGGTGCGACGCCCGTGCGCGCACGGTTCGTCGAAGATGATCGCGTGCTCACTGCGGCGGGCGTGTCTGCGGGGATCGATATGGCGCTTCATCTCGCGCAGAGAATTGCGGGCGATGCTGTCGCGCAGTCGATCCAGCTCAGCCTCGAATATGATCCGCAACCACCGCTCGATGCGGGTTCGCCTGAAAAAGCGCCTCCGCAAATTGTGTCGCGAATGAAGAAATTGTTGGCACTGGCTCAATCGATGCAGACAAAACGAGCCTGAGGTTCACAATCGTGAGTAGAGCATCGAATATGAGATCCCATATTTTCTTAATTTCCACCCTGATTTTCGCGGGAGCCGCCTGTTCTGACGATGACGATCCTTCCGGCGGACCCGACGCTCAAAATTCTGACGCATCAGAAATTAGAGACGCGGCGGTTCAAGCGGACGCGACGACTTATCCCGACGCGACAACTTATCCCGACGCACAAACTTGGCCGGACGCTCAAACTTATCCCGACGCCACACCATATCCCGACGCGGAAATCGTCATGGACGCGGGCGAGGAAGACGCAGGCTCACCGATCGACGGAGGTTTCAATTGCGGCGCGCTCGGCACAGGTTGCAGCGCAGCCGCCGTTTGCCCCGGACAATTGAGCTGCACCGACCCGCCGGGAATTTGTATTCCCGAAGCGCGCGCCACCTGCGGCGGGTTTGCGGGCGCGATGTGTCCCGGTAACTATCCGGTCTGTATTTTTTATGACGGCGCAGACTATGGGCCCTGCTTCACTCCGCAAGAACGCGACTGCATCTGCGCGACGCCCGAAGGTCAGGCTGCCTTCCCCGGTTGTTAAATTGATTTAATACATCGCCTGACCGAGCACGAACGGTACGGTCATTCTTTTCGCTGCCGAGATCGGTGGAAATTTCCAGCGTTTGATCGCGGAGGCGACGCAGCGACCGAGATCGGTATTGCTGAATTGCCGCGTGAGCACGTCGGCATCCGAGACATCGCCGGTCGCTTCGACGGCAATATCCACCTCTAATTTCCCAGATAGTTTCACGCCGGCACGTAACGCGCGGTCGTAACACGCTTCGATCGCGCGGCGGTGCAGCGCCAACATCTGTCCCACGGCCTTGCCGTCGATCTCTCCCGTTTCGATCAGCGGCGCATCGGCCGCGGAGGGAAGATCAGGATCAGCTTCGTGTTTGTCGGGCGCAGATACTTTGGAGCTCGCCGCGAATCGTTCGACTTCGCCGAGCGGGACCACCGTCGCGGATTCCTTCGTCTGCCGAGTTTCGACCGACAACACCGCCTGCGGCTCCTGGAGCAGCGCCGAGACTCCAAAAATACGGTCGAGGGTCGCCAATTCCGCGGTGACGTCGATCTTTTGGATCGGAGCTTCACCGCGCTGATCGAGGACCACCAAACGATCACCGGCGATCTGCCGCAGATCTTCGCGCGTCAGCCGATCGCGGAGCGCGAGCTTGTCCAAGAGCTCCAAGGCACGCTCGTGTTTTCCTTGGCTGGAGGCCAGACGAGCGACCGCACGTTTAATTTGGACTTCGACCGCACGTGTCCCGTCGGCCAGCTCCTTTTCGTCGAGAAAATATGCTTCGCGCGTCGCATATTCCGCGGCGGTGATCGCGGAGTCCAGGTCACCCCGCTCGAATCGCAGGACCGCGATTTCACGCTGTGCCATCGCTTCGACCTTCGAGAGTCGACGCGGTTCGATTTTGTCTTTGCGCGCTTTTTCCACGAAGGCCAAAAGATCGAGCTCGCGCTGTTCTCCGCGGCTCAGCTTTTTCTTCGCGGGTGATATTTTTGCTGCGGCGATCTTTTTTTGTGGGGCGGGCTGCGGAGCGGAGGCGCATGCGGCGAACACCGCGCTGAAAAAAATTACCGCGAACCGCCGCATCGGGACGGAGACTATCAGAGCTCCGGTCGCGACGACGACATCATGGTGTGGCCGATCAATTCGCGCAGATGGCGATCGATATCGAGGGCATGTCCGGACAGCAGTGTGTGGTGGACGGCTTCATAGAAGAGGCCCGGGTGCCGTTCGCGGACATCTTCCAAGGTATAACAACAGACGAAATTCACCGACTCATATTGGCCACCGAGCGCGAGCTCGATTTTCGCAGGCATTTTGACCTGTTCGATCAGGAGAATGTCGGCGATGTGGCGCATGAAACCGACGATGTCCATTTCGGAGTCTTCGTCGAGATTGTTGTCTTCGCGGATGAGCGCGAGGATGTCTTCCAGCTCGTCGACGCTGGTTTCGAGGACACAGATCGACGCGGAGATGACCGAGTGTCGCACGCGCAATTTGACTTGGGGTCCGCCGCCGGCCGAATCGCTGACGGCCGCGGGATGTTCGACGCCTTCGATGTCGAGCAACACCATGAAGCCCGACCTGCGCTCAAGCACAGTGACGCGACGCTGTTTACCGCGCAGAGAAAGTGTGAGTCGCGCGCCTTCGACGACATCGCCGTCTTTGACCTGCTCACCGGCATGCGTCCAGAGAAAGTCTGCGATGTCGACGGTGTCGTTCACCACCAAATGTGGATCTTCGGAGAGCTCTTCGTAGCATTCTTGCGCCGCGATACGCAGGCGCTGGACCAAAGGCTCACCGCTGCCGCTCTCGCCGAGCGCGGAGATGAATTGTCCGACAATTCCGCCTCCGTCTCTCCTGCGCCAACCGACTGCGTGTTGGAGTCGTTCCAAACCGGCGCGCACGCGGGTCGAGCCGGCGCTGTTCAGATCGCCCCAGGCAAAAGAGAGTTGATCGTTGGCCAATAATATTCCGTAGAACTCATCGCCGAGATCGAAGCCGCCGACATAGTTGTGTTCGTCTTCAGGGAGCGGCTGGCGTTTCAGGAAACGACTGACCAACCGATCACCGGCGATACGCATCGCGGTGGTGCCTTGCCAAAAACCGTCGCGGGCGATCGCTTTGAACATCAAGGCGTTGATATCGCCGTCGACACTCATGCCCTCGAGGTCAGCTGGGGCGAGCTCGTGGAGAAAATCCATCATTTCCGCGGCGACTTCTCCGGGGCCGTCGTCCATTTGGGAGACGAGATCTTCCAGCTCGTCTTCCGAGGAGGGGAGCCATTGATAAACGGTCGTTCGATAGTCATTTTTCGCGACGACCAGCGAAGTATGTCCCTTCAACTGTCCCAGCTTCGAGGCGCGATAAGCGTCGTCGTTGAGGCGCTGCGCGAGCGCGAGATAGGTCGATTCGCGCTCCGCCGGTGAAGCTTTGGCGACTCCGATGTGGAAATTCACTTCGTCGAAATGAGTTCGCTGTTCTTGTCCCCAGACGCGCTCGATGATTTGTTTTTTAGAATCGACCGACAAAAAACGCTCCAGGAGCTCGAAAGTTTCCGCAGCCGTTCGATTGAGCACGATCAGGCGAAATGATTTCCCCGTCTTGTGAAAGACGTGGAGCATTTTTTCTCCCGCGTACAGATAGTGTAATTGTTCTCCGAGCGCGCGCACGAAGGCTGCGCCGATCCGGTGGCCGTGGCGGATGGCGAATCGTTTGAACGCTTGATATTCGATAGCCACGACGCCGAGGCGTTGAATTTGCCCCGCAATATATGCGGCGGCCTCGTCGAGCAAGAGATCGCGATAGGCCTGCAAACCTTGGATCGGCATGCCGGGCTGATCGGAGGACGCCGCCAAACGGTAAGCCGAGCGAACCTCGCCCTCTTCCGGCGCCATCGCCGCTTCCATCTCCTGGGTAATACTTGCGATCACCAAGCCGAGCTCACGTTCGGTGGGACGGCGTCTGCGCCCGGCGACGACGACGTGCCAACCATCGCGATCTTCGCGTTGCTCGAACGTGAGCCTGCGGCCGTGCGGCGTGAGGCCGCTGATCATCAACGTGTCTCCACGGCGCGCGTAACGAACTAATTGCAGCGCTTCGCCGGGCGCGATCGAACGTGCGGCTTCGGTGGGCACCGCAATTTCGTCGAGCGAAGGCGCGATGAATTGTCCGGTGACCGAATCGCCTTCGTCGTACATCGGATCGTTCGGGCGCACGGAGATCATCGCCGCCGGCTCGAGCACGCCGAGCTCCGGGACCTCGCTCTGTTCGCGCGGCTCGGGCTTCTTCGATTTGTCCTCCGGTCGCTGCGTCACGGCGAGAGGAGCATAACAGAGTGACGCACGCGGATCTCGATCGCGGCCGACGCTCCATCTTCATCGACCAGCGCGATGCGATGCGGTCCGAGCAGCGGCGTCCATTCGACCGCGACACCCGCAGGCGCCGACGTGAACAGCACGCCGTCGACGAACCAGTACAATTTCCCTGAACCGCCTTCGGCGGCCGAGCGAAACACTATTTTTTGCAGCTCGGGCGGAACACCGTCGCGAAGGAGAAACTCATCATCCGCCAACGGAAAGGCGATGATCGGTCCACTCCCGCGACCCGACTTGGCCGTACAGCGCGGATCGTGCGCGGGGATCGGGTCCTCTTTTGCCCCGGTGCTCGCGAAAAAAGCTGTGGTGCGCGGCGGCCAAGAAACGTGGGTTTCATAGTGTCGCGCACGGCCGGCTCGACACTTCGAGCAGAGACGTTTTCCCGTCGCATCATCGACCTCGAGCTGTTCGTGCATCGCACACCTCGCAGGCGGCGCGTTCTCCAGAGCGAGCTCCGTCTTTTTGTGCGCGCAGAATGAATTCGCGGGTGCTCCGGAGAGCGCACAAACTTCGCGGACACGAACGGTGCTCGGTTGCTCGAACCAAGCTCCGCCGCCGAGCGTCTCGAATATTCCGAAAAATAGGGGTGCTGCAGCGTGTACTCCGATCAGTTCCGGAATTCCGCGGCCGTCGAAATGACCAACCCATACTCCCACCGTATATTGGCGGTCATATCCGATGGTCCACGCGTCGCGGCGTCCATAGGAGGTGCCGGTTTTCCAGGCCACTCTCGGGATAGTTGCCGCATCTTTCCAACTATCGGGGAGCTCGGGACGCCGTACGCCCGAAAGTATCTCGGTCGTCAAATAGGCCGCGCCTTCGGAAAAGAGCTGAATTTCGGCGGGCGCGGAGTCGTTCTCCAACATCGACGGCGGCCGGTGTTTTCCGCCCGAGGCGAGCGTCGCGTAGAGATTGGTCAGCTCCAGCAAAGTAACGTCGCAGCCGCCGAGCACGACGGACAGTCCATGGCGTGCAGCGTCTTTTTCGAAAGAAACGAAACCGGCGCGGTGGAGAAAAGAGATCAGGCCGTCGGAGCCGAGCGCGCGCGAGAGCTCGACCGCGGGAATATTCAAGGAGGCGCGAAGTGCATCTTCGGCGGAGATCAATCCGCGATAGTTGCCGTCGAAATTCTCGGGGGCCCAGTCTTTGAAAATCAGGGGAACGTCTTCCAGCGCGGTCGATACTCCGGCCAGGCCGCGATCGAAGGCGAGCGCGTAGACGAACGGTTTCAGCGTAGAGCCCGGCGAACGCAGCGCGGCCGTTCCGTCGACTTGTCCGCTGATCGCGGCGTCGAAGAAATTCGGAGAGCCGGCGAGCGCACGAATTTTGCGCGTCTTATTTTCGATGATCACCACCGCCCCGTTGGTGATCTGATTTCGCATCAATAAACGGTGCTGTTGCGCGAGAAGATCTTCGGCGCGTTTTTGCAACACCGGATCGATCGAAGAACGCACCACCGATGTTGTTCCGCCCAGTGTGCTCCGCAATTTTTCCGCGAGATGTGGCGCGAGCTGCGGCGTCTTTTTCCGCACTAAATTGAGCGGTACGGAGATCGCTTGTTCTGATTGTTCCTCGGTGATCGTCCCCGAGCCAACCATGCGGCGCAGGACCTCGTCACGGCGCGCGCGCAGAGCTGTTGGTGATGCCGCGAGACGGCCCGGCGCGTTCGGCAGCGCCGCGAGCGTCGCCGCTTCATCGAGCGTGAGGAGCGAAATATCTTTGTCGAAATAGAACCGCGCCGCCGCGGAGATTCCCTCGATATTTCCGCCGTAGGGCGCGAGGTCGAGATAGTTGCGAAAGATCTCTTCTTTGTCGAAGCGCAGCTCGAGCTGCACTGCGCGAAATGTTTCCAGCAACTTTGTGGAGAAAGTTCGCGGGCGCGGATCGATCATCCGCGCGACTTGCATGGTCAGCGTCGAGCCGCCGGAGACGACGCGGCCGGCGATTATATTCTGAGTCGCCGCCCGCAGGAGCGCGATCGGGTCGACGCCTGGGTGCGCATAAAATCGCTGGTCCTCGAAAGTGAGCACTGCGGCGCGCAGATGTTCTGGGAGGACAGTGTGTTTCGATCCGAAACGCCAATATCCGCCATCTTCAGAAGTGAAGGCGCGGAGCGGAGATCCGTCTTTTGCTTCGACCAAGAACGCATTTGGACGGGTGTGTACGGGCAGCGGAACGACCGCCAAAGAGACGGAGAAAACCGAAGCCGCGAGCGCAGATGCGGTGATGAGCAGCCGCCGCACTGCCGCGCATCTTGCCAGGGCCGTGTTAAGCTTTGCCAGTTATGCGCGTGCAAAATTTCGCGGTCCTCCTCGCGGTGGTCGGCTGTGTTGTCGCTTGTAGTGAGCAGAAAACTCTCCCGCTGGGATCTGCGCTGAATATTCCCCCGCGCGCAGACTTCAAAGAGGTGCCCGTCGGACGGCCGGCACGCATCGACCTGCAGATCTTCAACACGACGGTCGAGGAGAGCTCGATCATTCGTATCGAGCGTGGCGAGGGATTCGAGGGGCAAACATACGCGTTTCAAGTGACTGGCCTTCCGGACACTGTGCCCGCCAACGGCTCGGCGACGTTCACCGTGAGCTTCGAAGCTTATGTGGCGATGGACACGACAGCGGAGTCGTCCTTCATCGTGGTGAGCTCGCGCGGGCAAAATGAGGTGAAGGTCAGCGGACGGGGTGTGGCGGCGGTCAAAATCACGCCCGCACGTTTGGATTTCGGGCAGGTGGTGCGCGGCGAAGCGCGGCGCATGGATATTACCGTAGAAAATATACTCGATACTCCGCTGACGATTCAGCGGAACGGGGAATTAGAAGATCTCGGTGGAGAAGGTGCTTTTATTCTGCCGAATCATCCAGGCGGAAGCCGAATACTCTTGCAGCTCGCTCCGCGGCAGACGGGAATCATACCGGTCGAATACCGGCCCGCGGTTTCGCGAAATGCGATCGATCCCGATCGAGCCCGCCTGACGCTGAATTATTGTAATGATCATCCGCTGTGCGAGACGGCGATCGACCTGGCTGGGTCTGGGACGGAGAGCTCGCTGATCTGTACGCCGAGCTCGATCGATTTTGGCCGCATCGGAAGCGCGCTCTCCGAAGTGCGGATGATCGGGTGCCGCGTCGCTGCGGAGACCGCCGTAAACGTCGAGGCCGCGGTGGTCAATGGAGCGAACGCGGAGGATGTCGTCATCCGCGCCAACGTCGCTCTCCCGGCGCGCGTCGAGGCGGGTGAGGTCATTACTTTTACGGTCGTTTGGACCTCGAATAACGGCGATCTGAACGCGCAGGCGGAGATCGCCGGGCGGCTCGTCTCCACTGGCCGTGCGATCAGGACGGTGGAAATTCCGCTCCACGGGATTATCGGCGGCGAAGCCGTTTCCATTTCGCCGGATACTTTGGATTTTGGTACGGTCGCCCTGGGAACCCAAGTATCCCGCGTCGTGCAGGTACACAACAGCGGGACGACCGGGGCCGTCGTCCATCTCGACCCAGATAGTTTGGGTACGGGACAATATTCAAGCCCTTCGGGAGACCTACTCTCTCTTTCTCCCGGTGAAATACTCAGCGTGGAAATTGTTTTTCGGCCGACGATCGAAGGGATCTTCGCCTCCGAAGCGGTGATCGACGATCTCGATCCTTCGCTGGTGCTCGGTCGTGTCCAGCTCTCAGGAAGTGGGATCCGGCTGGGGCCTTGCCAATATAGGACCAGCGAAGATCCGGTGTTCGGCTTCGTGGAGCTGGCGCGCGAAAGAGTTGCGCCGATGTTCATCACCAACACCGGAAACGACGATTGTCTGCTCCGCGATTTCGCATTGGATGGTGTCAATCCGAGCGAGTTCTTTTTGCAGGATCCGCCGGCTGTTGAACATTTCCTCCCACCCGGACGTTCGATGAAAATCGACGTCGGCTACCGGCCGCTGAGCGAAGGCGAGCATCACACAAACCTGGTGTTTTATGCTTCCACGCCGACCGGTGAAGGTTCCGGTCAGCTCTCCGGCTTCGGTGGTACGCAGGGACCGACGATCTATCCGGACGCGATCGATTTCGGAAATGTCGAGCTGACCTGCGCCTCGCAAATTAAAACGATCCGTGTTCACAACCCGATGACGACCTCGATCGTCATCGGCGCAGAAATGGCTCCTGGAACGACGAACGAGCTCACCACGGTGAGCGCTCCCGGGATGCCGGTGACGATCGTGCCGAACGGGACGGCGATCGTTCAGGTTCGTTATACGCCGGTCGACGCCGGCGAAGATTGGGGGGCGTTGCGAATATACGTCGCGAATACGACGCGACCGCATGTCGTTCGTGTCCGCGCGAACAGCTCGCCGAACCGCACCGTGGAAACCGTGCGCCAAGCTTCGGGCGAAAAAATGGATATTCTGCTGGTGGCGAACCACGCGATCTCGATGACCGGCGAGCTCGCCGAGCTCACGACTCACTTCTCGCAATGGATCGATTCGATCAACGCGTCCGGCGTCGATTTTCAACTCTCGGTGCTCGATGTTTCGGCGGGTCCTGGACTTTGCGTCTTGGATGCTCAGCCACCCGGAGGTGAATCGAACGGCGCGTGTGGATACTTCGGAGCACCGGCAGATCATCATGACTGGCGCATCATCGATCCGGCGGATCGACCCTCGCCTGCGGCCGCTTTCCAGGAGGTGCTCAATTTGGCGCCGCAGACCTTCGGAGTCAGCCGCGCTTTAGAGGCGACGCGGACCGCGCTGCGCGCACCGTTGATTCAGGGATGGAACGATGGGTTTCTGCGCAAAGACGCGAGCCTCGCGGTCATCTACGTGAGCGATGGCCATGACAGCTCGGCGGGTGCGGTCCAAGCCTATGTCGACGAGCTCCTGGCCATTCACGGCGCGCGAAATCGGCACGCCACGACGATCGCTGCGATCGCCGGCGACCCGATCTCGGGATGTAGCGGCCTGAACGGCAACGCCGGGGATGGGACCAAATTTTACGAGGCCGCTGTGCTGAGCGGTGGATATTGGGAATCGATCTGCACCAGCGATTGGGCGCGTTCGATCAGCGACCTCAGCGTCCGTTTGTTCGGCTACCGCACGCAATTCTCGCTGGAGAACGAGCCGCGCGACGGCGACGTCGAGGTTCGCGTCGATGGGGTCATAGTGCCGGATATTACGCCGGGCGGAGTCATCAATTGGACCTATGAAGCGTCGCAGGAAAATTCGGTGGTCTTCCGTGGGCCGTCGACGCCTGAGCCCGGTTCAGAGATCACCTTCAGCTACGACGTACACTGCGAGTGAGGCGCGAGCAGATAGACTCAGTCGCGTGGTTTGATTTGTAGCGTTCCTGCGCCGGCGTTCGCGCGGAAGGCGGGATCGTACATCGCCTCGGCGAACACGTGCGGGAGGGTGAAGGTTCCGCGCGTGACCGCTCGTGCCGCGTAGTAGAACCGCGTCGGCTGTTTGGCCCATACTGATCCGAAGAACAGGATGCGGTCGTCGCGGACATCGAGATGTTCCGGCTCGGAGCGACCTGTCATCCAGGACAGGCTGCTGGCCGCGTTCATTAACCGGGGGTTCTCGACTTCCAACCCTGCGGGGAGGAGATCGACGACCGCCAAATTTTCCAGACGTCCTTCCGTGAATTTCGCGGTGACGGTAATTTCGACGATCACCAGATCACCTTGGCGAATATTTTGAAGATCTATGGCTTGCCCTTGCGGGTCGAGCAAACGGCGCGAAATCGTCAGTTGGTCCGATTTTTCCGGGATAGTACCCGCTTTGATTCCTTCGACGGTCAGACCGACGAACGCGGTGCCCGCACCGGTCACCGAGAAATTCAGCTCTTTGCCGATCCACTCCTCGCCGGTGCTGTCGATGGTGGCCACGATGACGGAGTTGAATTTTTTCTCCGTCGTATCTCCGGCGGTGAAGGTGCCCCAATATTCTTTGCCGCCACCCAGCCTTTTGTACGCTTTGCCTAAAGCCATCAGCGCGAAGGCATTTTCTTGAGTATTTGACCAGCGGCCGCTGGTCGCGGATTTGGCCACGCTGTCCATGAGACCAGGTACGCTCCGATGGGTTGGTTGTACGTCCATCAAGACCAAAAGTGCGACGGCGTCTTGGCGCACCGGCGACCAGAATTGTTGTCGCGCGGCGGCGGTCGCCGGGGTGAAGTCGACCGCGAAGATCTCATTTGCTTTCGTACGTTGGCCCGCGATGAAAAGCGCACCCGCAAGCAGAGCGCGCGATTCGTCGTCGGCGGTGACACGCATCCCGGAGGCCGTCGCCGGATCCGCGGATTTTGCGAGACGGTCCGCGGAATAGAGCAGCGCGCCGAGATCGGGCTTGCCGGCCTGTGAGAGCACGTAGAGCGCGTAGGTTTGATCCTTGAATTCGGCCCGCGCGGCGTACCCGGAGAGCGTCACGCCCGCAGCGATGCGCGACAGATGCGTGAGCAAGGTGTCGAGCACCGCGGAGTCGACGTTGTAACCAGTGTTCTTCGCTTCCACCAAGAAGTGCGCGGCGTAGACGGTGGTCCACGCGTAGCCCCAGCCTCCACCTGGCCAGAAGGACAGTCCGCCTTCGGGCAAGATCATGGCGGTGATGCGGTCGATCGCCCCGTTCACATAGTCGTCGACCAGGCGGTCGCGGGCCAGCTCCACACCTTCTCGGCGGGCAAGCTCGCGGACATAGAGCAGGGGAAAGGCGCGCGAGGTCGTCTGTTCCAAACACCCGTAAGGATATTGGAGCAGATATTCGAGCGCGGTCCCGAGCTGCGCGGTCGGCGTCGGGCCGATCTTGATGCGCGCTTTGGTCGAACCGGGAATAAATCCGCCAGGCATGGAAATGGTCGCTTTTTGTGCGTAATTCACCGCGGCCGTGCGCGATTCGGTGGTCACGGTATTTGGTGGCCTCACGGACAGCTCGGTCGTGTTTTTGGTGGCGAAGTTATTCGCCTCGGCGGTAAGCGTGACCGTTGCCTGGCCGACGACCTCGTCGACGAGAAGCTCCCATTCGATCGTCTTTCGCTCTTCGGCGGCGAGCTTCACTTTTTGTTCGGCGGCACCTTGGCTTTTAATCTTGCCGTCGATGTTCAGCTTCACCGTGACATCTGCAGGGCGACCTGTGCCGTTGTACACCTCGACCGGCATGACCAACCGATCGAGCGGAGCCACGAAACGCGGCAAGGTCGGCGTCAGCACCAGAGGGTCTTTGACCGTCACGTTCTTCGAGCCCGAGCCGAAGCGTTCATCCGCCCAGGCGACGGCCATGACCCGCAACGAGCCGCTGAATTCCGGGACCTCCAGCGTGGCCACGCCCCAACCATCGGGCCCGACGGGGACGAGACCTGACCAGATGGCCACCGGCTTCACGCGTTTCACGCTGATCGGATTCAGATGTTTGCGGCGAATCTCCGCATCACCACCTGATCCAACGGACAGGGCGGATGCAGCGACCTGTTCCTCCGGCAAAAGTTGCGAAAACAGATCGTGCGTCGTGAGCGAGAGGCGACGGCGTTCGGTGAAGAAGGCGAAGGGATCGGGCGTCTTGAAGCCGGTGACTTGTAAGATACCTTCGTCGACAGCGGCGACCACCATGAACGCTTTTTTCTCAACACCTTCGACTTTTACGCGCACGTGAAGCGAGGTGTTCGGACGGATCGTGGTGTCGTCGGGATGGACGGTGACGTTGAGGCGGTGATGTTCGGCGTCGACGAAGAGCGGCGTGACGCCGAACGCTCGGGCGGGTGCGAGACGTTCGCGCGAGTCGGGTGAACGGATCAATTCCGCGACCACATACGCGTTCGGGCTCATCACATCGAGGACCGGAATATTAAAGGTGCCGGTATTTCCTTCGAGCGGAAAATCCTGCGCCCACAATACTTGGTCCCGTTCGATGCTGAGATAGATGCGTCCTTCGAAGGGCGCACGCACCAAAACACGCGCGGTTTCGCCGGGGCGATAGTTTGTTTTGTCGAGCGTCATCGCCACGCGATCGGGATAACGCATGCTCCAGGCGCTGTTTCCCGAGCCGCTCACCCAGAAGCGAAGTGAGGCGCGAGCCCCGCCCTCGTCTTCGATCAACACGCGCATTTCGCCCTGTTTCGGCGGCGTAAATGGGATCGTGGTCGGTCCGCGCTCGGTGGTCGCTTCGAGCGTGCTGAGCTGTTTTTCGGAGCTCTCGCTCACATATTGGTAACGGTTGTTCACCAGCTTCAAAATGGTCTGATATTCGATCTCGCTGATCGTGACTTTGAGCTTCACGCCTTCTTTCGGTTTGCCGCTGCGATCGACGGCGATCGCTTCCAGGCTCGCGTCTTGGCCGAGCTCCACATATTGCCCCGGCGCATTTCTTCGCAAGCCGACGTACGTCTCGTGCGGATGAATGATCGCTGAGCCGGCGCCGGAAACCGCGCGGCCTCCTTCTTCGGAGACGACGGTCAACAACGTCGCGCGCACCGGTGCGGTCAGAGCGAGGCCTTCGTCGAGCGCGCAGGAGACGTCGAGCTTGCCTTCGGCGTCGAGCTCCGCTTCGCCGAGATCTTGGAGCGCGGCAAAAGACGGCGTGGGGGCGTCTTCCGCTTGTAGCTCGAAACCGGAAAATTCACCGGTGGAGATCGGTGCCAGCTCGAAGCTGCATTGGGATTCGATGCGCAGACCCGCGGCTTTGGGGCCGAAGAGATAGTTCGATGAAATATTAAATTCAGCCGGGCTTCCCGCTTCCACCGTGGTGGTTTTCGGAGTGACATCGACTCTCAAACGGTCGGGCATGAAGTCCTCGACCATCAACTGTGTTTGGCCGAGCTCTACGCCGCCTGAAGCGAGCACACGTGCGACGTAGCGGCCGGTCGGCGCGTCGCGCGGAATATCGATACTCGCAAAATAGGCGCCGTGTTCCCCGGTGGAGCCGCGCAATTTCGTGAAGATGCGCCATGCGGGATCACGAATTTCAATTTCCAGCGGGAAATTCGGGGGTTCTTTGAGGGAGTGTTCGCGGACCAGGACGCTGAGCTGCGCGCGGTCGCCGGGACGATAAATTCCACGCTCGGTGAATAAGTAGGCGCGATAAGGCGCGGTGCTTTCGCCGTGACCTCCGGAGTCGAGCTCTTGAGTGGCGACGCCGCTTCCCTGCAAAACCAAGTATGAAAAATCGCGGCCGCGGCGCGCGAGCACCAAAGTGAGCGGCTCGCCCTTTCGCTCGAAATTTCCTTTGAGCTGCGCGACACCGCCGGCGTTGGTCATCGCGGTGCCGAGCACTTCGTTGGTGCGGCTGACGAAGCTGACTTCGACATCGGGTACGGGCCGAGAATTCTGCAGCGAGACCACCTGCGCCCGGGCATATCCGGGACCGATTTTGGCGATGATTCCCAGGTCGGTGGCCACCAGCCATTTCTCGAGGCGCACCCACGAACGATCGCGATCGAACACTTCGAGACGGTAGAGGCCTCGACGTGAATCGAGGTCGAGGTCGTCGAAAGAAATGCCGGAAGTGAGGAGCGTATTCTTTTTGTTCTCCACCTCGACGGTGCCGTCGGTGAGCACGGTTTTGCCGAGGGTATCGAGATTGATATTCGAGCCTCCCGAATATTCGTCGTAGTATTCGCCGCAATATTCCTCTTCGCAATATTCGTTGAAGCCGCGCGCCGGCTGAAGCTGCGGGATGATATGCGCCAAGTTGTTCTCGAATACTTTGGAGACACGGACGCCGAGGCTCTTCACGTTCACCGTTTCCACGGCGATATTTCTTTTTCCGCTGCGCATCAGATAAGTACCGTCGCTGGTAAAGCGCAGCGCCGGATCGAGATCAGGCGTAGTCATTTCGCGGGTAACATCTTCGCCGAGGAGCGCACCGTTTCTTCCGGTGAGCCCTTTTTTCAGGGTGATATTGTAGATTTTGCCGGGCTCGAAGGCGCCATCGAGGATGACGCCGTGATAAGTATCGACGAGGCGATATTCGACCGCCGGAGAAACAGAAATATATTTTGCTCCTCCGATCAGGTCGATATTGGTCGATAGTCTAATTTGGGCCTGATATTTTTCGCCGCTTTGGACCGGCTGCACGTCGACCACCGAAAGTTTCTCCGGTTTGCCCAAGGTGATCGAGCGGAGGATCTCTTTTCCGAGGGGCTCGCCGCCGCCGATCGCGGAGAGTGCGCCGTCGATGCGCACGTCGATCACGCGAGCTTCGGTGGACAGCGGCATCGGCTCGAGCTCGAACGCCATCACCGTGCCGATTGTTTCGGAGACCAGCTTGGACGGGATGACCTTCTTGTCTTTGTCGAGGAAGACGACCGCGCCGCGCACGTCGCTCGGACGCACGGGATAGGAGAGCTCGAGGTTCACGCGGACGGCGAGCGCGTCTTTGGTTTCGAAGAACGGCTCGACGGAGAGGAGCGCGAACATCTTCGTGTTCAGCTCGAACTCGGTGGTGCCGAGCAGCTTGAGCTTGTCGCCGGCGATCTCCGGGCGGATCGAGACACGGTAACGTGTGCTCTGCGAAAATTCCGAGCGCGGGGAGAGCTCGAGGACGTCCGGTGTCAGCCAACGTGTGGTGAAGCCGATGCGCGGCGTGATAGTGACCAGATCTTTCGGATCGGGCACGACGGAGGACAGCGGCTTCGAGAAGCTGATTTGGATCGGCCGAGTTCCATCGACGGTGCCCAAAGGCTCGAAGCGCGTCACGACCACTGCGTCTTCACGTTGTGCGGGATCGTCGACCTGTTGGCCGCAGGCGGCGAGGAGCAGCGGCAGGAGTAGGAGCGCATGAGATCGACGCATCGGTCTGCGTCGATCCCACGAGTCGAGTCATCGATCAACTGCCGACGCGCACGCCGATGGTCCAACCGACATTCGGGGCATCGCGATGATCGTCGCGGCGATCCCTTTCGCGGCCGCGGTTGTCGTAGCCGTACGAGGTCTCCTCATGCGGGAATGATCTCACGCCCGAACGCACCAGCTCGCGCTGAATGCAGTCATCGTCGACGCGGAGATAGTCATAGTCCGCGATGCGCAAATGATAGGTCGCGTGGCGGGCCCGCGCGGCCATACGCTGCTGGACCATGGTGCGCTTCTCACCCGCGAGATAGTCGTTCCAACGGCGCTCCCAGCGGAGCACGAAGGCACGATACTCGTTGCTGCGGGCACCATGGGTGCGAAGCGCGACGCGGCGTTCGTTTTGGTAACGAACCATGCGGCGCTCTGCACGTTCATGTCGCTCGCGATCTTGCACCGCGCGGCGCGCCGCTTCTTCACGGTGGAAGACGGCGTGATTTTGGTTGTCTGCGCGGCCGCGATCATATCCGCGGTCATTGCGTCGATCATCGTTGCGGCGATCAGCGCGATCGTTGTCGCGACCACGTGCTTGGTGTTGGGACGTTCCGTGCCCGCTGTCCGCCGAGGCATTGCCGGGGGCCACGGCGAGCACGGCGAGCGCGAACGTCGAAACGAGGGTGAAGTTTTTCAGATTCAATTTGCTCACGGCTTAAAGACGCACGGCTCGAACGCGTTATTCAGGTGCGCTTCGGCACAAATCATAGTGTTTTCGCAGTGATGCGCCGCGCACTGCGAGGTGGAACGCGCGTGATCTTCAGCTTACAAGGAGCGGTGATGAACGTTCGAAGGGAATGCGCCGTGTTCGCATTCACAGTCCTGTGGAGTGTATCCGCGTGTAGCGGAGCGAAGACCCTGGTCGAACGGCCAGCTGTACCGTCGGCCAGCGTGCTCATCAAAGACGTCGCGGTGCTCGATGTGTTGACCGGCACCGTCGCCGAACACCGGGACGTGCGCATCGAGGGTGGGCGCATCACCGCGATCGAGTCGACGTCGGATACTTTGAAGGCGGAGAAGATCATCGACGGCAAAGGATCGATGTTGTTGCCGGGTTTGATCGATGCGCACGGGCATCTCACCAGCAGCTCCGAGCCGCCGTGGGATCCGCGCATTCCCGATGAGAAGCTGAACTTGCAGCGCTATCTCTATTCGGGTGTGACCGCGGTGTTCGATCCCGGCGGGTCCGATGAAGACTCTTTCGAGCTCCGCGAAAAGTTGGCGACCGGCGAAATTCTCGGCCCGCGCCTCTTTGCGGCCGGCCCGATATTTACCGCTCCGGGCGGACATCCGATCCCGATGCTCGAGCACGGTCTGCCGTGGTTCCTCGAGAGTTACATCATTTCGCATTCCACGCGCGGCGTCGGGAGCGAAACCGAAGCGCGTGAGGCGGTGCGCGCGCTGCTTCCGAAGAAGCCCGACCTGATCAAGATGGCGCTCGATCATATTCCGGCGTCGGCTCCGCGTTTGGATCCAGAGCTCGCGATCGCCATCAGCGATGAAGCGGAAAAAGGCGGCGTGCGGACCGTCGCGCATATCGGCACCACCACCGATGCGCTCGATGCGGGACGTGCGGGTGTGAGCGCGTGGATCCACGGCGTTTATAAGGAGCGCATCGCCGACGCGGATATTCCGAAGCTTGCGGCGTTCAAGATTCCCATGGCGCCGACGCTGGTGGTGTTCGACAGTTATGCGGGCATGGGCCGCGATCATCGCGAGCCGACGTCGCTGGAAAAACAGATCGCGCCTGCGGAGGTGCTCGCATCGTTCGATACGCGGCCCGAGGGCTACGAGGTGCCGGCGGAGATGTTGGCCATGGTGGAACAGATGCGGGCCGAGCGCCAACATGCGCTGGAAAATGTCGCGCGTTTGCATGCGGCGGGGGTGGTGATCATGGCCGGCAGCGATGCGCAGTCCGGCGTGTTTCACGGACCCGGTTTACACCGCGAGCTGATGTTGCTCTCGCGGGCGGGCTTGTCGCCGCTGGAAGTGATCCGCGCGGCGACGATCAATCCGGCGCGATTTTTAGCGAATTCCGCGGACCCTCATTTTGGACAGGTCGCGGTCGGGAAAAATGCGGATTTGATCTTGGTGCCGGCAGGTGTCCTCGAGGACATCTCGCAAATTTCGGCGATCAAAGAAGTGATCTTGGGCGGGATGCCGATAGTTCGGCACAAGTATTAAAGTGCGAGATGCACGTGGTCGCTGTGACCACCGATGGCGCCGATCTGCTGGCCGTCTTTGATGCCGCCCAGTGGATCGTAATAGAGCTCGACCGGATTTTTGTTCTGCCACGCTTGATAGAACGCGGCCATTTGTTCCGGAGAGCCGGCGACGTCGATCGCGTGGCCTTCGCCGTCTGCTGAGTTGTGCGTGTAGTGATTCGAGGTCGACGTGTGTGTGCCGCCGGTCGTCGAAGTCACGGTCAGGCCCATTTTTTTCGCCATTTTCGCGGCGTCTTGCAGCGCGGGATCGAGCTCGTCGTAGTTCGGGATGCCGCTGGAATCGACGCCGCTGACGTCGACGTCTCCCCCGCCTTGTTCGTCGAAGCCACCGAATTTCTCGGCTGCGGCGGTGATGTCGTTCAGATGTCGCGCGACACCTTGGTGCCAGTTCGGATCGGTCGCCCAACCTGCTTCGTTCGCAGCGAGCAATTGTTGGTCGATCGGATCGTCCGCCGACGCGCCGCCTTTTTCGCGGAGATTCGCGAAGGTTTCGGCACCGGCGGAGATCTGATTCGCCAGGCCGTCGAACTGCGGATTCACGTTGTCGGGATCGGAGTCGTACGCGGAGACGCCGAGCATCTTTTGCATGCCGACGCCGAGCGTGCCGAAGCCGGTCTCGTGTCCGGCGATCGACAACAACACCATCGGATCGACGTTATGTTCCTTGCCTGCGGCGACCATCATTTCGCCGGCAGTTGGATTGTTCGCTTCCGCTGCGGGTGAGCCTTGATCGGCGAGATGTTTATTGATGAACTCAGCGGTTTGTTTGTCGCTGCCTTGGAGCGAACGTACGGGCTGCGCGCTCGTCGGACCCGAGGTCGGCGTCGTGCCGGTCGTTCCCGTCGTGCCGGTGGTGCCCGTCGTTCCGCCCGAGCCGCTCGAGCCACTGGATCCGCCGCCCCACGATGCAGGCTGGCTGGAAGAATATTGCGGGCCGCCCATGGAGCCGATGTTGCGCGGCGGCGCGGGACGGTCGTTTTCGCGCTTCTGGAGAAGCAACATGAGCATCTCCAGGATCGACTGCGGATCGAAGGGATTGTCGCCGGCCTGGACGCCGCCGCCTTTGCCGCTGACGCGTTCGAACTGGTCGCCGAAGAGCTCTTCGAGACCCATCGGCTGCTGGCCGGATGGTTGTCCTTGGCCGAGGGCGTCGACCTCTTGGCTCCCCTGCGCCCCCTGCGGGATCTGGAGGTTTTGAAGCAGCTGCCAGAGCTGGTTTGGGTCATTGAGATACGAAATGTTTGTACCGTACGCCATTCGACTCTCCCTTCGCTCTTGTTATCGCGAGCGAGCGTCGTGAGTCGCTTACCGGAAAAAGGTAATGCGGAATCGAGCACGCATCAGCGCGGGATCGAGACAGCATTGTCCCAGTTTTGAGTCGAGGATCTCTTGCGGCACGCGCGGTGCTCTTCAGCGGAGGATGATGTCCGCACACAGCGACTATCCCATGCTCGCGCGCGCTCTCGGTGAAACAGCATTTAGTTATCTCGTCGAACAAACGAGAGCGCCGGTCGAAGAATTGTCGCGGCTCGGAGTGCGTCGCGATCTCGTCGATCTCGCGAAGCTCGAAGCTGCACGGGCGAGCGTGGCGCTGGAGGCGGTGGTGCTTTCGACCGTGGTGCCTGCGGGCAAGTTGAAGCCGGCTGCGTTGCGCGTGCGTTTGGTGCCGCACCGATTGCTGGAGCTGGAGCACGATGCGTTGTCGGTGCATTGGCAGCTCGAAGAAGGGCTCGCGCCTTTGCCGCCTGCGCCCGAACAAGTGTTCGCGCTGGTGTGGCGCTCGCCGCGCGGCGTGGAACATACGCGGCTGACTCCGCGTGAGGCGGCGGTGGTGCGGATGGCGGCCACCGGTGCGGCGGTGCGGGAGCTCTACCAGGTCGCCGGGAAAAAACTGATCGGTCGCGTGCTCAACGCGCTCAGTGAGAGTGGTCTCATCGCGTCGTACTTCAAGGGCCGCTCGCGCGTGCGCAAGTTGCAGAATCTGCAACTCGTGCCTGCGCCGGCCGCGGATGCGGAGCCTCGCGTGGAGGCGCGTCCGGAAAGCATGCTGCGCCGAGCCTCGGTATGATCATTGCTCACCTCCGCCGCGGATGACGCGCATCGACCGCCGTGAGTTCTCTTTGCAGCTTGCTCAGCAGGGGGGGCGCATCAACGTCGACGCGCTTCCGCCCCCTGTTTTACGGCAGTTAGAGAGCGCGGGCGTCGATTTGGATCGCCTGCGTTCGATCTCGGGCGACGACCGCGTCCTCGAAGGCGCGGAGATCAACGAGCTCTACACGGCTTTGGCCGTACGCGGGAGCGGCGGCGCACGCGTCGACAACGGCGTCAGCGAAGACCTGTTTCGCGGCCTGGCTTCGCGCGTGGAGCGGCCCGACGGAAGCACCGGCGCGTTCTCCTCTTCAGCGCGCGGGCGCAGCGTAGGGATCGGCGGCGGCAACGTCGATGAAGCGACCGAGCTTCGCGGGCGTACCGACGGCACGCGACCCGGGTGGTTCGGCGCGGCGATGGAATCGATCGCCGAGTTCTTCGTCGAATTGTTCACTTCGAACGATTACATCACTTCCGCGGAGCGCGACTTCGATATCGGAAGGCAGCTCGCACGCGAACACCCCGAGACGCTGCGCGCCACCCTCGCGGAGCCGACCGGCGAACAGATGTTGCGCGACCGGTTGATGGGACAACGGCCGGCGACCACCAGCGAAGGAGATTGGCGGCGGACCGTCGATGACGTGATTCGCGGGATGCAGCGCACCCTGTCCACCGGTACAGCTGATCTTCCGGACAGCTTCAGCCCGAGCTCCAGCTTGCGCCTGCGCGATGCGGCGACGCCGTTGTTCGCGGCGAATGCCGACCCCGGTGCGCGGCGCGAGCTGGAATTGAACATGAACGCCTTGGCCGGCTCCGGTTTGCCCGAACAAACGCAGGTGCGGCTGTTGAACGACTGGAATACGGCGGGACGGCCCGCGAGCTTCCGGCCGAACATGACCGCGTTGAGCGGGGCTTTGGCGTCGTCGAGCACCTTGGTTCGGCAGGCGGCGACCGAAGAATTGGCGGCCCATCCGGACCGGATGGCGCGTCTCTCGTCGCTGATGAGCTCCGATGCGTTTCGGAGCCCTCATTTGACGGATGCGGATCGCATCGCGTTGATCCGAAGCGGTGCAGGCACGACGGCGGACGTGACTGCGATGGCGCGGCTCCTGTCCTCAGAGACAGGTCGAGCTCTTGCGCCGGAGACGCGCGCGGCGATGATCACCGGTTTCAATTCGAACCCCGCGAATGCGGTGCGGGCCCTGGAGACCTTGACGGCGAACCCGGGATTTTCGCGGGTTTCAGCGGCGGTGCAACAAGACTACGTACGTTTGATGCTCAATCCGGCGACGACGGCGGCGCAATCGACGCCCGCGTTGGCACGTTTATCGGCGGCGCATACCGGCAATCTCGCGCCTTTGAATGAGGTCCTGTTCGGGACGCGGACTTTGCAGACGGGATCGACGGGAGCCGACGTTCGCACGGCGCAACGTTATCTGCGCACGCTCGGTTATGACGGGATCGTCGGGCCTGAGGAGTCGACGACCTTTGGTGCGAATACCCGCGCGGCGGTCGCGGAGTTTCAACGGCGTCATGGTTTGTTGGATGGAACGCGGACCGAGGGGGTGATCGATCAGGCGACGTATCGGGCCATGGTCGCGGAGCTGCAGGCGCGCGGGATCAGCCCGACCGACTACCGTTTCACCACCGAGCTCAGCTTGAATCGTCCGACGCGTGCGAGCGATGGTCCGTGGCGTGCGACGCAGCGCTGGACGCCGGAGCTGCAGGCCGAATTCAGCCGTTTCGCGGCCGCATATACGGCAGCGCGGATCCCGGCGAATCCTGACGGAACAGCGCGTTTGCCGGAGTGGGGAGAACGCGTCGACTGCGCGGATCTCTCTTATGAAGCGCTGATCCAATTCGCACGGCAACGCGGTTTGCCGGTGCATTTGAGCTCGGGCAGCACGACGTATTCGAACCGGAGCTCGGGGCCGATCGTCGGCGGGGTGCAGTCGAACTTCGGCGCGATGCATCTGCAAACGTTCACCACGCCGCTGCGCGAGGGCGAGCTGCCGCGTTCGGGCGACATCGGAAATATGCGTTGGGCGCAGAGCGCGAACGGGCACGACAGCTCGTATTGGCACTCGCACAACATCATCAACTTCGATCCCCTGTTCCGTAAGGCGACGGTGATCTTCGGAAGCCTCGACGATCTGATGAAACAACCCGCGCTCGATACGTTCAATCGGCGCGGCTTCGATCTCACGCTCCATGACGTTCCGGAGCGGACGATCATCGACGGCATCAACGACGACAGCGGCCAAGGCCGTCAGGTCGATCGGGCGACGCAAGAGCAACGCGTGCGGCGGTTGCTCGAGGCGCATACCACCGGTGGCCATGCGGTCAGCGACGCGGATGTGTCGGCGTTCATCGCGCTCGTCGGCAACGATGCGAACATTCACCGCAACGCGCCGACGGCGGTGTCGATGGATGCGGATGCGTTCGACGGTTTGGTGAGCGGTGCGCCGTTCGCGGATCCGGCGGCACGTCGCGCGGCGGTGGCGGAGCTCAACACGCGGTTCGGTGCTTCATTTACCGAGGCGGACCTCGATCGTTTGATCGCGGCCGGTGATCGCGGCGAAGCGGGCGTACGTGCGGAAGCGACGCGGATCGTGAATGAGCGCGTGCCGGCGGCGCGGCGTGCGGGTGCGGCGGAAGCGTTGATGGAGTCGACGCGGCCGGTGATCCGTTTTCACGCGGATCGCGATGCGCTGGCAGATCGTGGCCTCCGGGCTTCGGCGATCCGCGACTTCAACTCGACCTATGGATCGCGCGTCACGGACGCCGACTTGGGTAACGTGCTCAATGCGGGTGATCGCGAGGCGGCGCTTGCAGTCGCGACAACGATCGTGGCGTCGCGTGGTGTTCCCGTGGATCGCCGCGCCGATGCAGCGCGTGATCTCGTCGATGCGGCGGACAGCACACGGCGTTTCCGTCGCTGGGACTTCGACATGTTCAATCGCCACATGTAACAACCTAGGCTATGCGTGTACTCGCGTTCGCTCTATTGTTCGCCTTCGTTCCGATGGCGTCACACGCGAAGTCAGATGCGCCGAACGTCCGGCAGTTGGCGGCGGATCACCCGTGGCACCCCCTCGAGGTGAGCACCACGGCGATCGATATTTCCTGCGGCAAAGAGCGCGGGAAATACGAGCTGCGCGTCGATGACCGGGGTTGGCGTTATCTGATCGGACCGAAGCTCGAGGCCGTGGCGGCGCCGTTCGGGCGGTTCGTGAAGACGGGCGAGACCTGGAGCGCGATCGAGCTGAAGGCGTGGATGACTCCTCGCATTCAGGGGCTCTCTTTGCGCGAGCTGATCGGTGAGCCTTTGGTCGGTGATGATTGGCAGGTCAAAAGCGCGAAGGCGGAGGGCGATACCGTGGAGGCATCTTTGCTCGATGGTGCGCTGCAGCCGCGGACGATGAGCTTCGATCCGATCGTCAAGGTGTGGATGGTGATCGACGGTTTCAAAGTGCTCGAAACGCAACGTTTCGGGGCGCGGACGCTGCCGAAGAAAGTAACCTATGGTGAGGGCTGCGTGATGATCCGAGCGATCCGCGCGGGCAAAGGGTTGATGCCGGCGCGCGAAGAGCTGATTCGCGAGTAGTTGCAGATTCTGCAACTCGCGACCTTTGGTGATGCGAGCTCGTCACGAGTGAGGCGCGGAAAACAGGCTGAGCGCTCGCGGCCTGGATCTTGATCTAGCGCATCGCATGGGTCGTGGCGTTCGGCGCGTCGAAGGCGATACTCCTCCTACACACACCACAGGCACGACGAGCACGCATCGAACGCGTGAGACGGCGGAGCCTGATCCGGGGATCAGGTCCCCGCTCACTTGGGTCGAACGCGGCGAAGGTGGCGGCGGTCCCTCACCGGAGGGTGGCTCGGGTGGTCCGCGCGCACCGATCGGGCGGATGGGTGTCGATCGCGCCCCTTCGGCGTTACCTGATCCTTCGGACAGTGCCGTTCCGCTGGATTCGGGTCGCGGGCGCACCGTCGGTTTGAAAGAGACCGGCGCACGCAAAGATCCTTCTGCTCCGGCGGAACGCACCTTGCCGACGATCCGCTACGACTCGGCGGATGCGGGCGATTTTTACTGCGAGCACGTCTATTACGTCGCGCAGCAACAGGCGTTGTTGTCTTCGAGCTCTGTCCTGTCGAACAGTCGGGGCGAGCGGCTCGTCGGGTTCATCCATTTGCCGGAAGATGCGCAGACTTCGCGCGCGCCGATCGCTTCACCGACAGACGCGCAGGTGACCGCTCGACACGGCGATACGCGGCGCGTGGTCGGTGCAGCGATCGCCGGATATTTCAACGATACCGCTTCACAGACGGACGGACCGGTGCGGATCATGGTGAGCGGCTTTGGTCCGTTCATGTCGGTGACCGACAATCCTTCGGGCGACTTCGTCTCTCAGCGCGCGAACATCGACGCGGCCATGGAAGCAGCGTTCGGCTCGCGACTGGTCGGAAGGCCACCTGCGGGCGCGGATATGAATCAGCCGCTGTCGTATCGCGTGCGGCAAGATGATGGTTCGATCCGCGAAGTACAGATTCGCGCGGTGCGGCTGCCCGTGACGGATGCGGCTTTGGATCCTGCGCAAGCGGGCTCGATTCCGGCGGAAATGGCGCGATTTCGGCCGCACGCGGTCATCTCCATGGGTGTCCATCCCGGAAACGGCCACTACGATGTCGAAGGCCGCGCGGACGATGGTGGTTTGCGTCGCGACACTTCGGGCGCCTATCGCGACGAGACCGGCCGCGCGCGCAGCTCGACCGGTTTGGCGAACGGCTCGCTTCAACGGGCGATCGAATGGGCGCGGCTGCACCCCGCCGCGATTTAAAAGATCTAGAGGCTGCGGGCGATCTCGGCCATCAAGGCTTTTTGCACGTGAAGGCGATTTTCGGCTTGGTCCCACAGCGCGGATTGTTCGCTGTACATGACGTCGGTGTCGATCTCTTCGCCGCGTACGGCGGGGAGACAGTGCATGACGATGGCGTCCGACTTCGCTTGTCCGAGTAGGCGGCGATCGATCTTGTATCCGCGGAACGCTTCGCGGCGTTGGGCGGCTTCAGCCTCTTGGCCCATGGAAATCCAAGTATCGGTGTAGAGCACGTCGGCACTTTTCACGGCGTCGGAAATATTATTCGACGTCGGTAAATTAAATTGAGCGGGAGGCCCGTATTTTTCCGGCGAGGCGATCAATACCTCGGCGCCCAATAATTGGCCGAGGAGCGCTAGGGAAATAGCGACATTATTTCCTTCGCCGACGAAAACTATCTTTTTTCCGGCGATTTCGCCTTTTCTTTCGATAATTGTGAGTACGTCGGCGAGCGCCTGGCAGGGATGTCTTTCATCGCTGAGCGCGTTGATCACCGGAATTCCGGCGAATTCGGCCATGCGAGATAGTTTCTCCTGCTCGAATACTCGGGCCACCAAAATGGAGACGTAACGGCCGATCACTTTGGCGAAATCTTCGGGATCTTCGCCTTTGCCGATTTTGGTGTTCGAGGGTCCGAGCTCCACCACCTGGCCGCCGAGCTCGTGGACGCCGACGGTGAAAGAGACCCGCGTGCGCACCGACGGTTTCTCGAAATAAAGCGCGACGTGTTTGTTCGCCAGCTCGCGATATCCCAGTCGCTCGCGTTTCATCGCTCTTGCTTCGTCGAGGAGGGCGCGGGTCGATTTCGCGTCGAGATCGAGCTCGGTCAAATAGGAGCTTGGGTGGATCATGTCAGGCCCGCCGAATGAGTGTGCCGACGCCGTGTTCGGTGAAGAGCTCGGCGATCAAGTTGTGAGGGACGCGCCCGTCTACCAAGTGCACGTAGGAGACACCGTGACCCAACGCGCGCAGACAGGCATCCAGCTTGGGACGGAGCGCAGGGTTGAGCTCGCCGCGATCGAGCCGCGCTTTTAATTGATCGCTGTCGAGCTCGGAGATGACTTGGCCTGCGTCGAGCAAGCCGGGCTCATCGGCGAGGAAGACCAATTTTTCTGCACGGAGCCCGCGCGCCAACTCTGCGGCGACGACGTCGGAGCTCAAATTGTAGGCGGTGCCGAGCTCACCGAGACCGACCGGCGAAATTACCGGGATATAGCCGTCTTTTTCCAACATATCGATCAGCGAAGTATTCACCGAGACCACTTCGCCAACGCGGCCGAGATCGCGGCCTTCGGTGCTCTGCGGCCATTTTCTCGCACGGATCAGACCGCCGTCTTTGCCGCTGAGGCCGACCGCACGTGAGCCGTTCTTGTTGAGCGCGGCGACGATGCGCTGATTCACGCTACCGGTGAGCACCATTTCCACCACGGGCATGGAGCTGGCGTCGGTGACGCGCAGGCCGTCGACGAACTCGCTGGAGATCCCGAGACGAGTGAGCGCTTTGGAGATCTCCGGGCCGCCGCCATGGACCACGACCGGTAACAAACCGACGGAGCGCAGCAACAAGACGTCTTCGGCGAATTGTTCTTCGAGACGCGGATCGACCATGGCCTCGCCGCCGACTTTGATCACCGCACGAATACCTTTGAAGCGGTCGATGTAACGGAGCGCTTCGATCAAGAGTTTCTTCTTGATCGTCGGACCGAGCTCCGCGAGGCGATCGTTCACCGCGACGGTTCCGTCCGCTTGGGTCGCGGTGGCTGCCGCGTAATCCGCGTTCACTTTGACGTAGTCGTAGGTGAGGTCGCAGCCCCAGGCGAAGGCCGAAGCGTCACCTGTACCAAGGTCCAGGAGGACGTGGATGTCGGGCTCGGCCATTTTATGGCGGAGCTGCGGTGATTTTGCGCCTTCCGCTGCGACACCATGCTCGAAGACGCGGAAGCCTTGCATGTCCACGCTGAGCTTCTCGAGCTCGAAGTCTGCACCGGAGCGCGCGGCTGCGGCTCCTGCGGCACCGATGATCCGGCCCCAGGCGTAAGCGTCCGCGCCGAAGATCGCCGCCTTCACCAACATCGAGCCGGCGATCGTTCGCGAGATCGCGCGGGCTTCTTCGAGCGTGCGCGCGTGTTGCACTTCGACTTCCAACAGACGCGTGGCACCTTCGCCGTCGTCGGCGATCATGCGGGCCAGCTCGCGCATCACCGCTTCCAGGCCGGCGACGAACAGCTCGTAGGCGTCGGTGTTTTTCGCGATTTCTTGGTTCTCGGCCCAACCGTTCGCCAGCGCTAAGACTTGGTCGTTCGTCGACATGTCTCCGTCGACGGTGAGCTGATTGAGCGTGGAGTCGGTGCACTCGCGCAGCGCTTGTTCGAGCGCATCGCGGCGGATGCGCGCATCGGTAGTGATGAAGCAGAGCGTCGTCGCCAGCGAAGGCGCGATCATCCCTGATCCTTTGGCCACTCCGTGAATACGCACGCGTTGGCCCTGGATGAAGACATCGCGCGTGGCGAGCTTCTTTACCCAGTCGGTGGTCATCACCGATTCGGCGAAGGTGGTGGGATCGTTCGAGAGCTGCGCGAGCAAGGTTTCAATGCCGCCGGTGATGCGCTCGAGGGGCATGCGGTGGCCGAGGACGCCGGTCGACGCGGTGAGGATCTCGGACGGGTCAACGTGCAGGTGCTCTGCCACCGCCGCAGCGAGCGCTTCGTCGTCTTCGATTCCTTTTTGGCCGGTGAGCGCGTTGGCGTTGCCGCTGACCGCGATGATCGCTCGGACAGGTTTCGAGTACGTACGAATACGCGCCGTGCGTGCGGCACAAGGAGCGCGCGCTTTGTTGGTGGTGACCACCGCGGCGAACGTCGCCGGCGCATCCGAGATGAGGATGCCCATGTCTCGCTTGCTGGTCTTGATGCCGACGTTGCGGCCCGCAGCGAGAAAACCGTCCGGAAGACTGTCGATGCTCAACTGTTGTTCCCTGAAAGCCCCGATCCCGGATCGACTCCGAGGATCACATTGAGATTTTGGATCGCTTGTCCGGCCGCACCTTTGACCAAATTGTCGAGCGCGGCAAATGCAGAGATCGAATGTGTGCGCGGATCGAAGGCCGCGTGGATCTCGACGAAGTTGTTCCCGGTCAACATCGCCGTCTCGGGAGGCCGGTCGACGACGCGCAAAAAGCGGTGCCCGCGGTACGCTTCCGCATAGGCATGTTTCACGGTTTCCGCGGTGACGTGCGGCGCGGCGGGCGCGTAGACCGAGGTGAGCAACCCGCGGCGCATGGGGATCAGGTGTGCGGTGAAGCTGATGCGCGTGTCTTTGCCGCTCGCCATGCGGAGCGCACGTTCGATCTCCGGCGTGTGTTGGTGTTTGCCGATCCTGTACGGACGGACAGATTCGGCGAGCTCGGAGAAGAGCAACTTCTCGTCCAGCGTTTTGCCGGCGCCGGTCGCGCCGCTTTTGCCGTCGATGAACAGCGGAGTGCCCGGGGTGATGAGCCCGAGCATCGGCAGCGACGCGAGGATCGCCGCGGTGGCGTAACAGCCGGGGTTCGCGATCAGCTTCGGACCTGGGGTGGCGGGAAGCGGAAAAAGCTCGGGCACGCCGTAGTGAGCGCGGGCCAAGAGCTCCGGCGCAGGATGTTCGAAGCCGTACCACTCGAGGAAGTCGGCGGTGCGTTCCAGCCGAAACGCGCCTGAGAGGTCGACGACATCCAGACCGCGCGCGAGCAGCTTCGGCGCGAGATCAGCGCTCACTTTCGCGGGGGTGGCCAAAAGTACAGCTTGGCCAGAGCGCGCATTTTCCAGAACTTTTTCGTGCGATTCGAACGTCAGCTCGCTGTTGTGCTCGAGGACGTGCTCCCTGATCTTTTGGCCAGCGATGGTCGACGCGCTCGCCGCGGATAGACGCACGTGTGGATGGCGCGACAATAAGCGGATCAGCTCCAAGCCGGAGTAACCGGAGGCGCCGAAGATGAGGACCTCGCGTTGGGTCATCGTTCACCTCTTTCCAAAAAGATCGGGCGTGACTGGCCGTTGTCTCCGCGGGTCGCTCCCACGGCGTAGACATGATCGTTGGAGAGACCGTAGAAGGCGTTGATCGCGCCGATTCCGCCCAAGTGTTCCCGGCACCACTGTTGGTTCGAGTAGTAGAAGATCGTGGTGTCGTTCGCGCCGGCCCAGAGCTCTTTGGAGTCGAGCGTCCACAACGAGAAGTAGAACGCGCGCGGTGGGGCCCCGGAGAAGAGCCACTGTTGTTCGACGAGCTCGGCGAAGCCGGGACGATTCGTTTGGTTGTGACCGATCGCGTAGACGTGCGCCGGATCGGTGCCCCAAATCGCGGACAATTTGCCGGATTTTTCGATCTCGGTGCGGGTGAAGGAGGAGCCGTCGTAGTGGAAGATGGAGGTGTCGCCGACCATCCGCATGTCGTTCGGTGCGGAGGCCCAGATGGAGTGGATCTGTACTTTAGGCCAGCTGTCCTCTTGGACAAGGCGGTTGCCGTCCCAGTGACGCACGCCGTCTTCACCCGCGAACCACACGTCGTCGGTGGCGAAGACCCAGAGTGAGGAGAAGTCTTCGATGGTGCCGCTGTCATAGCGGGTCCAGGCCGCGCCGTCCCAATGTACGGCGACGCCCGCTTCGCCGACGACCCAAACGTCGTTGGTGTTCACGCCGTCGATCGCGCGGAGATCGACGCCGGAGGTCGGCGAACGATCGACCCAGTCGGTGCCGTCGAAGTGGAGCACGGTGCTGAGGCCGCCACTGATCCAAAGATCAGCTTCGTTCGTACCCCAGATGTCGCTGAGGCCGTTCATCGTCGGGAGCGCACGTTCGCGCCAGGGGCTGGTCAGCTCGGCGTTGGCACAGACCACTTCTTCGACGGTCCCACCCTCGAAGACGTTGAAGAGCCGCGCTTCTTCTTCCCCGCAGGCAAAGAGGAGGAGCGACGAAAGAACCGCGACGAAGCCCCGCACGAAGCAGAGCTTACAACATGCGAACGCGCGTTTGGCCCGAATCCGAGCTCAGCGCTTTTTGCGGAGGACGAGCGCGAGGCCGAAGAGCACGAACATGGCGAGCGGTGCGGCGCTCCGGCCCGAGGATGTGGCGCAAACACATTGGACGTCGTTGGTCGCGGCGACGCCGAGCACTTCGAGCGCGTAGAGCTTCGTGGCGCGGCGGCCGTACGCATCTTCGACTTGTACGGTGAAGGCGTGCACGAAAGAGCGGATCGCGGTGCCTTTGAGGACACCAGAGTCCGCGGGATATTCGGTGCCGTCGCCTTGCGTGAGGAAGAAACCTTGCGGCGCGAAATCGCCGGGAACAACCGACCATTTCAGCGGCGGTGTCCCCCCGTGCGCGACGAGCTCCGCTTCATACGCTGAACGAAGATTTGCGGAACGGAGAGAGGCGGTGTCGATCTGGAGCGCGCCGTCGTCGACGACCACCACCTCGATCAGGCGCGAGTCAAAGGCATCGGCGCGCGAAGCATCATCGGCGCGCACCAACACCGGGAAACGGCCCACGCGGGAGGGCGTGCCGGTCAGGCGCCCGTTCTCACTGATCGTTAGGCCAGGTGGCGGTGTAGACACCGCCTGCCATTGATGCGGAGGGACGCCGCCGGTGACTTGCAGCTCGACGTCGATCGCGACGCCGATGGGAAACTCCGGGAGGCCCTGATCGAGGATCAAAACGTTCACCGGATTCGTAACCACGATCTGGATCAGCGCAGAGTCGCTCTCGCCCAAACGATCGATCACCTCGACCTCGAGCTCGAATTCGCCGAGCACGTTCGGCTCACCGGAGATGACGCCGTCACTGCGGAGATCGAGTCCGGGGGGCAGACTGCCCGAAAGGACAGTCCAGGTGTACGGAGGCTCGCCGCCGGCCGCGATCAAGTTCTGCGCGTAGGGCAAGCTGATCGCTGCGTTTTGCAGGGAAAGGGTCACGATCGTCAGCGCTTCGCCGCGGCCGCTCACTAAGACGGTCCAAGCCTTCGATACCTCGAGACCGTGACTCGAGACCTCGACGGTGAAGCGGTGTTCGCCGGATTCGGTGGGGACGCCCGCGAGGATTCCGGTGATCGGATCGAGCGTGAGACCCGCCGGTGCGCGGCCGCTGGTGATGGCGAAGTTGTAGTGGCCGTCGCCTCCGCGCGCTTCGATCTTCGCGTGATAGTCGATGGTGCGCGTTCCTTCGGGGAGCACGTCGGTGATGATCGAGAGTGTGTCGCGATAGATGATCAGCGGGCGCGCGGCGCTCCGCACGTTGTTCACTTCGTTGAGCTCGACAACGGCGCCCGCAGCGTCGGCGATCGCACCGATGGGATGATCGCCCGCGAGATCGACGGTCGGAACGACGGCACTGATCTCCACTTCGACGCGACCACCGGCGACGACGGTGACGTCGGTGCTGCCGAGAAGGAGATCGCTGCCGGTGACCAAAGGATCAGTCGACATGTACGCACCGACAGGAACGGTCGCGTCGAGCTCACCGCGATTTTCGACAGTGATCTCTACGTGGATCGTCTCGCCTTCACGTGCTTCGGGCTCGCGAAGTCCGACGTGCGTGATCGCGAGGTCCGGCGCTTCTGCACGAATACGCGTGAGGTTCGCGGCCGACGCGATGTTGTCGTATTCGTCGAGCTCGTTCACCACGCCCGTTGCGTCGGCGACGACCGCGAAGGTGTAACCACCGGTGACGTTCACCGGAAGCGTGACCTGTTGGGAGACAGCGCGTGTTTCGCTGGCGCCGAGCGCGATCGGCCCAAAGCGGCCGAGATAGATGCCGCCGTCGATCAAGCCGTTCGTGGTGAGGTAGACGGACCAACGAAAGCTGGGCGGAGTTTCGGAGCTGTCGGATTCGAAGGTGGCGCCGATGATGATGCGATCACTTTCGACGGCGTTGGCCGGTGCGGTTACATCGACGGCTTTGATGTTGAATCGTGCGCCCGTTTGCGCGGCGGCCGGCAACGCGAGGGTCGTGAGGAGCGCGAGGTGCGCGCATCTCCAGAACAATCCCATGATCTCGTTCAGCCTAGCGATTCGGAGCAAAGATGTCTGTTCGAAGGTTGGCCGAGCACGGAAACTAACGGCGCGGCGTCATGCCTCGTTAACTTCTTCTCAAAAAACGCCGCACACCTGAGCAGGCTGCACGTTTCCGTCGGGAGTTACGGTCTTTTCGGGCCAATTGATGCGGCCGGCGAACCAGACTTCGTTGTCTTCGGTCATCGCGCGCGTCAGCTCGCCGGCGAGGAGGCCGAGGATATAAACGCGCACGGTCGCGTTGGAGACGTTCGTCGGCCAGGAGGAAATCCCGTCATTCGACGAATAGTAGTGCACCGCGATCTGGTACGAGCCGGCTTGGACCAAGCGGCTCGGGCCATGGCCGTCGATGTTGATGTTCTCCGGACCGAAGCCGCTGCGATCGTCGATGTCGAGCGAAGGGTTCGAGCCCGGTGTGCCGGGGAACCAATCGGGGCGGCGGCCGCAGTCGCGGTAGTGGCAGTCGGTGGCGCAGTCGCAGAAGGCACCTGGCTCTCGGATCAGGTGGAGATCGAGATCCGAATCCGGATGATCCCAGGTGAGCTCGATGCGGATGGCGTTCGTCGGCAACGCTTCGACGATCGCCGTCGCGGGCTCGCTCTCGAGGCCGAGCGCGTCGGTGACGACCAGTTGGATCTCGTAGCGACCGGTGAGATCCACCCAGAAGCTCGGTTGGGAGGTCGATGCACGTTCGAGGCGTGTCGTCGAACCGTCGGGCGCGGAGATGATCGTCCAGCGGAAGCTGATCGGATCGTCCGGCGGATCATCTTGATCGTGGCTCGCGGTTCCATCGAGCGTCACGCGGCTCCACGGCTCGACGGTCTGTTCACCGCCGACGATCGCCAGCGGCGGCAGATTCGATTTCGCGCGCAGCGGAACGTGCACCACACCGATCTCACCCGGGACGTTCACCTCTTCGAGCACGTTCGAGCGGATCACCACTTTTGCGGTGGCGGTGCCGGTCAATGTTTCGGGGAGCTGAGCGCGCAGCGAGACACTGGCCTGTTGGCCAGGTGCCAAACGGCCCGGCATTTCCGGGGTCGGCGTGGAGGTGGTGATCTTGAACGGCGCGCCAGCGGGCTCGATCGTCAGGCTATCGATCAACAGATCGTTCGTTCCACAGGAACGCACCACGAAAGATTGCACCGCGATTCCGCCTGCGGGGACGAAGCCGAAGTCGACCATCGCCGGCGCGACTTCGATACACGGCTTCCGCATGTCGCTGCCGCGCCCGACCATGGTCACCGTGGTGAGGGGAGCTTTCGGATCGTCGGTGCGGAAGGTCGCGGTGGCCGTCGCAACTTCGAGACGGACCGCCCGAAAGCGCATCATCATCTCGATCTTCTCGAAACCTTCGATCGTGGTCGGCGGATCGATCGCTAAGAAACAACCGTTGCAGTCGTCTTCGATAGTGACCGACTCGACGACGCCTTTGACGATCTCCAGGTTGTGAATCTGGACCGGAAGACGATTTTCTTGTCCGAGCTCGACTGTACCAAAGTCCAGGTGACGAGGCGTGACCTCGAGGATCGGATCGATCGCCACGACGGTCGCGTCTTCGCAGGCCAACGGACCGGCCAACAACACCAAGGCGAAGAGCCGGACGTACGCGCGCATCACGTGGACTCTACCGCGAGCCCGAGGGTCTTCGGCGGGAAATCGCGAAACCCGCGAGGATCACGAGAAACGCGGCGAGGTTCCCCATTCCGCCGCGTGTCCCGCGACAACCGCAGCCGCTGTCGTCGGTCAGGGTCGGTTCCGGGGTCGGTTTATCGAGGACACGAAGGGCGATCGCCTCTTCGGCGAAGCGGCCGAAACCGTCGTCGACGCGCACCAGCACCGTCACCAACGCCAATTCTTCGGGCGTTCCTTGCACCACCAGCGCCTGGCGCTGATCCGACTGCTCCTGCACGGCGCTCACCAAACCTTTGGGGAGCTCGCCGACGAGACGCCACGCAAACGGGGGCGTTCCGCCGACGACGTTGAGCGTCGCGAGGTATGCGGTGCCGATTTCGCCGTTCGGTAACGTCGTCGGATTGATGCGGAAGCCGGCCTCGGGCGTCACGTCGAGCACGAAGATCGCCGTATCCTTCGGCACGTTCACGCCCTGGCCTTCGGAGACGGTGACCGCGAAACGCCACGAGCCTGCAGCTTCGGCGGAACCGAAGATCCGTCCGTCTTCGCGGACCTCGATCCCCGGCGGCAAGGTGTCGGTGGTGTCGAAGGTCAACGTCGCGGTCGAAGACTGGCCGATGGTGCGGAACTGGTAGTCGTAATTTTCGCCGAGCACGGCGTTCGGAAGGATCGCCGCCACGATGGCCAAACGGCCAGGTTCACCGACGGTGAGCAACAAGGTGCGCGAGGCGGTCGCGGTTCCGTCCGTCGCGTTGACCATCAGCTCGAAGACGCCGCGTTGTTCCGGAATGCCGTGAAGCAGGCCGTCGCTGTCGAGCACCAAACCTGCGGGCGCTTCTCCGGTGAGCGAGTAGGTGAGCTCGCCGGAGCCGCCGATGGCCACGATGCGCTGTTCATCCGGCGGATAACTTGCGCCGACGATCCCCGGGAAGAGATCGCGGGTGATGATCGAAAGACCAGCATCGACGTCGTGGATTTCCAGCGTGAGATTTTGCGTCGCGGTTTGCGAGGCACTGGCCACTTGGACAGTGATGTTCGCGGTGGCCGGCGCACCGGGGAGGCCGCGGATCTGACCGGTCGAACCGATCAAGTTGAGGCCCGCGGGCAAAGTACCGGAGGTGATCGTCCACGCGTAGTCGCCATCGCCGCCGGTCGCGGAGAGATAGGTGTTGTAGTCCGTGTTCGCATAGCCGATCGGGAGCTCGGTCGTGGACACGGCGAGCTCGGGTGAAGAGATCACCACGGCCTGCAACGAAGCTTTGACGTTGTTCACTTCCGAGAGCTCGCGCACGGCGTTGTCACCGTCGATGACCGCGCCGATCCAATAGTTGCCGGGAACCAGCGACGCGGCCAAGGCGATGTTGGTGGTGACGCTCGAAGTGGTGAGGAGAGGAAGATCGATCGAGCCCGACGCGACCTCGAGATCGTCCGTGCTGATCACGCTGTTGCGCGACAGATAGAGCCTATACGCAGCCGCTCCGTCGAGGTTGCCGACGTTCTCGAAGGTGGTGGTGATCGAAAGGCTCGAACCGGGTTGGCCGGTGGGCGCCGCGGGCGAAACTTCGCTGACGATAAAGTCCGGCTGCGGCGGTGCGACGCGGAATTCTTCGCTGTAGATAACGTTGTTTTCGTCGGGCTCGGCGAGCTCCTCATCGGAGTCGACGACCAAAGCCAAACGATAACGCCCTTCGAGAGTGGAGAGCGGAACAGCGGTGTTCATCTGCACGCTGAGCGATTGGTAATTCGTCAGTGTGATCGGCTCGGAACGGAAGATGGGATTGTTCGGCGTGCCGTTCGTCGAGTCGACGAGATGGACCTCGTAGCGGAACGGCCCGAGCGGAGCGTTGTGAAACGAAGCGAGCGTGAGATCGATGGGAAAATCGACGCCCGCGTAGACGATGGGCGGGCCAGAAATCGCGCCGGGGATGATGTCCTCGCCCGCATCTTGTTGGGCGACGACCACCGTGTGCGGCAGGCTTTGGAGCTGCGAGCCGTCGCATGCGGAGCCGCAACCGAAGAAGTAGAACCCGGAGCTTCCGGTCTCGTCTTCTAAGCCGGCCGTCGCTTCCCAACCCGCAGCCGCGAGGTTGGTGCCCGTCCCGTAGGCGACCTCGACTTTGCCGCCGAGACCTTCGTAAAGGCGGATCTGGAACTCAGTCGAGCCCGACGCGGTGTTGTACCGCGTGACGTTCTCGTACTGGATGATGAAGACGCGGTTCGGAGCCGTACCTTCGACCAAAGTGGTACCTGTACCAACGATCAGGTCATCCCAAAAAGCTGCGATATAGGCGTTCGGCTCGAAGGTGCTGGGGATGGGCTCGTTACCGCCGTAGAGGAAGGTGTTCACGTCGAAGGAGACGATGCCGTTCGTGCTCACCAAAACTTCGGTGTACGTGCTGCCGTAGTGGCGAAAGCCGAACGGCAGCGTGACCGCCACGAAGTCGTCGTCGTTCGAGAACCAATTGAGCGGCGTTCCGCCGGAGCGCGCCACGTACAGCTCGCTGCGCGTGGTCAAGAAGTACGGGCCGAACATCTGCGCTTCAGCGATCGAGGGAAACACTGCGAGGGCGAGGATCGCGACGAACGCGCCGCGGCGGCGGAACAACAACAACACGCCGAGCGCACCAAGCGCGAGCCACGAGACGTTCGAGCTCGAGCTCGTCGCCTTACAGCCGCATCCTTCTTCGGGAGCCGGCGTCGTGTCATCGATCGGCGGATCTTCGATCAACACACCGAGCGCGCGACGATCGATCTGACCTGCGTCATCGTTGGCGACGAGGAGGAAGGCGTAGACGCCCGAAGCGGTCGGCGTTCCCTGCAACACGCCGTCGCTGGTGAGCTCGAGGCCCGGAGGCAACGCGCCCGAAGCGATGGAGTACGAGATCACCGCTTCGGTACGTCCCGAAGCGAACGCTTTGATGCGCACCGGAACGCCGCCTTCATCGCGGTATTCGACGCCGGTCGTTCCGCTCGGAAGACTGGTGGTGCTGATGGTGATGCCCGCGGCTTCGCTGATGTCGACGATGAAGAGGTTCAGATCGAAGTCACCGCGGTTGTCGCTGACACGAAGACCGAAGGTGAAACGGCCCACCGCGGTCGGCAGACCCGCGAGGCGATCTTGATCGAGCGTGAGGCCGGGCGGGAGCTCGCCGCTGACGTGTTCGAAGACGAACGGCGATTCGCCGGTGCCGGGCTCGACGCGCACGTTTTCGTCGTACGGTTCGCCGAAGGTTCCGTCGGGCAACACGTCGGCTGCGAAACGGACCGCGGCATCTGCGGAGACGATGCGCACCACGAGCGGACGTTCTGCGGTTTCTCCGGTTGCGTCGGTGACGTTGAAGTCGACGGTGTTCACCGAGACCAAGCTCGGAACGCCGGTGAGAAGGCCGTCGGGCGTGAGCGTCAGGCCGGCGGGTAGAGCATCGCGCGCGGTCCAACTGTACGGAGGGACACCTCCGAAAGCGGTGAGCGGATAGTTGTATTCGCGGCCCACGAAGCCGAGCACCAAAGAGGCGGTCGCGAGCTCGAGCGGCAAGGTTTGTTCAGCGACGAGTAACGTGTAGTCGGCGGCCACCGAGAGCGAGCCGTCGCTGACAGAGAGAGTGAACGCCGAGGTGCCTTCTTCGGTCGGCGTACCGGAGATCCGGCCCGAAGCATCGAGCGCGAGACCCACGGGAAGCGCGCCGCTCTCCAAGGTCCACACGTATGCACCTGCCCCGCCTGCGGCCGCGAGGACGAAGGTGTACGGAAGATCAACGGTGGCGATCGGGAGCGTGCGCGTGAGGATCATCAGCTGCGCAGGAACGACGGCGATGGTGTCGCGCGAAACGGCGATGTTGTTGTCCTCGAAGAGCTCGGAGACGAGGTTGTTGGGATCGACGGAGTAACCGACGTAATAGTTGCCGCCCGGGACACGCGCGGGAATGCGCACGTTGTCGGTGCCGGTGTTCTCTTCGCGTTCGTTCAGCGCGAGCGAGCCGCCTTCGAGCGCGTAGTCGGTTGCGGGATCGATCGTCGCGTCCTGAGAGAGATAGACCATGTATTCGAGCGTCGCCGGCGCATTGCCGGGATTGCTCAGCGTACGTTGGAGCATGAACGATTCGCCGGCGGCGGCGTTGTCCGGAAGGATGATCGTGGAGACGGTGAAGTCGGGCGCGACGTCGCGGACGGTCACTGGTTCGCGCAAGAAGCGCACGTTGTTGGTCTCGTTCTGCTCGCGGATCGTGGTGCGATCGTCGGCGATCACGCCCAAGAAATAGGCACCGAACGCGAGCGTCGAAGAGATGGTGTACGTCTCGACGATCGTCTGCGAGGCGCCGGGCGCGAGTGTGTACGGACCTGCCTCTGCGATCAGGTGGTCGCTGAAGGTCACCAGTTGGTTATCCGAGAGATGGAAAGACACGTAGAAGTCGGACGCGGTCGAAGCGCCGCGATTCTCGACGACGTAGCTCACCGTGTACGGCTCGCCGGCGAAGACGAATTGTTCGCCGGTGATCGAGACCGAAACCACGTCCGGTCCCGTCAGCGTGACGACGTTGTCGGTCTTGATCGTGTTGTTCGACTCGTCCGCTTCCGGGATGATGTTCGCCGGATCGACGAAAGCGATCAGGTAATAATCGCCGGGGTTGATCGTGCTCGGGACGGTGCCGGTCGCGTTGACGATCGTCTCCGAAGGGAAGACCGGTGAAACGAGACCTGCGGGGAGATCGACGTCGCCGGTCGCGAGCAAGATGTCGCTGCTGTCGTAAGAGCCGTCGATGGAGAAGTAGATCGAATACGGCACGTCGTCGATCGCCGAGCCGTAGTTCAAGAGGCGGATCGGCACCGTGAGCTGTTCGTTCGGCCCACTGTCCGTTGGGACAGTATCGGTGAACGTGATGCGCACGTCACCGCCGACCAACAATAAGCGGCCATTGAGCGCGGTGTTGTTCGTCTCCACCGCTTCGGCGATGGTGTTCGTCGCATCGACGATCGCGCCGACGCGATAGGTGCGGATCGGCGTCAGGGCATCGATCGTCACTTGAACGGGGATGTTCACCACACTTTGTTCCGCGAGGTTTGCAACGGTGACGCGCGTGAGGAACGTGTCCGCAGTGGTGATGGTGTTGTCTTGGGAAAGATAGATGTCGACGAAGAACTGCGTTGCCGCGGGCAGCGGACCGACGTTGATCAGCTCGAGCGTGATGTCCATGGTTTCGCCGGGATTGACCGCACCGGGCGTGGTCAACGTGGCGAGCAATTCGGGCGCGTTCGGCGCAGAGAATTCGATCACTTGATCGGTCAACGATTGGAGGACCGTGTAATCGCACTCGAGACCGCCGCAATTCACGGCCGCAAATCCTTCGGTGCCGTTTGCGTTCTCGATGCCTGGATAACCGGACCATTCGACGTCGTCGAAGGCGTTCGCGAGGTAAGGGCCGTAAGACAGGCGCACTGCACCCGACGATTCAGAGAGGCGCACCTGATAGTTCGCGCGAGAGAGCGTCGAGGAGCCGAACAGATAGTAGTGGCGGATGTCCGACCACTGGATGACGAATTCGCGGTTCGGCGCAGTGCCGGTGATCCCGGTGGAGATCAGGCCCGTGGGCGTGACGAAGGGATCGAGGAGCATGTCGTCCCAAAACGGCGCCACCACATTGTGGGGCACGTCAGCGTCATTGGGAAACGGTCCCGTGGGATCGTAACGGATCGATTCGCGCTCGCAGACGTTGAGCGCGAGGTTGCACGTCTCCCCGTCGAGGGAACACGTGCTCGAAGGGCCGCAAGGAAGGGCGAAAGACATCGCGCTGTTCACGCCGACATTCACGTGTGTGTACGGGAGGCCGTAATAGGTGAAGGTGAAGCCGATGGGGACCAGCGTCGCGCCGTCGTCTTCGTTGTCGAAGGCCACCGGTGTCCCCGCGGACAGCGGGGTGTATGGCGACGGATACTGCGTTTGGATGTAGACCTGCGCTTCGGCGACACCTGTACTCAAGGACAGGAGGGCCGCGAGCATCGCTCCGGCCGTCTTTCGCGAACGTGCGCCGCGAAGCAGGCTGAGACCGCCCAGCGCCAAGAACCACAGCGCGCTCATCGGCGAGCTCGTCTTCGTCGCATTACAACCGCATCCTTCATCTTCAATGGTCATGGTCGTCGGCTCCGGTAATGGATTTCTAATGATCAGCGCGAAGGGCTTTTCATCGAGGCGCCCCTCGCCGTCCCAAACTCGGACGGTAAAGGTCCACACGCCCTCATCCGGCGTGGGGCTCATCGGCGAGCGTCGAATCTCCAGCTCCTGCATATCCGCTCCGCGGGGAGCTGCTTCCATCTCGGGAGGCAACCCGCCCTCGTCTATCTCCCAGGTGTAGGGCCGTTTTCCGCCCTCCGCCTTGATCGAGACACTGTAGTCCGTTTGTTCAGGCCTCGCTTCGGGCAAAGAGTCAGTGCTGATTGCCAGACGTCCGGTCACCGCGATGTCGATGCGGAGGACGTTCGTGTCTTCGACGCCCGTCAGCTGATCGATCGCGCGGACGCGGAACGCATATTGGCCGCCTCGTTCCGGGATGCCGCGGATGGCACCTGTACCATCGACCAGGAGACCGGGTGGGGGCTCGCTGACCGCTTGCCAGTCGATCTCGCCGGTTCCGCCGGTGGCGTCGAGCAATTCGTTGTACGGCTCGCCCACTGTACCTTCGGCCAGGTTGCTGGTGACGATGGAGAGGTTACCGGGCGAACGAGTATCGATGGTGAAAGCGCGCGTCGCGGTCATCGAGAGATTGTCGCGAAGCTCGACGACGAAGGAGGTGCTGCCGACGGCGCTCGGTTGGCCGAAGACGTATCCATCGGTGCCGAGCAGGAGACCGCGCGGGAGCGTGCCTTCGGTGATCCTCCAAACGAACGGAGGCTCACCGCCGATGAAACGGATGTGTCCGGAGTAATCTCCGCCGAGCACTGCGGCCGGCAAGGCGCTCGAGAGGATCGTCAGCGGAAGCGTGGGATCGAGGACCTCCATGGTCAGCGTCTCGCGCGCGATGACGTTGTTGCTGCGCGCTTCGATCTCCAGCGGGAAAGAGCCCACTTCGAGCGGAATGCCGAAGATCTCCGCTTCGGAGGCGTCGAAGTTCGTGCCTCGCGGAAGTGTTCCGCCGGCGAGTCGATAGGTGAACGCGCCGTTTCCGCCGGCTGCACGGACGTTCGCCGAATACGCGACGCCGAGGGTGGCCGCGGGGAGCGCCGAGGTGAGGATGACGACGTTCGCCGCGCTGACAGTGACCGGATCCGTGCTGCGACCGACGTTGTTGCTCTCGGAGAGCTCGGGGACGGCCAAGGTTTCATCGGCGATCAAGCCGACCCAGTAGGTGCCGGTGCTCAGCGAAGAAGGAATGTTGGCGGTGATCGTTCCGGTGATCACTTCGCGCGGGCTGGTGTTCGAAGAGACAGCTATACCAAAGACCAGGTCGGTGGTGCTGATCGCATCGTTCGCCGACAGATAAGCTTGCAAGCGCATTGCGCCGGGCTCGTTACCGAAATTCTGCACGGTATAGGCGATGGAGAGCGAACCCCCGGGCGCGAGCGTATCCGTGAGCGCGCGGACGCGGAGGATGCGGAAGTCCGGCGCGCGATCGGCGATGCGTACGGTGGCGATGGAGATGGAGAGGTTGTTGTCTTCGTCGGTCTCGTCGAGCTGGTGCAGGTGATCGGCGAGGACCGCGACGCGATAGTTTCCGACGGGGACATCGTTTGGGACGTCGAAGGAAAATTCGAGCGAGCGTGACTCGAAAGGTCCGAGGACGACCGGTTCACCGGCGTAGAGCTGCACGGCGCCCAGAGTGGAAGTGGCGCTCGCCGGGATCAGGTATGCGGCGACGCTGGTGGGGCCGAGCGCTTCGCCGTGGCGGCTGATGAGGCGTGCAGCGACTTCCAGCGGGAGGTTTGGGAAACCGACGCTCGGAACGCTGACGCTGGTGATCGCAACATCGTCACCTGCGTCGGCGACCACGGTGAGCTTTTGGTTCTCGAGCGCATCGAGCGCGGGAAAGGCGCAAGGCGAAGTGCCGGAACAAGGCCCGATCCACATGCCGTCGCTGGCAGTCGAATTTTGCAGTCCGATCCGCGCGGCGAAAAACGTGGGGAAGCCGAACGCGATCCCTTCGGCCATCGGGCCGTAGGTAAATTCGACGCGTGAGGCGAGGCCTTCGTAGAGCGTCGCTTTGAAGTTGATGTCGCTGGCGAGCTGGTTGTCGCTGAAGTGATGGACGTGCCGCCACTCGATGCTCATCGAGCCTTCGACCGGATCGATCGTGTAAAAGACACCGATGCCTTGTTGAAACGGCGGGCCGAAGTCGGCGCTCGACACCCAGTCGTCCCACAGCGGTGCGACGAAGCCGTGCGCGCCGAAGGGATCGGGATTGTTCTGCGGCGGATAGTGATGTCCGGGGCCGACGTTGAGGATCGAGAAGAAACCGTTCGCGTTGATGAACACGGTGTTCGCGGGCTCGCCGTATAAATAGAAGGTGAACGGCAGCGGAACGGCCACCGTCGTCCCGTCGCTCAAACCCGGGAACACTTCGACCGCGCCTGTGAGCTGTGTGTAGGGCGCGCTCTCTTGCAACACTTGATACGGCACGACCTGCGCGTGCGCTTGCGGCGAAGCGAACACGGCGCCGAGCACCATCACCATGACCCGGAGCGAACGGCGGCCGCGTAGGAGAGCCGCACCGGCGAACAAGGCGAGGACGGCCCACCAGGAGCTGCGATCGCTGTTCGAGGCGGTACAACCGCAACCGTCGTCTTGGCCTTCCTCGATCGTCACCGGCGAGACGACCTCGATGACCAGCGCTGCGAAAGCGAAGTCTCCGGCGTCGTTCGTCAGCAGGACGCGGAAGGGGAAGTTTCCTTCGGTCGCCGGAGTGCCGGTGATCTCGCCGGTGCGATCGTCGAGCGCGAGGCCCGGAGGAAGGCCGCCGTCGACGATCGTCCACAACACACGTCCCGGATCTCCACCCGATCTGCGCACTGCACGAATCTGCACCACGCCGCCGTCGTCTGACCTGTACTCTTGGCCAAGGATGGCTCCGGGGAGCTGCATCGACGGCGTGCCGCCGGTGGCGATCACCAGATCGCCTGCGGGATCGACGCGCAAAACGTATGCGTTGCGATCGACGAATCCGAAGGCGTCGCGGACTTCGACGATCATTGGATAATCGCCGGCGATCGTTGCACTGCCGGTGAGCGACGCGTTTTGCGGATCGAAGGTGATGCCCGGAATCTGGCGGTCGAGCTCGATGCGCCAGTTGTACGGGATCGTTCCGCCGGAGACCGTGAACACAACTTCGTATTCTTCGCCGACGCGCGTCGACGGAATGTCCGCGAGCGTGATGGTCACCGAGACGTTGGTATCGACGACGTCGACTGCGATGACACCTTCTGCGCGAATGTTCGCGGAGTCGGTGACGCCGACAGTGAAGGTGTATGCGTCTTCGCCGTCTTGCGGCTCGCCGCCGAGCGTTCCGTCTTCGAAGAGCGTCAGGCCGAGCGGGACCTCGCCGGCGAGCACCTCCCAGAGGTACGGCGGTGTTCCACCGATCGCGATCAGCTGGATCTCGTAAGGCTCGAGACGGAGCGCTGGCGGAAGGCGCGAGGAGACGACGGCCAGCGGGATCGTCGGTTGCGAGACGAGCAAGGTGTAGTTGCGGCGCGCGTTGATGTTGCCCGAAGACACGGTGACGCTGAAATCGTGGCGGCCCTCGGCCGAAGGTGAAGGAGTGCCGGAGAGCTCCGCAGTCGTCGGATCGAAGCTCAGGCCCTCGGGCGGCGAACCGCGTTGGAACTGGATCGTCCAGGTGTAGTCGCCCGTTCCGCCGACAGCGGCGAACCGACGCGTGTAGGGCACGCCGATCACTGCGTTGGGCGGATTCGGCGTCACGATGGCGACGTTTGCGCCGGCGACGCTGATCGCTCGGCTCGCGAGCACGTTGTTGTCTTCGTAGACTTCTTCGAGCGCGTTCGCGGGATCGACGATCACGCCGATGTTGTAGAGGCCCGAGCCGAGATCGCTCGGGATCTCCGCCCAAGCGGAGACGGTCGCTTCCAAGTTTTCGTCGAGCGTGATCGCCGCGGGTGTTTCGTAGATCGTCGGATCGCTGATCGTCGGTCCGACGTTTCGCGAGATCACGAAACGCACGATCGCGGAGCCCGGCGCGTAACCGATGTTGCCGATGCGCGCGCTGACAGGAATCGTCTCACCCGCCGCGGCTGCGGTCGCAGTGGAGATCTCCAGCGGCGTAAAATCAGGGACCGGCGAACGAATGCCGATCGCATCATTGCGGCGGCGAACGTTGTCCGTCTCTTGTGATTCGAGCACCACGTCCGTGCAATCCGCGACGGCGGCGACGTACCAAGCGCCGGTCGACGTGTTCGCCGGAATCACCGGTTGCAGCACGAGCTCGATCTCTTCGCCAGGGAGCAGCGTCATCGGTGCCGTCTGCAGCAACGTCGGATCGCCGATCACCGAGATGAGCAAATTTTCGGAGATCAACACGCAGACGGTGAAGTCGCGTGCGGTCGCGCCACCGCTGTTTCTGATCGTCGCGGTCACCGGATAACCGAGGCCGAGGAAGGCGAAGGGACCGGCGTCGATGGCCACCGCTTCGAGATCGGGACCGTCGAGGACGATCTGACCGCTGACCGCGGTGTTGTTCGATTCATTCGTTTCGTCGACGACGTCTTGCGCGTCGAGGAGCGCGAGCACGTAGTAAAACGGCGGACTGGGGGGCGCGTTCACCGGTACATCGAGCGTAAAGCTATCGGTGCCGGCGAATCCGTCGGGCATGGCGATCAGATCGGTGCCCATGGGGAAGTCGGCCGCGTCCCAGATCTGATCCGCCGAAAGATAGAAAGCGACGTTCACCGGCGCGCTCACCGGTGCGCCTGCGGATTGAACGTTGAGCGTCACGTCGATCTGTTCGCCCGGACCGGTGTCGGTCGGCGCGAAGAGGTAGCCCAAAAGATCAGGTGCCGTGGAGACCGCGTCCGGTGTGTAGACGACGTTGTTCGACTCGATCACTTCGTCGATGTCGTCATCGAGATCGATGATCAACGCGACGTAGTAGTCGGCGACGCCCGCGTTCGCCGGCATGGTCAAAGTGCGCGTCGAAGTGAGCGTGGTGGCCGCAGCGAGGCCGCCGGGGACGTTCACCGTTTCGAGCAGCGTGCTGCCTGCGGTGCTGGTGTTCGTCTGCGTGAGCCGGAGCTGATAACGAAAGGCGGCCGTCGGCGAGAGCCCGAGGTTGCGGACGCGGACCAGCGCGTCGAATTGTGTGCCGGGAAATGCGCCGGGTGGAGCGGAAACTTCGCCGGTGAGCTCGGGATCGGTCGGAAGCTCGATGGTGATCGTGCGGCCCGTGGGCTGCCAGTTGAGAGAGCCGCACTGGCCAGGAGTACAGGTACAGACTCCGGTGCATCCCGCATCGACGGTCATCAAGTTCATGCCTTCGCCGCCGTCGAAATCTTCGGCCGCGGTGGTGCCTGATTGGCCGACGCCGTTGTTCGGACCCATGATGACTTCGACTTTGTTCGTCGCTTCGTAGAGTCGCACTTGAAAGGCGACGGCGGAGTTCGGATTCGAGAACGCACGCAAACCGCGCAGCTGAACGGTGAAGATGCGATCGCCGATGCTGCCGCTGACGACGGAGCGGATCTCCGGCGAAGCGCCGCCGTCGAGATCGGCCCACATCACGCCGATGAAGTTGTGAATGCGATTGAGCGGGCTCGGAACGACGGAAGGCGCAGTCAAAAAGGTTTCGCCGAGCGGCGGCGGCGAGAAGCTCACGAAGCCGTTCGAGTACGCGTAGATCGTACTGTACGGATTGCCATACCAAGTGAAGGTGAACGGCAGTGGAATCGTTGCGTAACCTTCGTCCCACGCCGAGAGCCCGCCGTACGCGACCGGCGTGTGCACCGTTCCGCCGCTGGTGATCTCGGTCCACGTTCCGGAGACGTGTTGAACGGCGTAGAGCGTCTGCGCGTTCCCGACTTGGGATGAGCCCAGCGAAGACACGAGCAACGCAGCTCCGAGGAATGGAACGATTTTCTTCTTTTGCATTTCAGACTCCGGAGAGGACGCGCCCGCCGCAGGGGCAGTTGGCGGGCGTGCCTTCGGTCGGTGGGGTGGCGGCGAGGACTACAAGCACTCGGCGGTATACGTAACAACGATTTCGGAGCCCGGCTCCGGAATCGCGAGCGGAGTAAAATTCACGCTGTTGGTCGACGCATCGTACGCCCAACGAACCTGGCCCATCGCCGAGGTGCCCGCGACGACGACGCCGTCGACGGTGACCACCACGGTTCCACCGACAGGCTGGTTCGAGAGGAAGAAGCGCGATTTGTAGCCGAACACGGAGAGGCCGAGGTTCTGGAGCGCTTGCGCCCAGTCCGCCGTGCAGATCGATTCGAAGATGCCGCCGGTGCGACGCACGACCTCGAGGAGGCGCGCGCCATCATCTGCGGTTCCGTTCGGGCTCGAACAACCGCCGGGCGAATCGCCGGTGATCGCCGAAGCCGAGAAGAGATCCGTGTTGCGGAAGCCTTTAATCGCCAGGAAGAAGTTGGTGTAAAAGTCGATCGTCTGCGGAGACTGATCGAGCTCGTCGGTCACGAAGATCACCGCGAGATAGGCCGACTGGCGGATGAAGCCGTCGTTCCATCCATTGATCAGCGGCGGTGAAAAGGCCTGCAGCGCAGCTTGGAGCGGTTGCTCGAAGCCCGAGCCGCTGATGTCCTGGTTGGCGACCGCGGCGAAGGCGATCTCCGCCGAGGGTTGCTCGTTCGGATCGACGATGCGCCACGCCGGATCTTGCTGCGAGCCGTCCCAGCTTCCATCCGCGAAATAACCGCACGCACCCTGACCGACGCCGCCCGGGCGCTGGCCCATGAGCGGGTTCGGGCAGTTTCCGAAGTTCACCACGTCATCGACGTCGGTGGTGACCACCGAGAGGTGATAGTCGAGCGCTTGGCTGTCCGCGAACTGGATGAAGCTCCTGAAGTTGTCGATCAGGTTCGTCTGCTCCTCGCTCATCGAGCAGGAGTTATCGATGACGAACAAGATGTCGACTTCCGGAGTCTCGAGCTGCGTGAAGCGATCCTCATTCGTCGGATCGGTCGCGCCTTCGCCGTACACCGGAATGACGTACGGGGTCGGCTGATTACGCTCGAAGAGATGGATGTAGCCCGTGTCCACGCCGAGATCGTCTGCGTGGTAGCGGATGACGAAGTCGACCGACTGTCCCGGAGCGATCGTCGCGCCCGGAGGTCCCGGGATGCCCGGCGGCAAGTTGTCGATCTGGAACTCGGTGCTGATCTCGATCGGACGTTCGATGCGATCGATCGTCGTCGGGTTGTTGCCCGTGTTGAACACGGTGATCACGCGATCGCGCGTCGAGCAGTCGACGCCGATGCGTCCGAAGTCGACTTCGTTCGGTGAGATCAACAGACCCGAGTTCGATCCGACGCCGCTCAGCGGAACTTCGACGTTCGGATTCGCGGGATCCGAGATGTAAAAGCCGAGCGAGCCGGTGTCCGTACCGACGTCATCCGGCGTGTACGTGAGGATCACCGACATCGACTGCTGCGCTCCAAGGAGGATGCCCGTCTGCGCGCCATCGAGCAGACCGAACGCCATATCGGCGCCCGGCAACAGATCGACGTCGTTGATCAAACAATCGTTGTTGCCGACGTTCGAGATGCGCAGGCCCTGCGTCGTGGAGCGTTGCACTTGAACGACGCCGAAGTTCATCGACGTCGGCTGCATCGTGTACTGGCACGGCGGCAGGTTGACACCTGTACCACCGATCATCACGCGCACTTCGAGCTCATCCGAGTCGTCGCTCTTGATGATCACCTCGGAGGTGATCGCGCCTTCTGCGTTCGGGGTGAAGGTGAGCTCCAAGATCTCCGAGGCACCCGTCGGCACCGAGAACGTGGTGCGATCGGCGGTAAAGGCGTTTGTGCGCGCGACGTCGGGATCGATGCTCTCGACCGTGAGATCCGAATAGCCGCTGTTCTCGATCAAGATACGGCGCTTGGAAGACGTGCCGATCGCGACTTGTCCGAAGTTCAATTGCATCGGCGTCACCGCGATGTCCGGACCACCTGCGCGGCCGGTGAGCGACACGCGCGTCGGCGTGAGATCACGGTTCGCGTTCGGATTGCGTCCTTCGATGACCACGAAGCCGGCCGGAGTCGAACCCACCGTAGCGAGCGTTGGCGCAAACGTGACGTTGATGTCGAACGACGCACCGGGGGCCAAGCGCGGCGATCCGTTGTACGGCGCGACGGAATATTCGCGCGCAGCACCCGGCGCCAACTCCACGCTGGTCACGGTGACTTCTTCGGTCGCGATGTTGGTGCAGCTCGCGGTCCGCGGAACGCTCTCATCCGGATTCACGTCACCGAAGTCGATCGTCGACGGCGTACACTCGATCGCCGAGTTCGTGCCGGTGCCGAGCAGAGTCACTGCGAGATCGCACAACGGATTCGTGCAATTCGAGAGCGTCCATTTGGCGCGCTCTTGGCGACCTTCTTGTCCTTGGTCCGGCGTGTAGCGAAGATCGATCTTGATGACCTCGCCGGGCATCAAGAAACGCGGCGTTCCATCGGTGTTGCCCGGGATGATCGAACCGTTGACGCTGACCGGCGTGAGGACTTCGAAGCGTCCCAAACCGCCTTGATTGACGATGTTCGGCTTGCCGTCGCTGCCGAGCGGCGTGGTCACGTCGACCGGCACCGCGAGGTTGTTCTTCACGTCGACGGTGATCGTGCGCGAAGAGCCGATCAACACGTTCTCGAAGTCGACCGGATTCGGCGTCACTTCGAGACCCGACTGCACGCCGATACCGCTCAGCGTAACTTCGCCCGGCGGCGAGGCGTTGCCCTCGGTGTCTTTCGCATCGCTGAAAATCTTCACCACCGTCGACACGGGCTCGGGCATGTCGTCGAACGGTTGGAAGCTGACGATGAGCAGCTTCTCCTGGCTCGGTCCAAGCTGAAACGACATCTCGGAGACATCGAACTCCCACGTTCCCGTCGTGAACTGAGCGTCGAATTCCATCTTGCTGACCGTAAGCAATGCATCACCAGAATTCTTGATGACGAGCTCACGCGTTTGCAGATAGCCGACCTGGACCTGACCGAAATCAACGCGGTTCGAAACGCGATCTTCGACGTTCTCGATGTCGGAGCAGCATTTCGCTTCCAACACACCGCGAGTCGCGAAAACATTCGAATCGTCGCATCCACTTCCCGCAACCGCTGTGGCAATGGCCGCGGCGAGCAGTGAGCTTCGAGCTATTGGGCGCATGTTATCCTCTATTGGCCGAAGGGATTCGGTGCCGTCAATCACCGGCGATCGTTGATCGACCCTCAAATTTTCGAGAGCGGACGCCGGCTCAGCGTCCGTGTCCTATACCGAGCACGCGAGGAAGCCGTTCTTCAAAATCGAACGGCTTCTGATCGGCCTGGGCGCGATGACACTCCGCGCAAACACGCTCGGGTACCTTCTTTCCGTGGTCGAGCGCGATCTTCGGATTCTTCGCGTGGGCGGCGCCCGGACCGTGGCAAGACTCGCAGCCGACATCCGCAAAGCCTTCAATACCTGCGAGGCCTTGGATGCCGCCGGGCCGATCGAAGCCGGTCGTATGGCAACCGACGCAGTCCAAGTTTCCCGTCTGTTTGATACGGACCAAAGTTGCCCAAGCGTGGGCGTGGCCGGTCGTCTTCCACTGCGCGAGCTCGTCTTGATGACACGTCCCGCAGGCCTTCGTCCCCGCGTACGCGATCTGTGCGGCCGACAGCGGCGCGACACCCGCATTTGCGACGCGGAGCCGTTCTTTGTACGCGGTGAAAGCAGCGGATATCGTTGGATCTTCCGGCAAGGCGACGTCGATCGCGATCAGCTCGTAGGCCAGCGCGTGTTTGCCGGCGGTGGTCACCAGCTTCAGATCCGTCTCGATCTGGGCTTTTCGTTTCTTGAGTCGCTCGATCGTCGCGGAGTGGTCCGCCCCGGTCGTCGCTTGGTACTGGGCGATCCGCGTATCGATGTCTTGGATCGATTTTTTCGCGCCCTCGATCCCACCTTTGTTGGCCACCGACGTCGCGCCGGGAACGATCTCCGCCTTGACCGAGACGAGCCACTTGCCGCGTTCTCCGCTCGAAGTCAGCGCGCTCGGAGCTTTGCCGATCAGCTCGAGCGATCCGCTCGCATGTCGATCGTGCGCCGTGAACGCGAGATCGATCGCGCCCGGCTCGAGCTTCACCATCGCATCACGCGCGCGCAGATCACCGGTGTGGATCAACGCCACCACGAAGCTCGCGCCCGCTTTTCGCGCAGCTTTTGCCGCTTCGAGCAACGCAGGCTCTGGAGGGATCGTCTTCAAGCCGGCTTGTGCGTAGACGACGTGCGCCGCCGCTTTCGCATCGAGCTCGAGGCTCGCGCCGACGATGCCGATCTTCACACCTGATCTTTCGACCAGGACGAACTGTTCAAAGGCCCGCGTGCTCGACGCGGTGTAGACCAAGTTCGCGGAGACCAGCTTCGCTCCGCTCTCTTGTTCGAGCGCGCGCAGCTCCTTCAAGCCAAACGCCAGATCGCGCTCACCGACGGCGATCGCCGCGACGTTCATCGACTTCAGCGTCGACGCCAGAAAATGCGCCGTTTCCCTGGCCTGCGCTTCATCGCGCGGCGACAACAGCGGCGTACGGAAAAAATGATCGCCCGCATCGAGCACCAGGGTGCGTCCCGGACGTTCTTTCTCGCGATCGAAGACGATCTTCGCGCGGCGGGCGACTCCGCCCATTTCACGCGCTTTACATCCGCACAGCTCGGTGTCGCTGCCGAGATCGCCGGTCACCAAGATCTCGATCTCGGTTCCGGGTGATGTCGAAGGTTTTGTTTCAGAGTTTGAAGCGACCTGGTCTTTAGTACAGGCAGTGAGCACCAGCAACAGCGCGCACAGTTTTTTCACTTGAGCGCGTCGAGGCGAGCCTTCGCATCTTTGGCGACGGACGACTTCGGATACTTCTCGCGAACCGTTTGGTAGAACAGCTTCGCGTCGTCCGGAAGCTTGAGCTTCTCGAAACACTGTCCGAGCTTATACAGCGCCTCGGGCACCTTCGACGACTTCGGGTGATTCTTGCGAACGTTATTGTACTCGGCCGCGGCCTGCTGGAAGTTGCCCTCCGCGTAGTACGTCTCGCCGATGTAGAACACCGCTTCCGCTTGGTTTTTCGCCGCGGTTTTGTCCGACTTCGCGCGGATGGTGTACTCGCGCAGCAGCTTGCGTGCGTCGGCGGGATTGCCCGCGGCGATCAGTTTTTCGACCTCCGCGAACAGCTCACCCGCGCTTCCAAGGAGGCGCTCTTGTTTTCGTGCATCCTCGGCGACCTTCGCTTTGTCTTTCTCGGTGAGCTCTTTGACGCGCGCCTGCTCCTGCATGTTCTGGAAGCGCAGATCGAGCTCTTCTTGAACCTTCTGCACCGACGACTCGAGCTCCGAAAGACGCTCCGTCGAAGACTCGACGAGCCCCTTCATCCGCGCGACCTGCTGCATCGCTTCGTCGAGCTGCACGCCGAGATCCGCGTCGTTCCGGCGCGCTGCTTGATTGAGCTGCGCGACTTCTTTGTCGAGCTTCTCCAGCGCTTCGGATTGTTTCTTTCGTTCCGCCTGCAGCTCGGTCATCGCCTGCTGCATGGCGTTCACCTGCGTGAGAAGGCCGTAGACCTCACCTTGGAGGCGTTGGCCGTCTTCTTTGCTGAAACCGCAAGAACAGAGCGCGATCAGGAAGAGCGCGCTCGTATGACGGAGAGGACGAATCACCGCTCTTCGAACTCCGCGCGGCGATTCTCCGTCCACGCTTCTTCGTTCGAGGCGCTCGAGATCGGCTCGTTCTCGCCCTTCGACACGACGTTCAGCTTGGCGTTCGCGATGCCGAGGCGCTCGAGATATTTGCGCACCGCGTTCGCACGCTGATCGCCCAGCGCGAGATTGTACTCTTCGGTGCCGCGCTCATCGCAGTGACCTTCGATGGTGATCGTCGCGTTCTTCTCTTTGATGCACGACGCGACCTTCTCCAGGCCGGCCTTCGCCGACGCGTCGAGGTTCGCTTCGTTGAACGCAAACTGCACCTTCGGGAACTCGCACATCGCGCGCGAAGCCTGCGCGGTACCGCAGCGGCCGCTGATACAGGTCAGTCCGCCCTTGCAATCCGCCGTCACGTTGCACGCCATCTCGTCGACGCAGCGGCTGTTCGAGCACTTCATCTTGGCGCCGCAGTCACCGTCGCCGGTGCACTCGATCTGGCATTTGCCCGAGCGACACACTTTGTTGTCGCCGCAATCGCCGTCGCGCGCGCACTCAGCTTTCGCTTCGCAGCGACCCGCTTTGCACGCCTGTCCGGAAGGACAGGTAGAGTCATCGCGGCACTGTTGGCAGAGGCCTTCGACGCAGACCTCCCCTTTCTCTGCGCAATGATCGTCCTTGTCGCATTTGGGGTATTTTGGCGTGCAGCCCGATAGGACGGCGAACACCGATACCAGAAGAAAGGTAAAAGCTAAGCGGAGATGCGCGGTCTGACGCATGGCGTTCGGGTAGACAAACCGCGGAACGGAGTCAAGCAATCCCTCAATCATCGACCGGGGTGAAGAGGTACAGCTTCCCTGCGAGGTCGGCGCGGTCGACATAGTACAGGAGCAGGTCCGGCCGGCCCGTCTTCGTCATATCCGGTTGGATCGGCAGCGTCGTGCTGGTCCCGGGGGCAGGAAGCGTCAGGTGCCCATCGTCCTGAAAGAGGTCGTCGTCCTTCTTGATTCCGCGATGAAGGACCATCTTTTCACCGCCGTCCGACATGATGACATCGCGGACACCATCTTTATCGAAGTCGAAGCCGAACAGGGGCGCCGCTCCCCGCAACGTTGCACCGACGTTGAGGTCCAAGCCGAAGGTGGCCTCCAAGGTCTGCACGGGCTTCTTTTCATAGATGAGCGTCTTCTCGGTCGACATGCGCCGGATGCGAACCTTCAACGTCAGCTCTTTCGACAGCAACATCGAGCCGATGGCGGAGATCGACACCTCCGACTGGGGATGGAGCATCTCCAAACGCCCCTCGCCGTCGACGTCGATGAAAGCGACCAGCGAGGCGAACCCTTCGTCCTTGAAGCTCTGCGACGGTTTGGCCTCGAAGCCGCCGCCCTTCAACCCGCGATAGAGGTAGGTCTCGGTCGCGAGGGAGCTGATTCCACCACTGATCTTTTGGACACAGGCATCGGCGACACCGTCCATGTCGAAGTCGACGATCTGCGTGGAGACGCCCGCGTCGCGCGTCTCCAGCTCGTTCGGCGAGCGGACCGAGAACCAAATTTGATGCGCAGGTTTGGCGGCGATCGTCCCGTCCTCCAGCGCCGGATAAACAGCGACGCGGTCTTCGAAAGAGGTGACGAGATCGATCTTTCCGTCGCCGGTCTGATCGATGAAGTCGAGCAAAGGGACGATCGTCGTGGAGCGGAATGAGTATGGGCGGCCGCTCGCGCCTCCGCGGCGATCGCGGCGGAAGGTGGAAATCTCGGCGTCGTAGCTGCTGTATTGCTCGATGTCCGCTTTGGACCACGGCTTCCATGTCTCGCCGTCGCGGCGGTACATACGGAGGTCGCCTCGTGCGGGAACGATCATGGTGGCCGGTTGGCCAGGTGCGAAAGAGCGGAGAAAATCCCAGACGACGAGATCGTCCTCTTCCGGCGCGCCGATCAAGCTGGGCGTGGTGAGGATCCGCGTCGGGTTGCTCGGTTTGCGATCGATGAAAGCCTGCGCGTAGACGCCGTCGGGCGCGAAATAGACGATCTCTTCTTTGCCGTCGCCGAAAGCATCGCCGACATCGAAGATGCCGGCGTTTCGCGGCGCCGCGATGGCGACGTCGGGCTCGGATGCATATCCTTTGGCGCCGCGGAAAAATACGGCGATGAAACGCTGCGAACGCGGGCCCGAGCCGCGGCGGTAACTGAGCACCACATCCGTTTTTTTGTCGCCGTCGAGATCGCCGGTCGTCAGCCACAAGATGCCGCCGGGAACATGCATCTCTTGGCGCGGCATCTTCAGCGCCTCACCTGGTCGAGCGTACAGGACAGTGGTCAACAGTACAGTGGCAAAGAGGACAGGTCTCATCTGATCTCCAACAAAGGCAGGACGATGGTCGAGGTCAAAGTCAGCTCCGGCGCCGTCGAAGTCACCGTTGCACGAACGACGACCGGAAGCCCGCGCGGACCGCTCGGGCGCGCGAGATCACGCTCCGCTCGCCCACGTTCTTTCGCGGCGATCCCGCTGGTCGCACCCGCGGGGAAAAATGCCCACGGATCACTCGCCGAAAGATCGAGCACCCCGCTCTGCGTAGCCGCAAACAAGCCTTGTGCGTCGAGCAGAGAAACTTCGAGCTTGGTCCCGGCGATCAGCTCCTCCGGATCGCGCACCGATAAGAGGATCGAGCTCGCGACGCCCGGTTCGATCTCCGGCGGCCTCACGTTGAGCGCGCGGGAAGCCGAAAGCACGCGACCATCGGGCAACATTGCGTGCGCCAGGATCGACACGCGGCCCAGGCCCGAAAGACGCACGCTGAGCATCGCCGGCAAACCTTGAACGACGAAAGCCCGCGCTCCGGCGACGAGCTGCTGCGGAACCGCTTCGATCGACACGCGGACTTCCGCATCCGCAACAAACACCTCGCCTCCGAGCGCCGCGGACGCAGTTACCGAGAGCGGCATCTGTATTTCCTCGCCGCTCGGCACCACGACCTCTGAAGACGCAAGGACCGAGAGCGAAGCCGCATCGAGCGGCAACAACGGCGCCGAACGGGGACGGATCAACAGCGGCGCCAGCGTTTCGATCTCCGGCGCGACGAAGATGCCCCGGCTCGGAATCACCTCCGATTCCGGCCGGCGTTCCACCAGGACCGGATCGTAGCGACCTGTCCTTAAGATCAGGGTGCGTTGAAAACCTTGCTCCGCATCTTCTTCGTCGTCGAGGTCGAGGCGGATCTCCGCATCTTCGCCCAAACGGTAGCCGCGCAGGCGCTCCGGCTCACCTTCGATCGACGGGATCACCGTGAGCACTCCGGCGCGATGCACCGTCAGCGAAACCTGCTCCTCTTCGCGGCCGAGCGCGATCGTCCGAATGGTGCGGCCGAGGAACGCGGGCATCATGCCGATCTTCGCCGGACCCGGCCGTGTCGTGCGGGCGACGGCCAAAAACTCGAGCGGGCGCTCCGCCGGTACACCGAGACGCACGCTGGTCCGCGGTGCAGAGATGGTCGCCGAAGTCGCGAGCTCCGCGCTTTCGAGATCGCGCACGGAGATCGACATCGAAGTGACACGTTCGGGAAACTCACCGAGCGCGAGCGTCACCGTCGCGTGATCATCTCCTCCACACGCGGCCAACAAGAGGAGCGCGTACCTGACCCTTAGATCAGTCATCGCCGAAGGTGACCTCCACGCGGACGTTCGGGCCTTTGGGTGGAACTTCTTCCTCGAAAAACGGAGGCGGACGCAGCGCGCTCTCCACGAAGATTCCACCGGGACGGGCATCAGAGCCGAGTTGTTCGCCGTCGGTGCGCACCAGCTCGTCGACCGACTTCAACCGCGCCGTTCCCAGCACCGCGCGCCCCGCTTGTGCGAGTAAAAACTTCGAGAGACCGAGCATGTCGCCGAGGCCGAGCTCCGCTTCGCGCATCGCCAGCTCCGCCGTGCCGGTGCCGCCTTTGCGGACGCGCATTTTTCCGTCTGCCCCGGGCGCGATGACCGCAACTTCACGCTCGCGCACGCGCAGCTCCTGTCCGCCGCGAAGCACGATCGAGCCCGCCCGTACCGCGATCGCGGAGCCGGCGAGCCGCGTGTGTTCGGCGATCAGCGATGTCCGCGCGGACACTTCGGCGATCGTATCCGGCGCGGACAAGAAGAGCGGCGCGCTCAAGGAGGTCGCTTGGATCCACACCCGACCGTTGAGCAGGCGGATGTGGTCGGTTTCGAGCACCACTCGCGTCGAGGAGAAAATGCGCACGCGTGTCGTCGAGCGGTGCGCGAGCTCGATGAAGCCACCTTCGGAAGTTTCGATCGCGGTGCCGCTCTCGAGGGCGGTACCCGGCAGCACCGAAGTTTCACCGCGGACCAACCGCACTTGGGCGACGGGCGGTGCGGCGAGCGTCGCCATCAACACGAACAATGGGGTGTTCACCACGCGACCTCCGCTCCCGCGCTGAGCACGTTCTCTGTATACGTATGACCGCTCCGCGCGTTGTTTCGGATCCAAATGTCTTTGAGGATCAGCGCTGAAGTGTCGGTCAGCGGGAGGCGCGCCGCGAGCTCGACCGCCGTTCGCACCTGGGTGCGTGTCGCCGCCGGACCGATGATCGCCAGATCGCCGACCGGACCAAATTCTTGGGCCGCCGCCGACACCGCCGTCTCGAGCACCAGGCCGCCGCCCGGATAGGCGCGCAAACGCCCGGAAAACAGGCCTCCCAGCGCATCGAAAGCTTCCCCGAGCGCGTCGTCGCGGATGAAGCTCGCTTCGACACGTCCTTCGATCAGCTCCGCCTCGAAGCTGAGCGCGAACGTCGCGCGTTGTCCGACGCGATCGCGGTTTTGCGAGCTGATCTGGCTGTCCGATGGTGAACGATCGATGAAGTCCACGCCGACTCCATAGATGCCGAGCTCCGCGGAGAGCGAGGCGCCGAGCGGAAGGATCATGTATGGGCCACCTTCGAGCGCGGTGGCGTAGTGCACGCCGAAGAGATCACCCCAGACATCGGTGGCGCGCGCACGAAAGCCGATCAACACGGACGCAGGACGCGGACTGATCGGGAGCTCCGCGCTCATCGCCAAGGAAAAGATCGACAGGTCGAGCTCGCGATACCGTGCCCGTTCGGTGAGCATCGCGTGTTGCGTGGCGGAGAGCGCAGCATCAAAACGTGCGATCCCGAGCGGAGCCGCGAAGGTCATCTCGCCGGAGAATGCAGCGCGCAAAGCCGAACTCTCGGAGCGCTCGAGATAATAGGGATTCGTCGCGTGATCGATCGTCGCGCTCAAGCGAGCGCCGGTGAGGATGCGGCCGTGTTCGTCGAGACGGCGTTCCAGCGCGCGCGCAGCGTTTTGTACATCGAGCGCGCGTGCCGCGTTCGCTCGTTTCGCAGCGGTCTCGGTCAGCAGGCGTGCGATCCCTTCGCGGCCGCGTTCGCCGGCGTCGGCCGCGAGAACCAAAGCAGCGAGCGCGGCGCGGGCGCTGTCTTCCTGCGCGAGCTCCGCTGCACGATAGATCGAGCTCGGGTCGCGGAGCGCTGCACCGATCAGATCACCTTCGGCGCTGCGGAGCGCGCGGGCGGAGATAACGGCATCGAAACGTCTGCCGGTCGCCTCGAGCAACATCGTGCGGAGAACGATCGCCTCCGGATCGGCATCGCCGAGCGCGATCGCCCGTTCCACTTTTTCGAGCGCTTTTTCCGGGTGACCTACGCGCGCGTGGGCGATCGCCAGATCGCGGACGATCAAAGGATTGTCGGGCGCACGTTCCTCGGCGAGCTCCAGACAACGCAGCGCTTCTTCGTTCGCCTGCTCGGCGAGCCGCGCAAAACCGAGCGCGCCGAGCTCATCCGCGGAGCTCGAGGTCGCGGTCTCGCACAGCGAGGCGACGAGCAGCACCGCGATCGAAGCGAGCACTCTCGACCCGTATCATCTCGGATTGTTACAGGCGAGACGGGGTATGATACGAAGCGCGCATGGCTTCGCTCCGCTCTTTCGCATCACGCGCGTTGATTCGTGCGGCGAACGTGCTCGCGGATGAGCAATACCGTTCGCGCACCGGCATCGTCGAAGCTCCGTTTCTTCCGTGCTCCGACGAAGATGTGGAGCGCTGGAACAAAGAATGGCTCCACTATCTCGGACGTGAATACGCCACCCAGCTGACGCCCTACACCGACTACGGTGAGCCCGCGCCGCTCCCTGATTCTCCGCTGGCGATGATCGATCACACCCTCGGCACGAGCAATCCCTTCGCCATCTACGCACACCGCGAATGGATCGCCGATCGCGCACTGCTCGAGGTCGGCTGCGGATGTGCGAACCTGGGGAAGCTCGTCTCGCGATACGCGAAGAGTTACCTCGGCACCGATTATTCGACGCTCGCACTGAAGGTCGCGAAGCTGGTGTGTCCGCCGAACGCCTCTTTTGTACACCTGTCCGATCGTCCAGGTCTCGCGCAACACTTCGGGAAGATCGACACCGTCCTCGCGCGCTACTTCTTCATCCATCAAAATGCGCCGCTCGCCGCGCAGGTGCTCCGTTTCATGACCGCGTTTTTGCGTCCGGGCGGAAGGATCTACGCGGACTTTTTTTGGCCGGATCCCGCGGGCGCACGCGAAGTGAAACGTGTCCTCCCGGCCACGCACGAGCTCTCGGTGCGGTATCCGTCGAGCGTCTTCGCCTACGAACGTGCGGACGTCGAAGCTGCGATCCGCGGCCTCGAGCTGAAGATCGTCGAAGAAGCGGTGAACGTGCGCATGCAGCGGCGTTTCGTGGTCTTCGAGAAAAATTCCGCTCGCTGAAACTTTCTTTTGCGACGAGGTGTCCGAAGACACATGAGCTTAGTAACTGCGTTTCAAGAAGGTGGCTGGGGCATGTGGCCGATCTCGTTGTTCGGCCTGTTGGCGTTGGGCTTGGCGCTGCGCCACGCGATCGCGCCAAAACAGGCGCTTTTGCCGCTGATCCTCGGCCTCGGAACCGCGACGCTGTTCGCCGGTCTCCTCGGCGTCACCATGGGGATCATCACCACGATCCACTATGCGGTGAACAATCCGGCGAATCATCCGCACCTCGATCTGCCGAAATTGGTGTTGCTCGGTACCGCCGAGTCGCTGCAATGCGCGGCGTTCTCACTGGTCTTCGCGGTGATGATCGCGCTCGCTTCCGGGATCGGAAGTTATCGCGCGCGTGATCTCGTCGACCACCGCTGATCCAAAGATCAGTCGCTTCCGGTGATGATCAGGTTTCCTTTGCTGTCCGAAAAATAGGCGCCGCCTTTGCCGTCGCCGCCGGACCAGTTGCGATCGTTGCCGGTCGGTGAGCCGTACACCTTCGACGAACGCGAGCCCGCATAACCGCGGTTCTTCGCCGCATTCATCATCGCAAACAAGTTGAGTATCGCCGGCCCACCTTCGTAGCCGCAGTTGCCGGCCGCATCGACCCAATACCGGCCCGCCATCACCGGAATACCTGCGGCTCGAAACGCCGCGACGTCGTTGTCGTGGAGCTGGCGGCCGTTGATGAACACGCCGGTCCGTCCGTTTGAGGCGTCTGCGCGAAGGGCTGCACTGATCGGAAGGCCAGGTGGCAAAAATCCCGCAGTCTCTCTGCCTTCATGGCCGAAAGCGCCCGTCGCGCGGTCGTACCAGTACCGGCCGGGCGCGGGTCGAAGGTTGTACCTCGCTTCGAGCTGTTGTTTCTGCGCCGCCGAAAGCGGTTCACCATTCACCACGGTTTCTTCGGTGGAAGCGATCAGGGCAAGGAGCGCGACGAGCATCATGTCCGAGTGAGAATGCAAAGCCGCGGGCCGAACGCCGATCGCGGGAACGATTGAGTTTTTGTCGAAGCCCGATCGTTCGGACGTCCGGACGCGTTCGGATCACTCGAGCGGCATCACGCGCGCCCGCATATCGCCGAGGGCTTCGAGCCAGCTCAACAGGAGGCGATCTCCGGAGAGCTGGAGAAACGGCGCCGTTCCGCTGAGCTGATCGATCGCGCTGGCTCGCGTCCACTCGGTGGTGCGCTCGAGGTTGTCGCGATCGAAAGACGCAAAGAAGAGCTCGGCTCGATAGAGCTCGGCGGGCGCGCGCCATCCGGCGACGAGTAGCTCGGAGCCCGCATCGAGGATCGAAACGTCCCATAAGACCTCGCCCAGATCGACGTGGGCGGTCGCGGTGAGCCTGCCGGACGTGGACACTCGAGTCAGCGTGGTTCGATCGTCGTGCGTAACGATCACCACCAACGCTCCGTCGATCGATGCTGCACCGACACGTTCGTAGAAGCGCTCGAAGTCGGGCATGAATTCGACGGTCTCCGCGAGCTCGAGACGATCTTCGAGCTCCCATTCCACACCGAGCTTGCTCACGTAGGGCGTCCGTTGAGCAGGCGCCGAGTCGAGGCTCGCGATGAGATAGAGCTCTCCTCCCGAAGACACCAGCGTCCCGCGATCCGCGACCGAATCGGTGGAGACGACTTTTCCTTCTTCATCGAGCGCGAACAGATGTGTCCTTCGATTCGCGATCTCGGTGAGCGAGAGATAAGGAGAGCTCCCCACGATGACCTTGGAGGAGAGATACATCTCGTTCCGGTTCCACTGAATCGGGAGCCGCGTTGAAGTCGCCGGCGCACCGTCGAGCGCAACAGACGCGCGATAGAGCCCATCGAGCTGCGACCAAGTGAGCTCGAAACCGCCGTCCGTCGCGTGCGCCATGAGCTCGTAAACCGTGGTGCTCGTCGCCACGACAGCGACGGGTTCCGCCGCCCGAGCGCCCGTCAAAGGATCGATCGGCGCGAACATCAACGAGCCGTCTTGATCCCAAAATGCGTGCGGCACACCGTCGAAAGAGCGCACCATCGTTCCTCGCGTGAGGCCGCCGGTGACCAACTTCAGGCTGGGAGCGCGATTGAAATCCGGATTCACGCGCGCAAACTCGCGTCGATCTTCCGGACGAAAAAAACGCTGTCGGCTGGGGAAATGATTCTCGTCCTGCTGAACGCCCATGATCGCAAAGTCATCGACGCCGTGTTGGAGGCCGAGCACGTGACCGATCTCGTGGCGCATCGTTTCGAAGAACTGCGCCGGCTGGTCGAGCGTGTGCTTGGGGCACATGTAGATCTTCGGCGGTTGCGAGTACGCGATCCCCGCAAACTCTACGCCGTCGTCCTTGACGCACTCACCTTCCCACCACGCAATGGGAACCGACTGCCCGTCTCCGCCGTCGTCCGGTCGATCCGCGACCGAGAGCTCGGTCCCGAGCTCGAGGTTCCAGCTTTCAACGGCGAAACGGACGGCTTCGCGATGTCGACCCTCGATATCCGCAGCGGGACTGAGCACGATCGAGGCGTTCGGGTCGTGCCGTCCCTCCTCTTCTCCGCAGGCGGTAAGTAGAAAGAGGACAGCAAAACAACGCTGTGAAAAGCCCATCGTTTGGAATCTACAAATGAGCATCCCCGATCGGCGAAGCGCGAAGGATTATTCTTCGGAGCGTGCGATGGAGCGTTTCTCGTCACGTTCTTTGATCGACGCGCGTTTGTCGTAATTTTGTTTGCCCTTGCAGAGGCCGAGCTTCACTTTCAGCCGGCCGCGCAAGAAATACAGCTCGAGCGGGATCAGCGTGTAGCCCTTCTCTTCGACGCGGCGCTGCAATTTATCGATCTGGTTTCGGTGCAAGAGCAGCTTGCGGGCGCGCGTGGGCTGATGGCCCGAATAACCCGCGTTCCCGTATTCGCCGATGTGCATGTGGATCAACCACACTTCGCCCTGTTCGATCGCCGCGTAGGCATCGAGCAGCTGCACTTTGCCTTCGCGCAAGCTCTTCACTTCCGAGCCCATGAGCGCGACGCCGACCTCCAGCTGATCTTCAACGTGATAGTTGAAGAGCGCTTTCCGGTTGGTGGAGACGTGTTTGATCTCCTCGCGTTTTTTCTCGGGCTTGTTCACGGGCGAGACAAGATGACGTTGTCGATCAGTCTTGTCGAGCCAACTCTTGCGGCGACGAGGATCACGGCCGGGCGATCCGCCACGACGAGCGGCGAAAGCGTGGTGTATTCGCGGAGCTCGAGATATTCGGGCTCGACCCCGCCTTCGCGCAGCACCGCACCCGCGACATCGACCAACCTGTCCTTTTGGCCAGTCACATAGGCGTCCCGAGCCGCGAACAACGCTCGCGAGAGAAACAACGCCTGGGCACGATCCGCCGGCGACAAAAACGCGTTGCGCGAAGACATCGCCAAGCCGTCTGGATCGCGGATCAGCGGCGCGCCGATCACTTCCACGTCGAGCGCGAGATCGAGTGCCATGGCGCGAAGCACCGCGAGCTGCTGGAAGTCTTTCTCGCCGAACACCGCGACGTCGGGACGAATGATGTTGAAGAGCTTCAACACCACCGTGGTCACGCCGCGAAAATGTCCGGGTCGCCGATCGCCGCACAAGCCGCGCGAAGTATCGAGCACCTCGGTATAAGTCTGAAACCGATCGGGATAGATCTCCGCCGTCTCCGGCGCAAAGATCGCATCACATCCCGCCGACGCCAGCTTCTTCGAGTCACCCTCGAGATCGCGCGGATACCGCGTGAAATCTTCGTTCGGCGCAAACTGCGTCGGGTTCACGAAGATCGAAGAGACGACGACTTCGCTCCTCGTCTTCGCGAGCCCGACCAAAGACAGATGCCCGTCGTGCAGTGCGCCCATCGTCGGCACCAGACCGACGCGCAAACCTTCGGACTGCACCAGGCGAAGATATTTCTTCGCCTCCTGGATCGTACGAAAGATCTGCATGGCGTTACATCGGGACTGGCAATCCGTACAGCTCGGTCACTTCCGCTGCGCCGTCATCGTCTTCGTAATAAGGTGCAGGCACTTCACGCGGACCGAACAACGGCTCTTCCGAATGGAAAGTGTGTATTTCCGCCGGAAATTGGCCGCTCTTCAGCTCTGTTTTGTAACGCGCGACCGCTTCCGGGATCGACACGCCGAGCTCCATGAAACGTTTCACGAACTTCGGCTTGAACTCCATGTTCATGCCGAGGAGATCGTAGATCACCAACACTTGGCCGTCGCAGTCGACGCCCGCGCCGATCCCGATCGTGGGAATGGTGATCGACTTGGTGATCACGCGGGCGAGCTCGATCGGAATACCTTCGAGCACGATCGAGAATGCACCCGCAGCCTCGAGCGCTTTCGCGTCATCGAGCAAACGTTGTGCAGCGGCGGCGCTCTTTCCTTGGACTTTGAAGCCGCCCATGGCGTGAACCGACTGCGGCGTGAGCCCGATGTGGCCCATCACCGGAATGCCGGCGCGTACGATGCGCTCCACCTGCGGCGCGAATTCTTCGCCGCCTTCGAGCTTCACCGATTCGGCTCCGCCTTCTTTGATCAGGCGGCCGGCCGACCTGAGCGCTTGGCCAGGATCGTCCTGGTAACTCATGAACGGCATGTCCGCGACGACATGCGCGCGGCGTGCTCCGCGTCGAACGGCGCGCGTGTGATAGATGATGTCTTCGAGCGTAACGGCGAGCGTGTTTTCGTCGCCTTGGATCACCATGCCGAGCGAATCACCGACGAGGATCGCGTCGGCGCCACCCTCTTCGACGAGACGCGCGAACGTCGCGTCGTAAGCGGTGACCATGGTGATGCGTTCGTTGCTCGCCTTCATCGCGCGCAACGCCGTCGCCGTAATTTTTTTCTGGTTGTTCATTCCGAAACCTCGCCCGGTCAACGCTCATCGGAGTCATCGCCGCGCACTCAGTCGGGGTTTGATGTTCTATAAATGCAGGTCTATTTTTCCGTGCGGTCCCGCCTCTTTCGAGTGCAGGCCGCGTGGTGCTCAACCTCTACCGTATGGGTTGTAATGTTGCACCCCCTTGCGCATCCGCAAAATGGCGGCGATCACGTCCTCGAGGTGGTGTTCCTTCTCCACGATATCGATCTCCGAGGTGTTGATCACCAGGAGCGACGTTCGGTCGTAGCGGAAGAAGTAATCGTTGTAGGCCCTTGCGACTCTTTCCAGGTACGGGAGGGTGATCGCGCGTTCCCATTCGCGGGAGCGGCCGCGGACACGGTCGAGCAAGACCTGGGGTCTCGCTTGAAGGTAAACGACCAGATCGGGAAGCGGGAGGCGCGCGTCGAGCAGCTCGTAGATCCGATCGTAGAGGACCAGCTCCTCTTCATTCAGCGTCAGATACGCGAAGATTCGATCCTTCTGAAAAATGTAGTCGGTGACCGTGCTCTGCCGAAACAACTCTTCCTGCTTCAGATCGAGCTGCTGCTTGTAGCGCGAGAGCAAAAAGAACATCTGCGTTTGAAACGCGAAGCGTGAAGGATCGAGATAAAACTCCTTGAGGAAGGGGTTTTGTTCGACCTCTTCGAACACGGCGCGAGCGTCGAGACGTTTCGCGAGCAAACGCGCGAGCGTCGTCTTGCCCACGCCGACAGGACCTTCGATGGCGATAAATCGCGGCCGATCGCTCTTCGGCTTCTTCCGCGGCATGCGACGGAGCGAACACTAGGGGCACCGAGGAGGAAGCGCAACCCCTCACAGCGCCTGGCTCTTCGCAGTCATATATGGTCATATGTGGTCACTCGGCCGCGTTGCGCTCGGCGCACGATCCGAGCGAAGGAACGATCGTGCAGCGCGGGGCGTGTTTCATCTCGTCGTCGGCCCTCGCGCTTTGTGTCGCGTGCTCCGAAGCGCCGCAGGAAAAGGTGGAGCGCACGCTGACTTCGACGGTGACGCTGTCGCTGGAAGACACGCTCGCGGTCGACTCCGCCGTGACGTTGCGGATCAGCGGAGAGCCGCGCCTCGACGAGATCTACGCGACGCTCAACGCCGTGGTCACCGCGTCGACGTCTTCACGCGCGGCGATGCTCGCGGACAAACTTTCGATCGGCGTCGAACGTCGCGATCGCACGGTGGCGCTGGTCATTCCCGTGTTGAAGGACGCGGTTTTGTCGGGTGAGCTTTTGCTCCGCGTGCCATCGGATATGAAGATCGATGTCGTCGAGCGCGGGGACACAGTCGATGTTAGCGGCATGAACCACCACCTCCGGATTGCTTCACGTTCACACGTGCGAATCGTCGGCGCGCAAGAAGATGTGGTGGTGGGTGTCGTGCAGGGGAACGTTGTCCTCGATGTCGAGCTCAATCCCGGAACGAACATCGATGTTCGCACGGATGCGGGCGACATCGACTTCGCCGTGCCGCAAACGTTGAGCGTGACTTTGGTGGCGCGCACGATGAACGGCACGATCATCCCGCAGCACCCTCAGCTTCCTCCTTTTCGCGGGGGTGCGGGCGAGCCTTACGGCGTCGTAGTCGGCGGCGGCTTGTCGAACGTGCAACTTCAAACCGGTGTTGGAAACATCATCATTCGGACGCGGTGAACATGAGCCAAAAATTCGAAATCGAAGGTGGCCATCCGATCAGTGGCACGATCCGGCCAAGCGGAAACAAGAACGCGGCTTTGCCGTTGCTCGCAGCGACGCTGCTGACCAACGAAGAAGTCGTGCTGCGGAATGTGCCGGACATTCGCGACGTGGAAGCGTTGCTGGAGATCCTCCGCGATCTTGGCGTGACGGTGACGAAACGAGAGCCGGGCGTCGTTTCTTTGAAGGCGGATCGCGTGAATGGACACGAGCCGGATGCGGCGAAGTGTCGTTCGATCCGTGCGTCGATCTTGCTCGCGGGTCCGTTGTGCGCGCGGCGTGGTTTCGTTTCGCTGCCGCCTCCCGGGGGTGACGTGATCGGCCGGCGCCGCATCGATACTCACGTGCTGGCGCTCGAAGCGCTCGGTGCGAAGGTGGAAGCGACGCCGACGATGTTCCGTTTTCGCGCGGAAAAAAGACTGCGCGGGGCGGATGTTTTTCTCGATGAAGCGTCGGTGACCGGCACCGAAAATGCGGTGATGGCTGCGTCTTTGGCGGACGGCGAGACGATCATCAACAACGCAGCCTGCGAGCCGCACGTGCAGGATCTCTGTCATCTGATCAACGCCATGGGCGGCCAGATTTCGGGTATCGGAACGAATCGTTTGAACGTGCGCGGCGTGGCCAAGCTGCACGGCGCAGAGGCGACGCTCGGTCCCGACTACATCGAGGTCGGATCGCTGATCGTGCTCGCGGCTGCGACAGGCGGTGCGCTGCGTATTTTGGATGCGCGTCCCGAAGAACACCGTGCGACGGCGGTGGCGTTCGCGCGTTTGGGGATCAAGTTTCACGCGGAAGGCAAAGATATCGTCGTTCCCGCTGGGCAAAAATTGAGCGTGGCCCACGATCTCGGCGGCGCGATTCCGAAGATCGAAGACTCGCCGTGGCCCGGATTTCCCGCGGATCTGACGTCGATCGCCGTGGTCGCGGCGACGCAGACCGAAGGTACGGTGCTGATCTTCGAGAAGATGTTCGAGTCGCGTTTGTTCTTCGTCGATCGTTTGGCGTCGATGGGCGCGCGTTTGATCCTGTGCGATCCGCACCGCGTGGTGGTGTCGGGACGTGCGAGCCTGATCGGCCAAGAGCTCGTGTCGCCGGATATCCGTGCCGGCATGGCGCTGGTGATCGCTGCGTTGTGTGCCGAAGGTAAAAGTATCATCCACAACGTGCAGCAGATCGATCGCGGTTATGAACGTATCGACGAACGCCTGCGCGCGCTGGGTGCGAGGATCGTGCGCCGCGCGGATTGACCTTTGATGGGCTACGAGCTGTCCTCCCGGACAGTATCTGCGGTTGCGCAAAGAGCCTAACATTCGCGACATGTTCGATGCCGACTCCATCGAAGGATTGTCGCTCGCTCCCACGACCACGGAAGAGCTCAAAGCCTGGCGAGCTTGGGCCGCAGGATGTGCGAAACGAAAACGCTGGCCGGCGAAAGCTCCTGCAACTGCATGGCGGGCGATCATCTCCGACTTTGCGGATAAGAATCTCGATCCGCAGGGTGCGTGTGAAGCGTCGCTGGCGTTTCTCAAAAAGGCGACGGAAGCACCGCCCCACGTGGTCCGCGCCGCGACGCGTCTCGCAGCCGAATGTTTGAATGAAGGCGCGACGACACCCGACGTCCTTTACCTGCTCGCCGCCTTTGTTTGGCCGTTGCGGGACCTCTTTCCGAAGCTCGGCGACGATGCGTGGGCCCACTTGATTCACGCTCCTTGGCAGACGGAGCCTGCAACGTTGATCAAGCTCTTCGAAGTGATCGACGGAGCTGCAACACATCCGGATCGCGCGCTGCTGGACCTGGTAACCGCGCGTTACGGGGCCGGCATGCGGAACGCGGGGCGCGAGCTCCTCGAAGCGATGGTGCTCGTTCAAGCGGGCTGCGAGCGCATCGATTTCGTGACGGCGAAAGCGCTCAATCGAAAGGATCAGCTCGAGGGCGCGAATCGAGCGATCGTCAGGCTGGCCCGAGTATTCGTGGAGGACCGCGAAGTCCAAGTCTTTGCGCGTGAGGTGCTCGAACGCGCGATCGAGATGGATGACGTCTCGAGCGATCTTCGTGATGCGCTCCAGCAGACAGTTTGGGACAGACCGTTCGCAGAAGGATTTCAGTGGAGCAAAGGGCGCGCGGGCCGGCAGATCGACGAAGAGATCGCGCGCTTGGTCGGCGCAGGACAGCCGCACCAGGCACGCAGGGTTGCGGAAGGGATCATCGTACGTCACTTCGATTCACCTCTGCTTCGCAGCGCCATCACCAATGTCCCGACGGCGATCGACAAGTTTGCGCGCGCAGGACATGACGAGATCCTCGCCGACGCTGCTTGCCGGCGCGCCGCCGAACATCTTTCGGTGCTCTACGTCCGCACGCGCCAGACGACCGAAGACGCCCGCAAGTTTGTGCGAAAAATCGCGGGGACCCTGGAATTTACGGGTGCTGCGGGGCCTCTTCATTCGCTGAAGTCGGAGCTCGAAGAGTTCGTGAACGCGAACGACCCGTACACATTGCTCCGCGACGAAGAGCTTCGCATCGGCAATGCAAAAGGCTTGAATGACGAAGAGCGGCGCGTCGGCGACCGGATCAACGAGTGGTTTGCGCCTCGCACCACCGCCGCCGGTCGAGCCGGGGTCGATCGATTGATCGGTGCGATCACGCTTCCGATCACGGATGCGGTCCGATGGATGAACGAGCTCGTTCCGGCGATTGAGAATGCGTGCGCTGCAGCGTTTCGGACCATGCTCGAGAAGGGCACGCTGATCGCCGGAGACTTGGGCGCGCTCGAGGACGAAGGGAAGGCGCACCGAAAGACCCACGGGATCAGCCTCGCGCTCTTCGATCGCGCAAAGGAGCTGACGCTTTCAGAGCGTTTGACCGCGACGCTCGCTGCAGCCGCGACCTCGCTGCTTCCGCCGGGCGGGAGCTTGATGTCGACGTCGATCGACCTGGCGATCACTTTGGTCGCGACCTTTCGTTCGCTCGCGCGGATCGGCGCGCTCTACGGCATCGACGTACGCACGCCGCTCGGCTTTCGTTTTGTCGCCGATAGCTTCTCGCTCGGCTGCTCGAGCAGCCAAGAAGGAATCGCGACTTACCTATCGCGTGGAAAACAACAGACCGTCACCACGTTCACGCTCGGCGATGTCGCGTATGGAGGAGCTCAGCTCGCCAATTATTTGTGGACTGCGCAGCTCGATCAGAAGCTCATTATCGAAGAAGCGATCAAACATCTCGCGAGGATCTGCGGGTTCGGACTGAGCAGCGCCGGAACCGCGAAGATCGTGCCGATCGCAGGAGCCGTCGTCTCTGCAGCATCAACGTACGTGTTCATGAAGAGCATCCTCGATGCGGGACTGCATCTCGCCGCTCGCCAAGCTCTCCTTGATCGGATCGATCAATGCGCTTCAGACCAGAGCAGTGACTGAATATGTCACTGTGGTTGTGCGGTTGATTGATAGAGTTTTGCAGACAAGATATATCTGCCGAATGAAATGACGACTTGTGTGCCACAGCTGTCTTTAGCTTTTAGACAGCGCGGAGGTGCCCGCAAGGGTGCCGGCAGAAAGTGCACAGGTCGCGCCAAGGTACCGCATTCGACGCGACCGGAGCTCAGTCGCCAACATCCGATTCATGTGACTTTGCGTATCGCGAGCGGGTTGGCCTCATTGCGAGGAAAGAGGTGTTTTCTTGTCGTGCGTCGCGCTTTGGGTGCTGGGCGCGAGACGCGCGGATTTCGATTGGTGCACTTCAGCGTATTGAGCAACCACTTGCATCTGGTCGTGGAGGCTCACGGCAAGGCAGCGCTTGCGCGAGGTGTGAAAGGCCTCCAAGTGCGGATCGCGCGGGCGTTGAATCGGTTGCTACTTCGGCGCGGGCGCGTATTTGGGGATCGGTATCATGCGCACGTGTTGAAGACGCCGCGCGAGGTCCGCCATGCGATCGCCTATGTGTTGCTCAACGCTCGTAAGCACGCTCGGCGTGTCGAGCCTACGCGGAGAGCAGATCCGTGTTCGAGCGCACGGCATTTTGATGGATGGATGGGCGCTGTTCGTTGCTCGATCTTGGATCCAGCGATTCCAGTTGCGGCTGCGCAGACCTGGCTTCTTCGTGTCGGATGGCGCCGGCATGGGTTGATTTCGCCTTCGGAGATCTTGTGTTGATAGGATCTCACGTCAGGTGCCTCGCGGGGAAGGGCGCCGTGACTGTGCGTTCCGGAAACTCTGCGGCATCCATTCCGGAAATTCTGCTGCCACTTGAGTCCTGTTGATTGTT
>WUUC01019682.1_pt1 | contig 97351 bp, 66 predicted proteins | sample 6278441 | NCBI WGS metagenome assembly WUUC01 (sample SAMN13675441, study PRJNA597444) | soil metagenome | isolation source: soil | place: USA: Washington | collected 2017-10 | reverse complement strand
GCTTGATCCGCTTCGATCGCGCCGGGCTCTCCGTCCTCGAAGCCGCGAATCCCGAGCAAAAGAAGAAGCCCGCGCAAGAGTAGGGAACAGGCCCATTTAACGAGCGATGAGCTTTCGATCGCCGGTGGCTCGGCCGGGGACGCGGACCATGTATTCGCCGGCGACGTAGAGGACGATGGTGCGGCGATTGTTTGCGGCGTCGTCCTTCGACAAGAGCGGCGCATCGAGGTTTGATTCGATCTCCGGCACTGGGAGCGGGCGACCTTTTTCGTCGACGGCGCTGAGCACCAGCTCTTCGCCGAGCTTCACTTCGACCCGTTTTTCATCGTCGGGATAACCGGCGATGTTGACCTGCGACTTGCCCATGGCGCGCAACGCGTGCACCGAAAGCGACTGTCCCGCCGTGTAGCGCCGAAAGCCGTTCTCTTCGAGGAACGCCAGCTTCTCGCGCGCGGCGACCGCGTGTTCCAGCGTGTCGATCGCTTTTTCGATCCCCGGCTTCAGGTCGTCGGGAATCTTCGGGAGCAACATGTCTTTGCCGCGCGCGATGTCGCCCGCTTGAAGCGCGCCGTCGATCCCGTCGCCGAAGCGAAGCGCGATCGCCACGCCGAGCTCACGCAGAGGGGAGGGCGTGCGCGACAGGAGCGGCTCGAACGAGGCCATGTCGAACGACAGCCAATATTCGGCGTTCGCCAACATCTCGCGGATCATCTGTATCTGCGCGGTATCTGTCCTCTTGGACAGGGCGAGGACACTGAGCTCGGCGTTTCCGGCGAGGTCTTTCATCACGGGGTGCGAAGGTCTCATCGGGCCGCTGCTTCGCTGCGTCTCTCGGCGGAGCTCCAACAAAGTCGTTCTCCTTATCGGCTCAAAGAGGAAGATTGATGTCGATAATAAGCGTGACCGTGGTTTCGATGGTCGTCTCGAACGCAGGTTGTTGCTTGATATCCACGTTGGTGGTGACGGTCATCGTCTCGCTGGTTGCGTAGTCCTTGATGTTCTGGTTCGTGTCGAGGTTCAGCCCGCTCGCATTGGAGCGTTCGAATCCGCGTTTTGACGCGATCGGCAAACGCGGGAGCCCGGGCGCTTCGATCGCCAATTCCATCGCTTCGAAGAGCACGTCGAGGCGATCGATCGGCTTCGTGCCCTGGATGGTGACCGACTGAATGAAGATGCCGTCGACGTCGTCCGGCGAGACGTCGTTGTTGCGGAACGTCTCCGCCTTGGAGAGATCGGTTCCGTTGAACGCGCCGCCGTAGTTCAGCGAGAACGGGCCCATGTTGATCGTGCCGGGGATCGTCGCGCTGTCCGTGATGACATGTTCGAAACGATCGATGCCGCCGCACGCGCAAGCGAAGACGCTGAAGACGAAAGCTGCGCCTATGTGCGGTCGCATGCTCCGCATCCTATCTGTCCGCCCGCGAACGGCCAAGGGCGTGATAGCCTCCAAGCCGGCGCCATGATCTTCACCTGCCCGAGCTGCACCGCCGGCCACAGCGTGCCCGTCTCGATGATCCCGAGCGGCGGCATGGACATGACATGTCGGCGATGTTCGATGGCATTTCACGTCGACATGCCCGAGCGCACGGTCGCGGGTCCCATCTCGCTTCCGCCTGAAGAGCCGGACTCGCCGTACGGGGACGAAGCGGATGAGACACCCGCGGCACACACGGCGGAGTCGACGGCGGTGGGGATCGTCGATATTCCGGTGCCGCACAACGTCGAGCCGACGCGGATCGGCGTGGTCATGCCCGACGAAAATCCGCGCCGCGAGACGTTGCCGCCGAGCTTGTTGTCGCCGGCCGGACAGCTCTACGCGCCGACTTCACGTTTCGACGCGGTGAAGTCGGAGGACACGCGACCCGATGCGAAGATGCCGCCGCGCCGTCCGACCCCGGTGACGCAAGGTCGTTCGATGCCGCCGAGCGCGCGCGAGCACGGGCTCGATCCGGAGCTCGACGACACACAACGCCTCGACGCCGAAGACATGGGGCTCGAAGAGAACGTGCTCCCGAAAGTCGAGCCGCGGCCGCTGAGCGCCAAAGATTTACACACGCACGTCGGCGACCTGTCCCAAAGTACAGCACAGACGGCCAGCTCCTCCGTCAACGAACGCGAAGTGTCGCTCGGCGCGGGCCCGAACGGTTTGTACGAACGCGTGGCGGCGGGCGTTTATACGCCGGAAGAGCCGAAAGCGGGTCCGGTGTCCGCGAGCCGCGTGCGCGCGAAGTCTTGGGACGAGCCGTCCGCGTACGTCGAGCCGAAGTCTGCGTTGGCGCGGATGTTGGAGACGTTTCGGCGCACGGCGATGGTCCTCAACAGCGCGCCGCTCGCGTTGAAAGCTGCGTTGGTCGTGTTCCCGGTGACGCTCGGTCTCGCGTTGATGTTGACCTCGGCGAGCGACTCCGCGCCGGCGGAACCATCGGTGAACATCGCGCCCGAAGAAGCCGTGGTGGAGACGTCCGAGAAGGTCGTCGAAAAAACACCGCCGCCGAAAAAGCTCGCCACCGTATCTTCGCCGGACGACGCTCCCGCCGAAGAAGGAAACGCGTACGTGCAGGTTGAACGCGCGCGGCTTCGTGCGGAGCCCGCAGAAGCCTCGGAGGCGATCGGCCGGCTGGAGATCGGCACTTTGGTGCGGACTTACGAGGTGATCGACGGCTTCGTCTTGGTGATGGCGGCGCCCAAAGGTCCGGCTGGATTCATCAGCGAGAAATTGATCGATGAGAAAAAACCGATCGCGCTCCTCGCCAAAGAACGCGCCTTCGCCGCCTGCGAAGTCACCGCGGAGTACACCATCGACGACTGCTTGTACCAAGGCAAACAGCAGCACGACGCCTGCACCGAATCGTGCGGTTTCGCCGTCGGCGCGGGTGGCGAAGACAATCCAGCGCTGCGTTGTGCGGAAGCGTGCAAGGTGGCGTTCAACGATTGCCAGCGAAGCTGCAACGGCGAGAACGAACCGCGCGAGAAGAAAAAAACCGCGCTGAAGAAACGCCGCTGAGCTGTCACAAAGGACAGCTGTCCAAAAGATCAGCGAACCAGGTTACCGGACCCTGAACATCAAGAAGTAGTCGCCGGGCGGTCCGCTCACTTCGACGGTGAACTGGCCTGGATTCGGGAGCGCGAAGGCCACCAAACCGCCGATGCCTTGGGCCAGCGGCGTGTTCGCACCGAGCCGGTACACCGAGACTGTGCGTCCCGCGCCGCCGCTCAACAAGAACGCATCGAGGATCGCGCCGTTGGCTGCGCTGAAACGCACCCGATCGCGATCTGTCTCCGAGGATAGCTCACCCGCGATCACCGCCAGCGGCACGTCCGGGAACATCGCGTTCGCTTCCGTGTCGTTCGGCTCGACCTCATCGATCGCCGTATGCGGCGTGATGATCACCTCGGCGTTGTAGGTGAACATCGTGCCACCTTGGCCCCCGTCCGCGTTCTGCACGCCGAGCACGTAGCTCGACGCTTCCGGCACGTACGCGATCGCGTCGTCGATCCCCGCGCCGTATTCGCCGATTCCGGCAGTGCCGAAGATTCGGTAGAGCGGCGTGAAGTCCGGGGTACCCACAGACTGCGTGCGCACTTCCAGCAGCGCCGAGCTCTGCGTGGTGACCACGTGGCGAATGATGCGCCCGCCGGGATTGATCGCGCCGGAGATCGCGCCGCTCGAGGTCAACACCGAAGCCGGCTGCAGGCCGCTGATCTCGGCGAAGATGCGGTAAGTGAACAACATGTTGCCGCCCTTGTACGGCTCCATGGTGTTCCGCTGATCGCCGACCTCCACATAGTATGGGCCGGTCTCGGGGAGGATCACGTCGGTCCGCGCGCCGGTGCCGGAGGAGTCGAGGTTCACGTACATCGGGATGAAGTCTTCGCCGACGACGCGTCCGACCGCGATGTACGGATCGAGCTGCGAAGCGTTGCCGAGCAACACGTGGATCGCTGCGATCTGTCCGGCGATGCCGTCGAAGGTCCAGTAGTCGACGTCCGGCGCATCGGGACGCGGCCGATCGATGTCGCCCACGGTTTCGCCGGGGAAGGTCAGCGAGGTCGCCAAAGACGGGATGTCGTTCGGCTCGAGCTCGATGCCGTCGAGCGGTTGATCGAAGGTCAGGCGCACGTCGAGATCGAGCCCGCCGTACAAACGCCCGTGATCGAGGATGATGCGCACGCGCTGCGCCGTCGGGAGCGAAGTGATGATGCGCGCGTCGCGATAACCTTCGGCGAGATTGTCATTCTCCACCACGGTCTCGCCGTTGTCGGTCTCGAGCACCAAGATGGGATCGATCCCTTCGTCGCCGCCGAGTCCGAAGGAGGTTTGCGTCGCGAGGCGAAGGTTCGTAGATGGAGACAGATTCGACTCCAACACACGCACAGTTCCCGCAGGTCCGAGCCAAAAGAGCTGGCGATCGAGCGGCGGGCCCACCGGCTCGACGTTGTAAGCGACGACGCGGATGGAGAGCGCGTAACCGAACGCGTCATCACCGTCGGGTTCTTGGCCGAAAGCACCGCGGCGATCGGCGACCGCGATCTCGTAGGTGCCCGCAGACGAGACGTAGATGTCTCGTTCCGCGATGAACAAACCGTCGGCAGCGCGAGGTGTCTGGTACGTTCCGCCTGTGACGATGAACGCCGGCTCCAGCAAGGAGTCGAGTGAGGTGCGTGCGACGCGGACGCGGATCATCGTTCGCGCCGGCAACATCACTTTGTAACGATCGAACGCTTGGCCCCCTGCGTCCGGCGGTTCGATCGCGCCGCGCACTTCGAGCAACCTGTCCTCAGGGACAAGAGAGAGCGCCATCGCCGCGGGCGAGAGGTCGTTCGGTTCCGACTCCATGACGATCTCGCAACCGCCTTGTGCCACCTGGCCGTTTTGCCCGTTGTTCGGTGTCGCCGGGCAGGTATCACAAGCATCGCCGACGCCGTCCTGATCGCGGTCCCGCTGTTCAGGATTGGAGAGAGCGGGGCAATTGTCCTCTTCGTTTCTCCATTCGTCCTGATCGTCATCGCCGGGCACGGTTCCCGCATCATCGTTCACGCCACCCGCATCTGTGACGGGGGGAGGATCCTCGCCGCCTCCGCATGAGGCTGCGAAGAGAAGGAGGAGCAAAGGTGCAAAAGACTGACGCGAAGCGCTACGCACGTTGTAACTCCGATAGGGCGAGCGATTCGTGCTCACCTGAACCGCGGTTCAACCGATATCAGATGGGAGAGACAGAAACCAACTGCTCGAACATCGCGTATGATGGAGATGAAGTGATTGCGTCGCGTGAAATTCTTCTTGGGGAGCTCGAAGGTGCCCCGAGCGCCGACGGGCACAACTTGCTGGTCATCAGCGACATCCATCTGGGAGATTCGCTCCGTCCGACCCATCCGAACTATTTGAAGGAGCTCGCGCGCCTGAATCGCGCGTTGTGCCGGTTCCTCAAACACTACGCGAAACATCGCGCCAACGATCGCCCCTGGCGGCTGGTCGTCGCCGGCGACTTCATCGACTTCTTGCACGCCGGCCTATACGCCGATGCGGAGCACGCCGGTGAACATCGCGAGCGCGCGTTCAATCATTGTTCCGAAGAAGACGCGATCGCCTGGCTGGAAAAAGTCATGGTGCGCGAACGGCGCGTGTTCCGTTTGCTCGCTTCGTTCGTCGGCGCCGGACATGATCTGGTGATCATCAAAGGCAACCACGACGCCCAATTTCACTTCGAAGGTGTCCAGCGCCGATTCACGCAGCTGTTGCTCGAGCTGAACGTACGCCGCTTGTTGTTGCGGCGCCGCCATGCTGCAGACGCGCCGAAGCTGGCGCACGAAATGGTGGAGTACAGCCGGCGCATCTTTTTCTGCCGGTGGTTCTACTACGAGCGCGATCTGGTCTACATCGAGCACGGAAATCAGTACGACGCGTTTTGTTCCTTCGAACACGTCTTGTCGCCGATCGATCCCGATCTCTTCGAGCTCGAAGATCCGATCGGGCACCGCACCTATCGCGCGTTCGCCAACATGCTCAAGTCGCTCGATCTGCATGCCATGGACACATGGAAGCTCTTCGACTACGTGAAGTGGATCGCCGGCCTCGGTCCGAAGTTGATCGGCCAGCTCGCGTACACATATTTTGCGAGCCTCGCGTGGATGGTGAAGATGAAACGCCGCCTGCTCGCGGCTGCGAAACGCGCGCGCGTCGAACATCTGACGCGCCGAAAAGCGCTGGAGGCGTTCACCGGTTTGGAAGAGTCGGTGCTCGACGCGCTCGATGAATTGCGCGCGCGACCTGCGGGCAAAACGCTCTTCACCGGGATGCGCATGTTGTACATGGACCGCGTCGCGCTGTTCCTGATCAACGTCTCGGTGATCGTCGCCGCGGCGGTGGCGCCCGGCCCCTGGTGGCTGCGCGGCGGGATCGCGAGCCTGATCGCCGGCGCGTCGATCTATGCGAACTTCGTCCTCGATCGAAAGCGCGACGTCGACCCGCAACCTAAGCTGAGCCGCATCTCGCGAAAGATCGCGCGCCTGTTGAAAGTCCCGTTCGTCGTCTTCGGTCACAGCCACCGCGCCGTGATGGAAGAGACGCGCGAACAATCCGCCGCGCCGTCTTGGTACTTCAACACCGGCAGCTGGACCAGCGGCCCGCACGGCCTGACGCACGTCTGCATTTTGCGCGAGACGGTGGGGATCAAAGCGGAGCTCCGCCGCTGGTGCCTCGAGTCGCACAAGCCGATGAAGCTCGAAGAAGGCCTTGCGGGCTGACGCGATCCTCGTCGGCGCGATCGGGCCCTATACCGCGCCGCTCGCGTCGATGATCTGGGCGCTGTTTCGGCGCCGTGACCTGGTCGTTCGTACAGCTGTCCTTTTGGCCGATGATCGCGGCGAAGAATATCTCTATGAAGAGCTGCTCGGCCGGGGGCGCATCGCCGAACAGCTGAAGGTGGCGCTCGGCAACGAAGTGTTGTCCGGCGGAATCGAGCTTCACAAGCCGCGCCTGGCCAATGGGACAGTGGTCGAAGACGACATCGACCCGGAGCACGCGCGGGTGATCTCCGCGGCGCTCGCGCAGGCCGTGCGGCGGGCCATCGAGCTCGCCGGCGATCGGCCGGTGGTGTTCGCCTTGATCGGCGGGAGCCGCAGAAGTGATACGGCGCGAACGGCGGCATTGTTTCAGCGCATGGCGCGCCCGCAGGATCTGTTGTTCGACGTCCGCGTCGGCGACGCGCGCATCGACGGTTCCACCCGCTTTTATTTCCCCGAACAAGCGCAACAAAAAGTACAGCGCGGGGCCGCGACCATCCTCGCGAGCAACGTGCAGGTGCACCTGATCGATCTGATGATCGAACGCGGCGAAGAGACGGCGCCGAAGTTGGCGATCGATCTGTTGCGCGGAGAAGCGGTCATCGACGGCGCAGCGCTTTCGCTCTCCGCGGCGGAGCTCGCCTGGTACGCGTATCTCGCGCGCGAGAGACACCGGGGCGGCGATGGCTGGGTTATCGCCGGCGCGGACGGCCACGCAGATTTTCGCGCTTTTTTGCTCACGCTTCGCGGCGCCGCGTGGTTCGACGAGATCAAAACGCGCCCCGTCCGCGAGCTGATCGAAACCGGCAGTGTGCTCGATGAAGAGCTGCGCAACATGCGCGGAAAAACGGTGCAAAAGCTGAAACGTTTCGCGGAAGAGAAACATCCTGCGTACGCACATGTGTTGGTCCCCGAAGCGGACGGTGGACGGCAACGGATCGCGCTCTCTGCGGACCGCATCACCCTCGGCTGATCGCCCCCGCTGAGCGATTCGCAACGTTGCCGGCAACGTTGCAGCGGCGCGTTTTTCTCGCGCGCTGTGTTCTTCTGTCTCTCGGAGGAACGAAGACGAATGAGCGCTGAAGTGTTGTCCTTGTCTGTGTCGGTAGATCGCTCGGTGGTGCCTCGCGGCCGTCCCACCCATGTTTTTGCGGCGATCGAGGTGAAGGCGAACGCTGCGGCGGAGGTCGTGGTGCGCCCACCGCTGTCGGTGGTCTTCGCGATCGACGTCTCGTTGTCGATGGCCGGCCGTCCTTTGGATCAGGTGATCCAATCCGCGAATCGCCTGCTCGATCTGCTTCGTCCTGGAGACAACGCGGGGTTCGTTTCTTTCGCGAATACGGGGGCGATCGTCTCGCGGATGGAGGCGGTGACCCCCGCCTCGAAGGAACGGATGAAAGCGCAGCTCGGTACCTTGCGCGCGCAATACGGGACGAACATCAGCGCCGGGTTGATGGCGGCATCGCGTTTGTTGAACGGACCCGGCAAGAAGTTGGTCCTCTTGCTCAGCGACGGGGAGCCGAACGTGGGCATCACCGATGCACCAGAGCTGGCGAACATGGCGCGTTCGATCCGAGGGGCCGCGTCGGTGTCGGTGCTCGGTTACGGCGAGAGCCATGATGAACGCGTGCTCGGTGCGATCGCCGAAGGCGGCGGCGGAACGTATCACTTCGTGCGCGAGCCTTCCTTGTGCGCCTTCGAGCTGGCGCGTGCGCTCGGTGCACAAAACGATGCGGTCGCCGAACAGGTGGAGCTGGAGGTCCTCGTCGACGCGCCGAATCGTTTGGTGAAACGGCTCGGCGGCGACATCACCAATCTCAGCCCGGGTGAGACGCGCCTCTTGGCGGCGGAGATCGAAGTGAACCCGATCTACGAAGAAGGTCCGCTGCCGATCGGCCGTGCTGTCCTTCGGTACAGGAAGACCGGCGAGAGCGAGATGCGTGAGCTTGTCCAAAAGATCAGTGTGTCCGCGGGGCCGATGCTGAGCCCGCCGGACCTGCGCGCGCTTCACTGCGTGTTGATCGTACGTGCGGACCACGAACGGGCGTGTGCCCGGGTGGAAGCGGATGCGGGCAACTTTTCGGCAGCCGGGATGCGGATGCGGAAGTTGTTGATCGAGATCGAAACCGCGCCCGGTTACCAAACGACGAGCGGCGATCCCTTGTTCGAGGCGCGCGAACAGGTGCTCGACGATGCGACGTTGTTCGAACAACGTCCGGATGCCTCGCAATATGCGTCGTTTCGCCGCGGGCAACGTGCGGTGCTCGCCGCAACGCCGGCGCATTCTTCACATCATGCGCGCGCGGCCATGGCCGCGGTTGCGGGTGATGCGCATGTGGCGCGCTTCGAAATCGATGGTCGCGAGGTCGTGGAGCTTCACGGCGAGGGGATCATCGGCCGCAGCTCAGCGTGCTCGATCTACATTCCAAGCGCGAAACTGTCGCGCCAACACGCGCATGTTTTTCCGCTCGACGGAGATCACTTCATCTCCGATCTGGGAAGCTCGAATGGTGTTTACGTGAACGGCGCGAAGATCGACGTGCACAAGCTCGCGCACGGCGACCGCGTGAACATCGGGGACGTCGTCATGAAGTTTGTTTCTCCGCGGATCGGATAAAAGACCCCGCTCGAGGCGTAGTGCCTCGATGACGGCCCCTCGGAAACCGTGTTGTGCACGCGGTCAAAGTCGGTACGGCTCGTGCTTGTGGTTGCGGACCGATGACCACGAACGACGTCCGGACCGACCGCTCCCTGCAGGAGCTCAGCATCCTGCTCGAGGAGCACGAGAACGCGATTCGCGAGCTGCGCACCGTCGATGCCGCCGCGAAGTCGACCGTCTCGATCGCCGTTCTTCGTAGCGAGCTCCGTGCATGTATTCCCGCACCATCGCCGAAGTCCGAAGGGTTCGCACCGGTGCTGCGCCGACTGCGCGGCTGGGTGACGCGATTGTTTCGCAGCACCACGCCGACCGGGATGAGGCTCTCGGTGCAACGCTCGGAAGCCGCGCTGCTCGCCGCTTATGCGCGCGTTTGTGAACAGACGTTGCCCGTTTGTGTGTCGAGCATGTTGCTCCGGCACTTCCGCATGTTGAAGGGCGCGACGTACGCATCACCGATGCACGCGGCGCGCCCCAGCATGGCGCCGGCGCCGCTCGTTTTGCCGGCCGGGCTCTCAGTTTCTCCGCAGGTGGTGGTGGCGCAGACCGCGGCTGCCATGTTGCGCATCAAGCGTGACATCGCAGTGGGCTCCGGTGCGTGAGCACAACGGGAGAGCTTGAGCTTTTAGCTAAGAAGCTCGCGAGTGAGCACGAAGCGCGCGTCGGCGTCCGATCTCCGGGCGGCGACATGTTGTCTCGTTTGGCGGCGAATCGCCTGCAGTTGTTCGCGACCTATCGCTCCATCGCCCGCGCGGTGGAGAACGGATTGTGGATCTCGCCGGCCGCCGAGTGGTTGATCGACAACTTTCACGTCGTCAAAGAACAGCTGCGCGAAGGCCGCGACGATCTCCCGCGAGGTTTTTATCGCGAGCTACCGCGGTTGGTGTCTGGGCCGATGGCCGGTCTGCCGCGCGCATTCGCCATCGCGATCGAGCTGATCACGCAGACCGACGGGCAGCTCGACATTCCGCTGCTCGAACGTTTTCTCACCACCTATCAAGAGACGACACCGCTGACGATCGGCGAGCTGTGGGCGATCCCCATTTCGCTGCGTCACGCGTTTTTGGATCGGCTCGCCGAGATCGCCACGCGGGTGGAAAAAGCGCGCCTGGAGCGTGAAACCGCGCTCCGCCTTTCGGGAGAGCTGCAGGCGAGCGCTTCGCTCGGACCGGAAGAGGTGGCGAAGGTTCTGCGCGAACGTTTTACCAATCGCGCCAAGCCGTCGACGACGATGTTCGTCACCGAGCTGCTCTTGCGGCTGCGCGATCAAGATCCCGCGCTCGCCCCGGCGACGGAGTGGCTCGAGTCGCGCCTCCGCGATCAAGGGACCACGCTCGACGAAGCGACCCGCGTCGAACACCGCAGCCAAGCGACGAATCAGGTGTCCGTCGGCAATGCGATCACTTCGATGCGAACGATCACTGCGACCGATTGGAGCAAGGTGTTCGAACGCCTCAGCCTCGTCGATCGCGAGCTGCGCGCGGATCCTTCGGGACACTACGCGCAGATGGATTTTGCGACGCGCGATCGTTACCGCCACGCGGTCGAGCGGATTGCGAAGCGCAGCATCGACAGCGAGATCGAGGTGGCGAAGAAAGCGAACGCGCTGGCGCTCGCTGCGGCAAAGGACCGCGAAAAACACGTCGGTTTTCATCTGATCGATCGCGGCGTACGCGCCTTGGAGGAAGTCGCGGTCTATCGACCGAAGTTGAAAGAGCGCATCGGTCGCGTGTTCTTGGCGCACGCCACGGCCTCCTATTTGTTGCCGATCTTCGTGCTGACGTTGCTCGTCGCCGCCGGCTTCGGGCTGCTCGCTTTCGAGCACGGTGCGCCGGCGATCGAAGCGGTGATCCTCGCGGTCCTCGCCTTTTTCCCGGCGAGCGAGGTGGCGGTCTCCTTGGTCAATTTGGCGGTGGCGACGCTGCGCGCGCCGCAGCTCTTGCCGAAGCTCGATTTTCTCGAAGCGATCCCTCTCGAGCACCACACCTTGGTCGCGATTCCGTCCTTGTTGACTTCCTCGCGTGCCACCGCGGAGCTCTTGAACGCGCTCGAGGTCCGTTTCCTCGCAAATCAACATGACCAATTGAGCTACGCTCTGGTCACTGATCTTCCGGACAGTAACGAAGAAGAACGTTCCGACGATCGCGCGTTGGTGGCCATGGCGGAACGCGGCATCCGCCGGCTCAACGAGCTCCACGGTGCCGATCGCTTTTACTTCTTGCACCGCCGCAGGAAGTGGAACGAAGGCGAACAACGTTACATGGGTTGGGAGCGCAAGCGCGGAAAGCTCGTCGAGCTGAACCGGCTCTTGCTCGGCGCGGACGACACCAGCTTCGCGGTCATCAGCGGCGATCTGACGAAGCTGCGCCGCGCGCGATATGTTCTCACGCTCGACTCCGACACACAGTTGCCGCGCGATACCGCCTCGAAGCTGGTCGCGGACATGGCCCATCCGCTGAATCGCCCGGTGATCGACGCGGAAAAAAAGTTGGTCGTCGATGGTCACGCGATCGTGCAGCCGCGCGTCTCCGTGGTGCTGGAGTCGGCGCAACGTTCGCGGTTTTCGCGTATCTACTCCGAGGCTTTCGGCATCGATCCGTATACCAGCGCCGTCTCCGATCTCTATCAGGATCTCTTCGACGAAGGCTCGTTCGTCGGCAAAGGGATCTACGACGTGCGCGCGTTCGAACAGGTCCTCGAGGGTCGCATTCCCGAACAAACACTGCTCTCGCACGATCTCTTCGAAGGGGTGCACGCGCGTGCGGGCCTCGCCAGCGACATCGAGCTGTTCGACGACGTGCCCGCGCACTACTCGAGCCATTCGGTGCGCCGCCACCGTTGGACGCGCGGCGATTGGCAGATGTTCCCGTGGTTGTTCGGACGCGTGCCGGTGGAGAAGGGGACTGCGCCGAACCATCTGTCCTTGTTGTCGCGCTGGAAGATCTTCGACAACCTGCGCCGCTCGCTGATTGCTCCGGCGATATTGATCTTTCTCTTCGCCGGATGGGCGATGGCTCCCGGACCGTACCTTTGGACAGGTGTGGTCTTGGCGTTGCTCGCGTTCCCCATTTTTGCGCATTGGTTGCACGCGATCCTGACGTTTCGCCTGCATGCGAACACGCGCGCACATCTGTTTCAGAAAGTGCGCGAGTCTTACCGCAACTCCATCCGTGCGGCGCTCGCGCTGTTGTTCCTGCCCGAACAAGCATGGTCGAACGCCGATGCGATCGTCCGCGCATTTTGGCGGCGACACGTTTCGAAGCGCGGGATGCTCGAGTGGGTCACCGCTGCGGAAGCGGAAGCGCAACGCGCGAAAACCGCGATCTCGCTGTACCGCTCGATGATGCCTGCCTTGGTGGTGTCTGCGTTGAGCTTGATCGCGGCGACCTCGCTCCACCGAGCGGAGGTGGTACCGGCGATCGCGCTCGCCATCTTGTGGGGCCTGGCTCCATTGGTCGCGTGGTGGGTGAGCCAACCGATCTCGCACCGCGATCGGGACGCGACCGCCGTGGAACGCTATTTCTTGCGGCGGATCGCGCGCAAAACGTGGAGCTACTTCGAGCAGCGGGTCACGGCGGAGGATCATTGGTTGCCGCCGGACAACTATCAAGAAGATCCGCGGCCGCTGGTCGCGCACCGCACTTCGCCCACGAACATGGGCCTCGCGCTGGTCGCGAACATCACCGCGCTCGATCTCGGATATCTAGGTCTCGCGACCTGTCTCGAGCGCATCGAACGCGCGCTCGACGCCATGGACAAGTTGGAACGTTTCCGCGGCCACTTTCTCAACTGGTACGAGACGACGAACCTGCGCGCGCTGCATCCGCGTTACGTGTCCATGGTCGACAGCGGAAATCTCGCGGCGCTGCTCGTCGCGCTGAAACAAGCGTGTTTGAAGATCGGTTCCCGTCCGTTGTTTGGTCGCGAGCTGTTCAACGGGTTCATCGATACCTTGCATCTGCTCGACGAAGAGATCGAACAAGCTGGCGAACACACGCAGGCTGCGCTCAAGCCGCTGTCGGCTGCGCTGATGGCCTTGTTCGAGGGGGCGCCACGTTCGATCGGGGATGCGGTCGATCGCTTGACGGAGATCTCCGCGCACGTGGAGAAGCTCCACGAACGTGTTCAAGCGGTCGCCGATGCCAACACCGGCGAGCTTTTGCTGGAGTGGTCCAACGCCTTGGCCTCCGCGGTGCAAGCGCGTCTCGCGGAAGCGGGTGAATTGGCGTCTTTCGCGCTCACCAGCTCGGATCAAGCGAGCCGTAGCTTGGAAGCGCCGTCGCTCTCTGCGCTGAACGGACGCGCCAAGTTGCTCAAGGACGAGAAAGGTATCGCCGCCACCGGAGCTTTGCTGGATCGCGCCGCGAAGATCGCCGCCCGGGCGCAACGTCTCGCGGATGAGATGGACTTTCGCTTCCTGCTCCATCCCGAGCGCAAGGTGTTCAGCATCGGCTACGACGTCGACGCAAATCGGCTCGACAACTCCTACTATGATCTTTTGGCCAGTGAGGCGCGTCTCGGAAGCTTCGTCGCCATCGCCAAGGGCGACGTGCCTTCTTCACACTGGTTTCGTCTCGGCCGTCCTTTGGTACAGGTCGGTTCCGAACGCTCCCTGCTCTCTTGGACAGGGACGATGTTCGAGTACTTGATGCCCACCTTGCTGCTCAAAACTTACGAAGGAACGTTGGTCGATCAGACGTGCCGTGCGGTGGTGAAGCGCCAGATGGAGTACGGGCGGCGCCACCAAGTTCCGTGGGGAATCTCTGAGTCCGCGTACAATGCGCGCGATCTCCACCTCAATTATCAGTACGGGCCGTTCGGCGTGCCGGGTCTCGGTATCCGCCGCGGTCTGGGGGAAGATCTGGTCGTCTCGCCGTACTCGACGATGCTCGCCTTGGCGGTCGATCCGCACGCTGCGGTGGAAAATTTGTGGGCGCTCTCCGCGGAAGGTCTCGAAGGACGCCACGGATATTACGAGGCGATCGACTACACCGCGGAGCGTTCGCCGGAAGGACGTCGCGGTGCGGTGATCCGCGCGTTCATGGCGCATCACCAAGGCATGAGCTTGATCGCCATCGGCGAACATCTGACTGCGCGGCGTTTGTCGGCGGCATTTCACAGCGATCCGAGCGTGCAAGCGACGGAGCTTTTGCTCCAAGAACGTGTGCCCATCGACGTGCAGATCGAAGAGCCCGCGGAGCCCGAGAGCCGCCGGCCACGTGTTCCTTCGGCGGCCTCGCGGGAACACTGGGCCGCCTTCGATCAAGACGCCCTGCCCGACGTTCATCTGTTGTCGAACGGCAACTATTCGGTGATGTTCACCAAGGCGGGCGGCGGCTACAGCACCTGTCGCGGGATCGCGGTGACCCGTTGGCGCGAAGATGCGACGCGCGACGCGTACGGACAGTTCCTCTACGTGCGCGATCTGACGCGCGAGAAGATGTGGTCCGTTGCGCACCAACCGCTGCTCGGAGATCCGGAGAACATCCAAGTTTGTTTCAGCCTCGATAAGGCGGAGCTCCGCCGCGACGAAGACGAGATCGAGATCCATACGCTGATCACGGTCTCCACCGAAGACGACGCGGAGATTCGCGCAGTGACGCTGACCAATGGCAGCTCGGAACGGCGTCTGCTCGAAGTGACGAGTTACGCCGAGGTGGTGCTCGCGCCGCAGAATTCGGACATCGCGCATCCGGCGTTCAGCAATCTGTTCATCGAGACCGAGCTGGTCCCCGAGTCGCACGCGTTGCTCGCCACGCGAAGGCGCCGCTCCTCGACAGACGCGGAACGTTGGGCGGTCCATGTCTCTTGTCTCGACACGGAGTCGCCCGACGAAGGGACCGTGGAACACGAGACCGATCGCGCGAAGTTTCTCGGGCGCCTGCGTTCTCCGAAAAATCCGCGCGCGTTCGATGGTCGCCGGCCACTGTCGGGCTCGATCGGCTCGGTGCTCGATCCGATCTTCAGCTTGCGACGCACCGTAGAGCTGCAGCCGAATCAACGACTGCGTTTCTTGTTCACCACGGCGATGGTGGAGACGCGCGAAGCGGCGCTCTCGATCGCGTCAAAATACGCGACGCCGCGCGCGGTCGATCGTGCGACGCGTCTCGCTTGGACCCACGCGCAGGCGCAGCTCCACTACCTCGACATCGATCGCGATGAGGTCGATCTCTTCCTCGCGCTCGCTTCTCGGCTGATCTATGCGCGAAACGATCTGCGCGCGCGCGAAGCGGTGATCGCCCAAAATGTGCGCGGGCAATCGGGCTTGTGGGCCTACGGCATCTCCGGCGACGTGCCGATTCTTTTAGTGCGGGTCGACAGCGAAGCGCACATCGATCTGGTGCGGGAAACGTTGCGCGCGCACGAGCTGTGGCGCATGCGCGGCTTCACGGCGGATCTGGTGATCCTCAACGAACATCCGCCGTCGTATCTGCAAGCGTTCAACGATCAACTCCTGGCGGTGGTGCGCTCCAGTGCGAGCGCCGGGCTGATGGACAAGCCAGGCGGAATCTTCGTGCGCAAGAGCGACGTGATGCCGCCCGAGGATCGCACCTTGTTGTTCGCTGCGGCGCGCTGCATTCTCTCCGGCGGCCGCGGGACGATCGCCGAAAACATCGCGCGTCTCGACAAACGCGCGCTGGAGCCGAAACCTGAGCTCCGCCCGCTTCGACCGGCTCGGGCGCCACGAAACGTCGAAGCGGCACCGAAAAAACGGAAGCTCCGCGGAGTGAGCCCGCTCGGCGGTTTCACCGAAGACGGGCGCGAATACGTGATCCATCTCGGACGCGGGAAACACACGCCGGCGCCGTGGTCGAACGTGATGGCCAATCGTTATTTCGGCTCGCTGGTGACGGAATCCGGCGGCGGTTACGAATGGTCCGAAAACAGCCACGAGAATCGCATCACCGAATGGTCGAACGATGCGATCACTGATCCTTTGGCCACGATGTTTTACGTGCGCGACGAGGAGAGCGGCGCGTTCTGGAGCCCGACACCGGAGCCGGCCGGCGGCGAGAGCGAATACGTGGTGCGGCACGGCCAGGGTTACTCGATCTTCGAGGTCACCGTGCAGGGCATCGAACACGAGCTGTTGATCTTCGTGGCGGTCGATCAACCGGTGAAAGTTGCGCGCCTCCGTCTCACCAATCGCACCAAGGCGCCGCGGAAGCTGACCGTCACCGGCTGCGTCGAATGGACACTCGGTGTCACGCGCGCCGCATCGGCTCCGCACATCGTCACGCAGCTCGACGAGGAGAGCGGGGCGATCCTCGCGCGGAACACGTATCCGGGCGAGCTGGGCATCCGCGTGGCGTTCATGGATTCGATCCCCAAACCGCGCTCGTACACCTGCGATCGTGCGGAGCTGCTCGGTGCCAACGGTGATCGCAGCGCGCCGGATGCGATGCTGAGGGTCGGCCTGTCCAACCGGACAGGTGCCGCGCTCGACCCCTGTACCGCGCTCCAAGTCGAAAGCTCCTTGGCCGCGGGTGAAAGCTCCGAAGTCGTCTTCTTACTCGGCCAGACCGCAGAGCTCGCACACGCACGCGCGATCTTGCGCAGCTACCAAACGAAGGGCACCGTCGACGAAGAATACCGGCGTCTCACGGCGAGCTGGGACGTGACGCTCGGCGCGGTGCAGATCGAGACGCCCGACGAAGACCTCGATCTGTTGATCAACCGCTGGATGCTCTACCAAGTGTTGTCGAGCCGCGTCTTCGGGCGCACCGGCTTCTATCAATCGGGTGGCGCGTTCGGTTTCCGCGATCAGCTGCAAGACGTGGCCGCGCTCGTCTATTCGCGGCCGGAGCTGGCCCGCGAGCATATCTTGCGTGCGGCGGGCCGACAGTTCCCCGAAGGCGACGTGCAACATTGGTGGCATCCACCGGGCGGACGCGGCGTGCGCACCCGTTTCGCGGACGATCCTTTGTGGCTGGTGTTCATCACCGCGCATTACGTCGCGGTCACGGGCGACGCGGCGATCCTCGATGAAGGCGTGCGTTTCTTGGAAGCGCGCACGCTCGAGCCGCACGAACACGAGGTGTACCTCGAGCCCACGATCTCCGAAGAATCGGCGTCGCTCTACGAACACTGCGTGCTCTCCATCGAGCGCACTTTGCCGGTGGGCCCGCACGGTTTGCCGTTGATGGGCGGCGGCGATTGGAACGACGGCATGAACCGCGTCGGTTATCACGGCCAAGGTGAATCGGTGTGGATGGCGTGGTTCCTCATCGCGACGATCAAAGAGATGTTGCCGCTCGCTGCTGCACGTCGCGACACGGAACGCGCCGAGCGTTATCAGCTCCACGCGGACAAGCTGAAACACGCCGTCGAAGAACATGCTTGGGACGGTGATTGGTACCTGCGCGCATTTTTCGACGACGGCACCCCGCTCGGTTCCGCGAGCGGAGAGGAGTGCCGCATCGATTCTTTGTCGCAGAGCTGGAGCGTGATCTCCGGAGCCGGTGATCAGACGCGCGTGCGGCGTGCGCTCGCGTCGGTCGAAGAACATCTCGTCGATCGCGAAGCGCGCGTGGTGAAGCTGCTCGCGCCCGCGTTCGATAAGACGCCGCTCGATCCAGGCTACATCAAAGGTTATGTGCCGGGCGTGCGCGAAAACGGCGGACAATACACGCACGCGGCGGCGTGGTTGATCCTCGCGTACACCAAGCTCGGTGACGGCGAACGTGCGGCGGACCTGTTCCGGATGTTGAATCCCATCGAACATCTGCGGACACCGGAAGATCTGCACCTGTACCGCATCGAGCCTTACGTGCTCGCGGGCGACGTCGCAGCCGTTCCGCCGCACACCGGACGCGGCGGTTGGAGCTGGTACACCGGATCGGCGAGCTGGTTTTATCGCGTGGCGGTCGAGTCTTTCCTCGGCCTCAAAGTGCGCGGCGATTCCTTGAGCATCGATCCGTGTATCCCGAAACATTGGCCAGGTTTCACGCTCACTTTCCGCAGAAAAGAGACGTCGTACCGGATCGAAGTGGAGAACAGCGCGAAGGTGAATCGCGGTGTGGTGCGCCGGATCGTCGACGGCGAGCCGATCGCTGGTAAAGAGATCACCATCGCCAACGACGGGCGCACGCACGCGGTGCGGATCATCATGGGCGAAGTCGAGCAGCCGGCGCGCGAGCAGGTGTACAATGCGCAGCGATGAGGATCGTCGCGATCAGTGATACACACATGCGTCACCACAAGATCGCCGTTCCCGAGGGCGATGTACTGGTGCACGCAGGCGACTTCACCAAACGCGGGTCGATGAAAGATGTCGACGCCTTCAACACCTGGCTCGGCACGCTTCCGCACCGGCACAAGCTGGTGATCGCCGGAAATCATGATTGGGCGTTTCAGAAGACACCCGCCGAAGCGCGCGCCGCGCTCAACCACGCGACTTATCTCGAGGACGAAGGTGTCGAGCTCGACGGGGTACGATTTTGGGGCTCGCCTTGGCAACCGTGGTTCTTGAGCTGGGCATTCAATCTCCAGCGCGGCGCGGAGATCGCCCAGAAGTGGGCGTTGATCCCGGCGCGCACCGACGTGTTGATCACGCACGGTCCGCCGCTCGGCTTTGGCGATCGTTGTGTCGGCGGTGAAGAAGTCGGCTGTGCGGATCTGTTGGCGCGCATTCGTGAGCTGCGGCCGCGAGCCCACATCTTTGGTCATATCCACGAAGGCTCCGGCGTACGAACCGATGAACACACGACCTACGTGAATGCGTCGGTGCTCGACGTGGCGTACGAGGTCGCGTACCCGCCTCGCGTCATCGATCTGTGAGTGTTATGCTCGCGCGATGAAGCTCCGCGGCGTCATGGTGTGCGTGCTCCTCGCGTCCTGCGGAGGTGAAGACGACATCGACCCGAAAGAGATGATGATGATGACCAACGCGGCGGGCCTCGAGATCGGCGGCAAGATCTTCGAGCTCCCCGAGGCTCCGGTGTTCGTCATCAACGGCGCTTTCGATCTGGAGATCGGCGCGTTGACCGGCGATCCGTTGACCGGCACCTTCCGCATCAAATCGCGCGCGAACAGCGATGAAGCAACCGGCACCCTCAGCACCAAGAGCCCGTGCCAATTCAACGTGGTGGAGAGCTCCTTCCCCGGCAACGCGCTGGTCCAAGCGGGCGCGATGCTCTCCGCGGAGTGCGCCTACGACAAGGCGACCGCCGTGCTCCGCCTGGGCACCACCAACAGCATCGCTTGTATCTTGCCCGACGAAGCCGGTGAATGTGTCCCCGGCAGCGGCGGCTGATCTTTCGTCACTGATCTTCGGGACAGCTGTACTTTAGGCCAGGCGCTCGATCCAGGCGATCGCGCCGAGCGATTTTACTTTTGCCAAGACACGTTTTGCGGTGCGCTGATCCGCAGCCAGCGCCACGAAGGCTCCGCCGCTTCCACCGGCACCGCTCATCTTCGCTGCCAGCGCGCCGCTTTTCTTGGCCTCGCGCACGACCTCTTGCACACTCTCGGACACCAAACCGAAGCCCGACAAAATGCCGTGTTGGAGCTCCATGGCGGACGCGAGCGCGTCGAGCTCTCCCTTTGCGATCGCGCGTTCGCCGCTTTTGGTCGCTTCGCCGAGCGTCTTCATCGCCGCGCCGAGCAGCTTCGGCTCGCGCTCTTTCATTTCTTTGACGCGGCCGACCGATCTTCCGGTGCCGCCGTGTCCGCCGCGAGCGCCGGCGACCAGAAAGAACGGCGCGCCGATCTGCAAAACGCGCACGCGTCTTTTCTCGAAAACGATCGGACCGTCGGCCATGGCGATCGCCGGATCGACGCCCGAGGATCGCCCGTGCGCCACATCCTCCACGGCGATCGCGTCGCGCAAACGAAACGGCCGGCCGCGCGCACGAAGCAGAGCGACCGCCAGCGCCGCGGAAGATCCGAGCCCGGACATCGGCGGAACCTCGAACCTGATCGAAAGATCAGTTCGCTCAAAATCGTCGCCCAGCGCTGCGCGGATCAACGATTCAGGCGTCGCCCCGTTGGACGAGCGCGGAAGCTTCATGTTCGGAGGGAGCACCAGCTCGATCTCACCGCGACCCGGCGTCAGGATCACTTCCACGCCGCGTGAGAGCGGCACGCCGATCGCCGGCTCGCCGTAAACGACCGCGTGCTCACCGAGCAGGATGATCTTCCCTGCCGCTTTTCCGCGCACTGTCCTTACGGGCATGGCGGCGCAGGGGGGAGGGTGCGGCGGTTGTGGAGCTCCATATGTCCGCGCTGGATACCTTCGGTGGCGAGGGCACGGAGCGCAGCAAAATTTTGCGCGAGGCCGACCGCAGCCAAAACACCGGCGAGCGCGCGGGCCGAGCTGACGCCGAGCAATTCGCGGAGAAGGGCGATCGTCGGATGGCTGCGCGTCGTGCCGCCTACTGTACCAACGGCCAGGGGAAGCTCGATCGACCCGAGGAGCTCTTCACCTTCGACGACCCAACGTGTCAGCCCGCGGTATTGTCCGTCGCGCGCGGCCCAAGCGTGTGCTCCGGCCTCGATCGCGCGCCAATCGTTGCCGGTGGCGAGCGCGACCGCGTCGATGCCGTTCATCAAACCTTTGTTGTGGGTCGCCGCGCGGAAAGGGTCGAGCCGCGCGAAACGATCCGCTTCGGCGATGCGGCGTCCGACTTCGAGCCCGCCGATCGGTTCGAGCGCATATCGGACACGCGCGCGCGCCAAACGATTCGCGCACAGATTGGAGAGGATGCGGAGGTTCGCTTCCAAGCCGCTGAGCTCGCACAGCTTCGGGGCCACCGCTTCGGCGATGTGATTGACGATGTTCGCGCCCATGGCGTCGAGCACGTCGACCAAGACATGCACCACGATCATCGGCGCGCCGCCTTCGGGATCGATGAGCTTGCGCAGCTCCACACCCCGGATGCCGCCCCCACGCGCGCTGATCGCGAGCGCCGCCTGGGAGCCGGCCGCGAGGATCGCCTCTTTGTTGAGCTCGAGCGCGGCGATCGCCCGATCGGCTTCGGCGTCGTTCTTCGGGCAAAGCTGGATCTGCCCGATCATCAGGGACGCATCGGCCTCTGCGGTGAACCCACCGGTGGCGCGCGCCAGCTTGGCCGCGTGACTGAAGGCGGCGATCACCGACGGCTCCTCGATCGCCATGGGCACCAGCACGTCCTCGCCGTTGACCGTCAGATTGAGCCCGAGGCCGACCGGTATACCGAGGACGCCGACGACGTTTTCCACCAGCGTATCGGCCAACGCGAGCGACATTGTCTCGGGATCGAGCGCAGTCAGGGACGAAAGATCGCGCCCAAGGATGGTCGCCAGGTGCGCGCGCCGCCGCTCGAGCGGCCAGCGATAGAACCCCGCGATGCGCGTCTCCACCATCTTTTTCCGGGTGTAGGCTCCGGAGCTTTCCACGGTCAACCGACACCGGGTCGCAAGAGGAAATGCTTGACCCCTGTTCAGGAGATAAATAAGACGGGCGCGTGGCAAAGCGCCCGACTCGCCTCGAGCAGGAATCGTATCGGCTGTTCTTCTTCGTCGTAGCCCAGCTCCTCATGGGCTCGATGATCTGGCTGGTGTTTCAGGAAACGTTCACCCGTCGGCCTTGGAAGGATCACCAGCTCGGCTGGTACTCCGTCGAACGCGAACGCGCGCAGAAGAATCTCGCGTCGGAAGAAGCGTTCGTCAAAGATCCGAAGAACGGCGCGCGGATCATGGAGCTGGAGAAACAAGTCGCGGACTTGAAGGGCACGATCGTCGGCACGCCGCGACAGGTCGAGCTCGACAAGCTCACCAAAGATCTCGCGGCCGCCGAAGTTCTGCTGAAGGACAAAGAGATCTTGGTCGCGTTCGCGAAAGCGGACGAAGACGAATTTTACTTCTACTACCGCGACGCCAAACATCACGGGAACGAAGCGAACGTCGCGAAGTTCGAGAAGATGGTCGAAGAGAAGCACCAGATCGTGCTCGCGCGCTCGAAGGAATACGACGAGCAGACCGCGGTGCGCGACGCGCTCTCCGACAAGAAGGCGGCGATCCAAGCGGACATCGTCAAAGCCGAAAAGGAGCTCAGCGAGCTCTCCGAAGGTTTAGTCGGCGCGCAGCGTGCGCTCGACTCCACGAAAGAGCGTTGGACCGGCATCGAGCAGTTTTGGAACCAGAGCATCGACCTCGTCGACCGCTGCCATACCTGCCACATGGGCTTCGACAAGTGCGGCTACACGAAGCCCGAAGAGATCATCGCCTCGCTGCTCGAGGAAGAGATGCCGGAAGACGCCGTGCGGAAACGTTTCTGCCTCTCCCGCGAAGAAGCGAAACGTTACGTCGACGGCGCGATGAAGATTCGCGACAGCTGGGTGGAAGACACCAAGCTGACCTTTGCGGACATCAAAGCGGATCTGAAGCTCGAAGAAGATCCGGTGTTGGTGGCGGCGAAGAAGTCGAAGATCGACGAAGCGGAAGCGAACGCGCTGTACCGCACGCATCCGCACGACCGCGATTTGATGGCGAAACATCCGGCGCAGATCTACGGATGCACCACCTGTCATTATGGACAGGGTCGCCAGACGAAGGGTGTCGGCCTCAACTATCTCACGGCGTATTGGGGCGACTTCGATCACGGCCGCAAAGATCACTATTGGATCTCGCAGATGCTCGACACCAAGAACAACCAGGTCGAGGCGTCGTGTTTCAACTGCCACAAGAACGACTACGAGCTCCCGTTCGCCGAGAATCTGACGAAGGGCCGCAAGATCGTGCAGCACCTCGGCTGCACCGGCTGCCATCCCGTGGGACCGCTCGATCCTGAGCGCAAACATGGTCCTTCGCTCGCGAAGGTCGGCGGCAAGATGGACGAAGGCTGGCTCTACTCGTGGATTCAGAATCCGCACGTCATGCGCCCGCGGACGCGCATGCCGAACTTCTGGCCGACCGGCGTCGCCAAAGATGGAAAGATCGATCCGACGGCCACCAACTGCGACGAGTTCGACTACGTGAAGGGCGCGCCGTATTCGCCTGCGCGCGACGCGAGCTGCGCCGAGACGCGTGAGAAAGAGTCCGCCTATATTCAGGCGTACATCCTCAAACACTCGAAGAACGAAGAGTACCCGGCGATGCCGGCTTCGGCGAACGCGGAGCGCGGCAAGGCGGTCTTCGAAGAGATCGGCTGCATGGGTTGCCACAACATGGGCGACTGGACCCAGGCCTCGTCGATGCCGGGCAGCGTCGACCGCGATCTCGCGCCGAACCTCACGGGTATCGGCGACAAGGTCAAAAACCCAGGTTGGTTCTACAACTGGGTGAAAAATCCGAAGAGCTACTGGCACGACACGCGGATGCCGTCGCTGCGTTTGAGCGATGAGGAAGCGTGGGACGTGACCGCATATCTTGCGTCGTCGAAGAGCGGCACCGAGTACCCGATCTCCGACAAAGCCAAAGCGTACATGGCGGAGGAGAAGGCCGAAGAACACGGCAAGAAGCTGATCGCCTATTACGGCTGCTTCGGCTGTCATGAGGTCGAAGGATTCGAGACCATGGCGCGCATCGGCGCGGATCTCACCGAGTTCGGCGACAAGCTCACCTCGAAGCTCGACTTCGGCGACGTGCCGGAGTTCGTCGGCGATCCGCACGCGCAGACTTGGGAAGCGTGGCTCCGCACGAAGCTCGCGACCCCGCGCATCTATCGTTATGAGCGCGCAGCGGTCCGTATGCCGCAGTTCGACGTCAGCGAAGAAGAAATGAACCTCGCGGTCATCTTCTTGAAGAGCCAGAACGCGACGACGAAGACTTGGCCGAGCCAGGTGATGAAACAAGAGACGCCGCGCGATCACGCGATCAACCGCGGTGCGTTCTTGATCGACGTCTACAATTGTCGCGGCTGCCACATGATCGACGATCGCGGCATCGACGTGGACGGTGACCACCGTCTCGACGGCGGCGACATCTACCGGCAATTCGCGGAGAACGACGAAGAGAAGTTCCGCGCGCCGCCGAAGCTGATCAATCAGGGCGCGAAAGTTTATCCGGACTGGCTCTTCTCGTTCTTGAAGGCGCCGTTCAAGCTCCGTGAGAACTTCAAGATCCGCATGCCCACGTTCCAGTTCACGGACGAACAAGCGAAGGATGTCGTCGCGTATTTCGCGGCGAAAGCGGGCAAGCCGTATCCGTACGTCGAGAAGAAGCAGGAAGTGCTCTCGGCCGCGGATCGAGCGACGGCCGGCCAACTGTTCGCGGAAGCGCAGTGTACCAACTGCCACAATTTGGGCGGTCCTCCCTCGGATCCGAAGAACGTCGCGCCGAACCTGCGGCTCACCGCGGCCCGTCTCCAATACGACTGGCTCTTCGACTGGCTGAAGAATCCGCAAGAACAGATGCCGGGTGTCGGCATGCCGAACTTCTTTGCGCCGATCGAGGACAAGCCGGGCGAGTACGAGACGCCGCTGACCGATTTCGCGAACGGCGATTGGCGCCGGCAGATCGAGATGCTCCGCGCGTACGTGATCGAGCTCGGCGATCCGCACGTCCCGGGACAGGTCGCCTCGGTCGAAGAAGAGAAATCGACCGGCAAAAAGGGCCGCAACCGCCCGCGCTAGAAGTGTCCTCCTTGGGGCTGCGTCCGCTTCTATTCCTCGCGCTTCTCCTCCTCGCTGGGCCCGCACGGGCAGGCACGATCACCGGAACGATCAGCTGGGCGAACACCACGACGATCGCGAAGGAGCTGGTCCTTCGCGATCGCCACGTGTGCCCGCAGACGATCCCGACGAAACAGGTCGTGGTCGATGCGCGCGGACGCGTGCGAGGGGCGCTGGTATGGATCGAAGGTGCAGCGCCGCAGAAGAAGCTCCCGAAAGAAGAGCTGACCATCGATCAGGTCGGCTGCACCTTCGTGCCGATCGCGCGCGTGACCACGGTGGGCTCGACGCTCATCGTCGGCTCGAGTGATCCCGTGCTCCATAACGTCCACATCAAAGACGAGAAAAACGCCACTGTGGCGAACTTCTCCATGCCGGTGATGGGACAACGCGCGAAGTTGGTGCTGCAAAAGCCGGGTGTGTACTCGCTTCACTGCGAAGCGGGGCATGACTGGATGCGCGCCACGATCGTCGTGCTCGATCATGCGGCGTTTGCCGTGTCAGACGCTGCGGGCCGCTTCGCGCTCCCAAATGTTGCGCCCGGAACCCATCATGTGATTGCGTTTCATCCTGAGCTGGGGCGCATCTCGCGGACGGTGGTGGTGACCGACGCTGCGGCGCCGCTCAACGTAGATTTTTCCTTCTGAGAACCCGATGGCGGACGAACAACACTCTGTCATCTCCGAGCCTTCGCTCCCGTCGATGCTGCGCGATGCAACGCCGTCGACGATGTTCTCCAATCGCGAGCTCTCTTTTTTGGAGCTGAATCAGCGCATCGTCGAAGAAGCCGCCGATCCTTCGGTCCCGCTGCTCGAACGCCTGAAGTTCGCGGCGATCATCGGCTCGAATCTCGACGAATTTTTCATGGTGCGCGTCGCGGGTCTGAAGCAGCAGCTGAAGAGCGGCGTGCTCGAACCGGGCCCCGACGGTATGTTGCCCGCGGAACAGCTCGCGGCGATCTGCGCGCGGGCTTCGATGCAGATCGCGGCGATCGAACGGGTATTGCTCGACGACGTCTTACCGCTGCTGCGTGATCGCGGCGTGGCGCTGTTGCGGGTCAGTGATCTCAAGGACAGTGAGCACCGCGAGCTCCAAGCGATGTACCGGCGGCAGATCTTCCCGATCCTCACGCCGCTCGCTATCGATCCCGGTCATCCGGTGCCGTTCATCAAGAACCGCACGCTGAACTTGGCGATCCATCTGCTCCCCGAAGCGAGCGAGCCGGACGCCTTCCCGCTGATGGCGGTGGTGCAAGTTCCGGCGCTTTTGCCGCGTTTTTTGAGCGTGGCCCGTCCCGGTGTCGATCTCGCGGTGGTGCTCCTCGAGGACGTGATCGCGTCTCACGTGGCGACACTTTTTCCCGGGATGCGCATCTTGGAGTGTGTGCCGTTCCGAGTGATCCGCAACTGGGATCTCGCGGTGGACGAAGAAGAACAGGCCGATCTTTTGGAGGCCGTCGAAAAAGAATTGCGCCGGCGCTGGCGCCTCGATGCGGTGCGGCTCGAGGTCGGGCCGGGCGCGTCCGCGGACTTGGTTTCCAAGCTGCGTTCGATGCACGAGCTTCACGCGGCGGACGTGCAGCTTCAGCGCGGTCCGCTGGCGATCACCGAGCTATCGAAGATCCTCGACCTGGTCGGAAGATCAGATCTGCGTGACGAGTTTTTTCAACCGGTGCTCAGCGCCGAGCTGCGCGACTCGGAAGATATGTTCGCCAACATCTCGCGCGGCGACATCCTCCTGCACCACCCCTACGACTCCTATGAGCCGGTGATCGAGTTGCTCGAACAAGCGGCGAGCGACGTCTGTGTTCTGGCGATCAAACAGACTCTGTACCGCGTGAACCGCGACTCGCCGATCGTCTCTTCGCTGATCCGCGCCGCCGAAAACGGCAAACAAGTGACCGCGCTGGTGGAGCTGAAAGCGCGCTTCGAAGAAGAAGTGAACATCGAGTGGGCACGCGCGCTGGAAGAGGCGGGCGTCCACGTGGTCTACGGGCTGATCGGCCTGAAGACACACTGCAAAGTGACGCTGGTGGTGCGGCGCGAGCCCGGGGGAATTCGGCGCTACGTGCACATGGGCACGGGCAACTACAACGAACAAACCGCGAAGATCTACGCGGACCTCTCTTTCTTCACTGCCCGTGCGGACATCTGCGACGACGTCTCTTCGTTGTTCAATTTGCTCACCGGTTACTCCGAGCCGCCGGTGTGGCGAAAGCTCGCCGTCGCGCCGCTCGGGATGCGGAAACGTTTGCTCGATCTGATCGATCGCGAACGTTCCGCCGCCAAGAAGGGCGGGCAAGCGACGATCATCATCAAGTCGAACGCGCTGATCGATCCGCAGACCACGCGCGCGTTGTGCAAGGCTTCGCAGTCCGGCGTGAAGGTGCACCTGTTGATCCGCGGCCCGTGTACGCTGCGCGTCGGGGTCCCCGGGGTCAGCGAGAAGATCAACGTCCGCTTCATCGTCGATCGGTTTTTGGAGCACTCGCGCATCTTCTATTTCGCGCACGAGGGTGCCGAAGACGTCTTTCTCACCAGCACCGACGTGATGCCGCGAAACTTCGATCGGCGCGTGGAAGTGATGGTCCCGATCGAGGATGAGCGCCTCAAGCGCCGCCTGGTCGACGAGATCTTGGCGAGCGAGCTCGCGGACAACACCAAGGCCTCGATTCTCGAGCCGAACGGGACTTATACCCGCGTGCGTCCCGCGGGATCGAAGGCGATCCGCGCGCAGCACGAGCTGATGGACAAGGCGCGCAAACGCGGCGGCACCGGGAAGAAGAAGAAAAAGAAAAAGGAAAAGGACAAGAAATAAGCGCCCAGCGCCGTCTCCTTACTGCGTACTTCGCTTGCTTGCTCCTTGACCCACACCCTGGGACCCGACTAGAACCCGCCTATGATCGTCGACCTCCAAGTCAACCTCGAGGGAAAAGAGGGCGCAGCCGAGCCCGAAGCCCTCGTGCTCGGCGCCAAAAACGCCGGCCTCGACGGCATCCTCCTGACGAAAGAGAACGCGTTGATCCCGGATGTCGCCAGCTTCAAACAAGCCGGTGACACGCACGGGATCCGTGTCTTCGCCGGCGCGAAGATCGCCACCAAGCACGGCATCATCCTCTGCGTTCTTCCGAACACAGACACGCTCGCGGACGATTTCGCGACCCAGACCGACGGCATCTACGATGCGAGCTCGGTGATCGATGCGATCGAAGCGAAGGGCGGAATCACCGTCGCGCTCCGGCCGTACGATCGCGATGTGCCCAATCCGATGGGCGACCATTTGTTCTCTCTGCAAGGCCTCTCGGCGTGCGAAGTCCAAAACGGACGCGTCTCCGATGTGGCGAACGATCTCGCGCTCGAAGCGGCCTCCAACATGGAGATGCCGTGCGTGGGAACGAGCTGTGCGAACGGCGTCGAAGGCCTCGGGACCGCAGCGACCTTGTTCCGGAGCGCGGTGAGCAACGAAGCGGATCTCTGCGAAGCGATCCGCAGCGGCGATTGCTGGCCGGTGAGCTTCTCCACCGAAGTGCCCGCGCAAGAGCAAGGCGAACGTTCGGGCCCCTCGCGTCACGCGGGCGGCGGCGAGCGCGGTGATCGGGGCGGTGAGCGCGGAGATCGCGGCGGCGGGGATCGCGATGGTGCGCGCCGTCGTGGGCGTCGCGGCGGCCGGCGTCGGAGCGGCGAGCGCGGTGGCGCAGATCGCGGACCGCAGCAGGCACAAGCGCCGGGCGCAGGGGGTGCACCGATGGGACAAGCGCCCCAAGGCGGAGATCGCGGCGGTGAACGCCGTGGTCCTCCGGGCGGCGGTGAACGTCGCGGCGGCTTCGGCGGCGGCGACCGGGGTGGAGATCGCGGCGCGGTGCGCACCGAAGGTGCCCGCGGTGGACGCGGCGGCCGTGGTGGACGCGGTCGAGGCGGCCCGGGTGGTGGTGGCGGAGGCGGCGGCCGAGGTCGCGGTGGTCCGCGCCCGGACGATTTCGGCAACCGCGTGCGTCAGGATCGCGGCCCGGTCGACGAGAACGCCGGCAACGTCGTTCCGCAGCACGAACGTGCGATGGATGAGGACGCGGGCAATCGCCTTCGTCCCGGCGAAGCGTCTCCATACGCACGCCGTCCCGCGGGCGAGGCGCAACCGTTCGTCCCGGCGCCGCACCACGACGACGACGACGATAACGTCGGCAATCGTTGAGCGACTACGTCCGATATGAGCCGCAGGGCTCGATGTTCGGACGGATCCTCCCGAACGACAGACAGCTGTTGATCCTCACGCCTTCGATCAAAGTCGATGCGCGTGAGCTCGAGCTCAGCGTCCCGCGCTCTTTCTTTCGTGCGCTCAACGAGCGTTATCCGGAGGAGCGTATGTACGCGCTCGGTGCGCGCGGCGGCGGCGGTTTATTCTCACGATTTCTCGAGCTCTTCGGATCAACGCGGCCGATCGCCTGCGAGCTGGAGCGCGCAGACAACGGTGGTTTGTGGTTTCCGCCTGCGCCGTTCGATGTCTCTTATTATTGTCAGTGCGCGACCGGTTTTGTTCCCGCGTGGGAAGACGAACAACCGATCCACTTCGCGTACGAAGAATTTCGGCGCCCGCGAGCCGAGCCGGTGAAAACGGAGCCGATCTTCGATCCCGCGCAACGTTTGTATCGAGCACAGCGGCGCGGTGCGGCGGCGAAGCGCGAACAACGCGTGCGTTTCGTGCCGAATCTGAATCAGCGCGAGCCTTGAGGTACGACGGCCGGCGGCGTCTGTTCGATCGGACGTTCGCGTTCGCGCCGGCGCAGCGTCTCGGCGACGACGTACGCACCACCCGCACCACCCGCGGCGAGCAACGCACCCGCGCCGCCCAAAAGCGCGATGCGGCGCCAGGTTTCACGCGGAATGCCGCCGCGTTGTTGTGAAGGATCGACGAACGTCGCTTCCGCGCCGCCGGGTCCACGCGTGTAGCCGGCGTAACGATTGCCGTACAAAACGCCGGCGCGTTCGGCGGCGAGGATGGTCACCGGCGGATGACCTTGCGCTTGGAGCACAGCGTTGATGTCGCGCTGGAATTGCGCCGCGTTCGTCTCGCCGGTGAGCCCGAGCGGACCGCGCCGCGTACCTTGCGAGCACGCTTCCAGCACCACGAATTCGATCGCCGGATTGCCGGGATTTCGCGCGCGATACGCGACCAACTGATCAGCCATCAAACGTGCCGCGTCCGCCGTCCTCAAGCCGGTGAAAAATTCGGTCGCGCCGTGTCCGCCGAACATCGCGACCCGGTTCATGTCCGCATCGGTCGCGCGTTGTCCGTTCGGGAGCTGCAGATTGTCCGGCCGGATATAACTAAAGTCGCGCGGAATATCGCTGTAGCCCTCGCCACTGCGGCCGAAGCGGCGCGGGGTCTCTCCGGACGAAAAGAACGCGCCGTTGTGATCGAGCGGCCGTGACGGACTGAGGCGCAGCGCCGGAAATCCTTGAACGCGTAAGTCGGTGACGCGGTAGTCGATCGTTTGGCCGTTGAACGAGCCTTCCGTGCCTTGCACCTGCACGGTGTGGTCGACGCGGAATTGATCGAAGTGCGCGGTGGTCGCCGCGAAATTCGGCGGCGTTTGTCCGCGAAGATGCGCCGCGACCGGGAACAACAACGCGTGTTGGTACATGCGGCGCGCGCCTGCGGGGTCGTTGATCGCGTATTGCTCGAAGCCGGCGAAGGCGCCGAGATCTGCGAGGCGCGAATGATAGGGCCCGTCTCCGAACGCGGTGCGGAATTGTTCGGGCGTGAGCCGGCCGAGACCGTCTGCGCGCGCCGTGCTTCCGGCGCTCGGATTGCGGCGCAGGAAATCGGCTTGGCGCTCCGCGGGGTTCATCGCGGCGTAGCGCGGCCCGAGGATCATGCTCGACAAAAATTCGCGGACACCGGAGCTCCGCGACATCTCGCCGGCGAAGCTGCTCGCCTGCGCGGGATCCATGCCGGCACGAGTGGCCACATCGCGCGCGACGGTTTCGATCTGGTCCGGTGAAAGTTGCGCGCCGCGTGTTTCTTGCTCGCGCACCAAACGGGTGACCACGCCGCGATCGGCGAGATCCGTGCGAAGGAGCCCGACCGCTTCGTCTGCTGCGGTGCGCGAGAGGCCTCCTTCGGTCTCGAGCCGCGTGCGCAATCTGTCAAAGCTGGGCGCGCCTTCGGTTCCTTCGACGCCGCGCCGGAGCCCGCCCATTTCTTCGGCGAAGATCGTCTCTACCCGCGCGCGTTGTTCCGGAGAGCTGATCGCCGGGCGTTGTCCTTGAGCTGTCTCCACGGACAAGAGCGTGGAGAGCTCCACCGCCCGCGAACGATCGGCCATAGCCGCACCCGCCGCGGCGTTTCGTGGACCTGTCCTTTCGATCAGGGAGATGGAAGCGTCTTGGTAGGCGCGCACGCGGGAGGCGCCACCGGTTTCACCGCCGCGCGCGGTGTAAAGGCGTTCGCCGGTGAGCTCCATCGCTTGGCGAGCTTGCGCCTCGGTGATCGGCGTTCCTTCGACGATCCCCGCTTCGCGCATGCTCAGCTGTGTCGCGCGCTGAATGCGGAGCCCTTCGACCGCCGAGTCCACCAGGATCCGATCGTTCGCGTGTTCGGGGCGATCTGCGCTCAAACCGAGCTCTTCGTAGGCGCGCGTGCGCAACGTGGAGACTTCTTCCGGCGTCGGCATACGGCCTTCGGTCCGGGTGATCATCTCTTCGACCAGCGGCGTCAGGCGTTCGCGGGCGCGGCGGGCGTTGAAGCCGGGCGCACCTTCGCGGCCGGAGAGCATCACGTCGACCAACGCTTCGTGGGGCGCGCGGCGACCTGTCCTTTGGGCCAGGGCCTGTCCGCTGCCCACGGCGCCCGTAGCCAACACGTTCAACACCAATCCGATCGCGGCTTGGCCGAGCTCGCTGCGATCGAGACCGAGCGTCTGCGCCACCCGCGGCGTCAGGTAGGTGACGCCGACCGCTTGTCCGGCCGCCAAAAGTGCCGTCGAACCGAACATCCGTCCGTGCGCCAAGAGCTGGGTTGCGGTGAGCGATTCGCGGATGGCCGCCCGCGAGGACAACGCGCTCAGACGCGGCGCCTGTTGCAGCACGTGTTCGGTAGCGTTCACTGCTTGGCCGGCGCGCAGCGCGCGATGTCCCGCGCCGATCGGCACGAAGTTCGTGGCGACGTCGAACATCCGCGACACGCGCGTGTTCGGCCCCGCGAGCCGGTGTACGCCGTGGCTCGCGAGCATCATGCCCCCGCCGACGCCGGCCGTGGTGATCATGCCGCGCGCGATCGGATGGAGCGCACGGAATCCCTGCGCCAAGCGGGCGAGGGCGGTCATCGAACGTGCGGTCTGCGCGAGCTGCCCCGCGGTGCGCAGCGTGTTCAACGCGTTCGCGCCTTCACCGACCGCCGCCGCAGAGCCGAGCCCACCGGTCAACACCACGCCGAGCGCGACCTCGAGGCCGGTGTTCACCAAGATGCGTCCTTCGAGGCCCTCGCGCGAACGATCGAAACGGCGGTTCGCTTCGGTCATCATCTCGGACATGTCGGCGGTGACGATGGCCAAACGATCATCGCCGAAGGTGCGCATCGCGGCTTCGTATTGAAACGGCGATCCGCGGAAGGCCTGCGCGAGCGGGACGCCGTGGTCGCGATCCCGGACCGCGCGAGCATAAAAGTCGCTCGCCCAACGCTGCGAATCGTCGCCGCGCGCTCCGGACACGAATCCGTGGATCGTCGAGCCCGCATAGCCGTAGGCCGCAGGCGCGGTTTCGCGAAGTGATCGATCGGACATGATGCGCATCGAATCGAGGAAGTCGATCTCTCGGCCTTCCCGCCGTGCGGCGCGGAAGCCGAGCGCGAGATCACTTCCACCTTCTTGCGTGCGCGCGGTGTACGGCGCCGACAAGCCGATCATGTTGCGCAGCTGGAAGTCGTGCGCTTCTTCGATGGTCATTCCATCGACGGCCCAAGCGACCCCGTTCGCCAGATCGCGCACGAGGATCGACGAGGACATATTCACGGCTTGCAGCTCGCCGCGCGCAAAATCGCGGGTGACCGCCTCACTGTACTCTTGGCCATTGCCCAACTGGCGGCCGATCGTGCCGAGCATCGGCTCGACCTGATCGAGCGCCGTATCGAGCCGGCCGAGACGTTCGCGTCCCGCCGCAAGATACATTCTCCCGAGCTCCGCCATTCCTGATTCGCCGGCGATCGCGAGGTTCGCGTCCGCCTCCGGCATCAGGCGTCGTGCCCGCGCGACCAGCTCGCCGTTCGCGCCGGGGACGAAGTGCCCGCTCTGCACGATCTGATCGAAATTCGCCGAAGAACGTTCGTAGGCGGTGATCGCCGCGGAGCCGATACGCGCAAATGCGGTACCGGCGAGCTCCGGGTGAAGCGTCAGCTCTTCCCGTGCGGTCGCTTCGGCGAGCACCAGCTGATCGCGCGTGTTCGCGGGGTGGCGGACCGAGGCGTTGGACACCGTGCCGCCGCCTTCGCGGACGATCGCCGGCAGATCGCTCGCCGAGTATTCGCCCAGCTCGGCGCGTGCATCGACCGCTTCGATCGCCAGCTCGCGGCGTTCCGCGCTATCCGGCGCGAGCGTGCGGCGTGATGCGTCGACCCTGTCCAAAAGGACAGCAGAACGATCCAGGCGTGTCCGCCGATCGTCCGCGCTCGGAGCGTCGGCCCACATCTGCGAGCGCACTTCCGCGGAACGCATCCAGTGGCGCGACAAACCAAGGCGCGCGGTGCCGATCTGATATTCCTCTTGCTCCCGCAGCGCCGGATCGCGCGGCGCATCCGCCTGCGCACGTGCGAGATAAGTCTCGGTCACTTCGGCCGAACGATCCGCCGCCGCGCCGACGCGCCGGGCAGCTTCGCGACCGGTCATCGGGGGACGGCCTCCGTCGATCGGCGTCGCCCGCAACGCCAAAACGACATGCCGCGAAGTTTCGCGATCGCTCGCTTCCTGAGCTTGTAAACGCTCGACTTCGGCGTAGGCCGCGTTGCGTGAAGTGACCGCTTCCCGCGCTTGGCGATCCGCATAGTCGGCGTTCGCGCCCGCCGTGCGATCCTGGACATTCGCGCCGGACACCGCGTCGCGCGAGAGGCCGCGTTCGTGCGAGTCCATGAACAGACCGCCGGCGAGCGGCTCCGCGTCGCTGCGTGTTTGGGTGGAGCGCCCGCGCACCGCGACTTCTTGCCGAGCCGCTTCATCACGCGCGTCGCCGGCCGCGCGCATGTTGCGATCGGCCCCTTCGGCATGTTCGCGCGCATCGGTCAGCTGCTGCGAGCTGACCATCCCTTGTTCGAGCGTGCCGGCGAGCTCGCCGAGGATCTGTTGCCGTTCGAGCGAAACACCGCCCGCTTGCAGAGCTGTCCTTCCGTCCAGGTTGCCTGCCGGGCCGTAGAGCTCGAGGCGGCGCGTCTGCGCGCGTACTTGTTGGAGCCGCGCACCGACGTATCCATCGTAGTGCCCGTAGGTCGAAGCCGAAGGCGCACGCGACGCGACATCGCCGGAGCGCGCGCGCTCGTAAAAACCGCCGCGCTGGAGGTGGAGGCGGTGGAAGTCACCGATCGCGCTGTGTCGCGATTGTTCCAACGCGAGCTGCGTTTGATCGGCATCCGCGCCGCCCGTACCGCGGTGCAAACGGCGGCTTTCGGCGGTCAAGAATCCTGCGCCCGGCAGGCCGGTCGAAGTGCGTTCCGCGTCGCCCAGCTGCTCGGGTACGGCTTGTGGCAGGGTACCGGTGCTGCGCTCCAAACGGCGAACTTCGACGCGGCCCGAGTCGATCTGTCCGCGCGCCGCGATCTGATATGCCCGCGACGCGTCGAGCGCACCGCCGCTCCTGAATCCTGCGCGATACCGGCCTTCGGAGACCGCCATCTCGGTGCCGCGCGAGCGCAACAACGCTGCACGGCGCTCGAGCTCCTCGGCGCGATCCGGACGTGTGCCGCGCAATTCTTCCGCGCGCCGTTCGAGATCACCGGCCGAAGAAACCAAACCCGAAGCGCGCGTTTCACGCGAAGTGGTCGCAGCGCGATAGATCGCTTGGCGCCGGCCGGAGAGACGGGTGACTTCGGCGCGATTTTCGGTGACCGCGGTGTTGATCTCCGCGCGTGCGGGATCGTCGGCCGCGAGGGCGGGAAGACGGGCTTCGAGCACCGCCGCTTCGCTGGCCAGCGCCGACTCGCGCATCCCATACAAAAACGTGAGTGTGTTGACCGCGGGCCAGCTGCCGTTGAGCGCGTCGCGTTCGATGCGCGCCAGGCGATCGTCGCCGGTTTCCGAGACGCGGCCTTCACTGTCCAAAAGATCAGGGAGCTGGCCGGTCGCCAAGAAGTGCCGTGCGTCGAGCGAAGTCACGCCCTGCATACCGACGGCGCGGGTGAGATTGTAGATGTCCGCGGGGACACCTTCAGGACGTCCGATGGTCTGGCGTTGTCCCGCGGCGCGCTGTGACTGGCGCGCGTCCCACGCTTCGATCGCGTCGAGATAAGCGCGCGGTGCAGTTTGTCTACGCTGTGCGGCGAGCCCCGCGAGCTGATCCGCGCGGACGTCGATCTCTTGAGGCACGGAGACGAAATGACCGCGTCCGGTCGCGACCAACGAGGTGTCGCGCGGAGCTTGAGGTCCAGGTTGAGGCTCGGGAGCTTCCGCGGGAGCTTCCGAACGCCGGCCACCCGCACCGAGGCCGGGACGAACCGCGGCCGCACCGCTCGGCGGCCGAACATCGGCTGCGGCTGCCGGAGCGCCGGTGAGATCGCGGAGGAGCTGGAAGACCGCGTACATCTCGCGGCTGCGGTTCAGGTCGCTGCCGCGGCCTTCGCGGGTCGAGGCATGGGAAGCGAGGCGATCGTAGAGCGCGCCGATCTCGTCGGCACCGCTGAGCACGCCGTCGCGCGCGATCTCGCGGAGCGCAGCCGGGTCGACGCCGTGGGCCGAAAGGAATTCCGCGGCTCGGGGCGGGAGGTTCGCGAGGTTGATGCTGCCTTGCGCCCGGGTGAGCGTGTCGATGAACTGTCGCCGAGTGACGAGCATCCGGATGTTCAGTGATGCAGTTTGTGCGCCGCGCGGGAAGGGTTACAGGTGTTGCGGGCAAGAACCTCGGAGATTCAACGAGTTGCAGACGTGGCAACTCCGAATTGCAGGAGCTGTAACTGTGACACCCTCGCGGGCTCAGGTGTTGTCGCCGGTGTACCGGACCTTGAGGAGATAGGCGAGGCACTCGGCGGTGCACGCATCGGGATAACCGAAGCGCTCGCGCATCGTATCGACCGTGCGCCGCGCGACCGCGATCTCGTCGTCGGACATTTGGGACTGGCCGTCACCGAGCAGCTGCAAGGTGTGGACGATGTTCTTGGCGATGACCTTCTTCCGCTGCCCGTAATAGTCCTCTTCCATCTTCTCCACGTAGCGCGGGAAGAGCTTGCGGTAGTCCAACGCTTGGCCGGCGTGGTCCAGGCCCCACGCGCCGATTCGCCCGATCATCGCTTTTCTGAAGTCATCGCGATCTTCGTTCGCCGCCAAGATCTGCGTCTCCACTTCGCGCATCAGCTCTTGATCGGGATCGATGTGTTTGCCGGTGACTTTGTCGAGCAGCTTCTCGCGTTTCAAGAAGTGCGAGACGTGCAACACGTACTTGGCGAACAGCTCTTCGTAACGTGCTTCTTCGACCATTCCCATCGAAGTGCGCACTTCATCATCGAGGATATCGAGCCACCACTGGCGTACAGTTTCAATGAACTGTGAGTTCTCGTGAAAACCACCGCGCGGCTCTTGTTTCAAGAAGTCGTAAAGTGATGTGTCGCGGACCAGCTCCTGCAATTCATCGAAGATGGGCAGCGGCGTCAAACAGCGATACTTCGGATGATGAGACGCGTTGAGGATCAACGTGCGTATTTCGCGCGCCGAAGCTCCTCGTTGTCCTTCGTAATAGAGCACTGCGCGATACTCGTCGTGGATACGCCCGATCGAATGCGAGAGGTCGCGTGATTGAAGCGCCGTACACCAGCGCGGGATCTCGCCGGAGTCGTAGAGCTTCAGTTTCTCGATCGGCTTCAGGCGGCGGATCACTTCGCGCAGCGTCGCTTCATAGTGTTCGGGATCGGGCCACTTCAAACGCGTGAGCACCGCCCACATCGCGGCGACCTCCACCACGTGAGGTGCGAGCGGCCGATCGATCAGCGGCTGCGTAATCTTCTTCTCGTAGACTTCGATCTCGTCGCTGAACCGTTTCAAGTAAGGCACGGTCACCAATTCGATACGGCCTTTGAAGCTGTTCCAATCGGGATACTCTTTGAATGCTTCCAGTTGTTTTTCATTCGAGGAAGCGATCAACACTTCATCTAAATGAATCTTGAACTGTGGCATCGACGCCGAAGCTTCTTCGCTCGTCGTCAGCAGATATTTGAACGCCTCCAGGGGCCGTTTCAGCAGATCTGAGTACTCGAGCAATCCACGATTCGCCGACACCAACGGTCCGCCGATCTCGAACAGCGGCACGGATTGGAGCGAGCGGGGCAGGTTGCCGATCGAACGATCCGCCGTCAGCTGCCGCGCTTCTGCGTCGACGTGCATCTGCGGCTCGACCGTGGCCACCGCGCGGGCGTAGGCGCGGGAGATGACGAAACGCTCCACTTGCACGTGGCGCAACACTTCGGCGTGGTCGCCGTCGCTGGCCATCAAGAGCGCATCGTAGATAGCGCGATCGCGCGGGGAGAGATCACCTTCCAGGATGTACTTCGACATCACGAAGTCCTGAGGGATCTTTCCTTCTTTCTTGAACTGCTCGATCAGCTCTTTGCGCTCTTTTTGCGGAATGAAGAAGATCGGGTGGTCGCGCATTTCGCAGGGCAGGCGCGCGTCGATCTGTTCGGTGTGCAGATGCGCGTGCGAGAGGCCGTCGCCCTTTTCGGTCTCGCGTTGTTCGCCGAAACCGAGCTTCCCTTTGACGATCTTCTCCGACGGAAAGATCCACGCGTAGCTGTAGAGCGCGCCGTCGGGTCCGAGCGAATAGTTCTCCATGGCCGCCTGAATGACGCGGACCATGGAGCTCTTCGCGGAGCCGTTCGGACCGTGGAGGAGGATGAGCTTCGAGACGCGGCCGTCGCGGACGAAGTTCGAGAGCAAGCGATAGATCTCTTGTTGGACCTGCTCGTGCCCGGCGACGCGGCCGTCGCCTTCGGCCCAAGGTGCGTCGAACAGCTTGAAGCGGGTCACTTTGCCGACGGGGAGGTCGCGATCTTGGACGCCGTAGTGGTCGAAGACGTCGCGCAGATATTGGGTCGCGCTCCGCAGGTTTCTCGCTGGATTTTCGAGGAGAACCTGAAACCACTCCTGAAAGCTCAGGATGGTTCGGTCATCGGCGAAGCTCTTCTTCACTCTCGAAGAGAGATTCTTCAGATAGTCGGACGCTTGAGCGCTCGGAGGAGCCACGCTGCTCCTCTAACGCGCGTGGAACCGGATTCCTAGGCAGCGCGCCCCTTACTGAAGGCGGATCAATGAGGCTGCAGTGCTGCGGTCACGGCGACGACCAGCACGAAGAGCGCGATACACGCGAGGCCCACGTACAAAGTGCCCCGCTCGATCCTGGTGGAGGCGATCAGATCGCGCGCCTGCTCGCGCGCCCCCTCCGGCAGCGCCACGTCGGCTTCTTTTTCCGCGAGCAGCAGCCGCGCCCGGGCGTAGTCGCCGCGCTTGAACACCTCGATCGCCGCGCCCAGATCTCGCGGCGAGCCCGAAACCGCCGGGCCCGGAGCCCCTTTTTTCTGCTTCGCCATACGCCCACGCTATAGCTCGTACCTGAACGAAGATCTAGGTCCGCGAGATCCTTGACGTCTTCGAAGTGGTGGTGGAAAGTGGAGCCCGGTGGATGATCCGACCTAAGAAGTGGATCGTTCCTCCAATTCAAATTCATGTTCCGCGGGCGCTACGAGCACACGATCGATCCAAAGGGCAGGCTCGCCCTTCCGTCGTCGTTCAAACGCGAGCTCGAAAAGCTCGGCGAAGAACCGCTCGTCGTCACCACGCACATCAGCTCGCCGTGCCTCGTCGCGTATCCGCTCGCCGAGTGGCAGCGCTTCGAAGAGCGACTGGCGAAGCTCCCGCAATTCGAACCGAGCGTGATGACACTTCGGCGGCTCTACGTCGGCGGCGCGATGGAGTGCGGGATCGACAAACAAGGTCGCGTGCTCATCCCGCAAGTTCTTCGCGAGTACGCGCGGCTCGAGCGCGACGCGTACTGGGTCGGCGCGATGCGCACGCTGGAAATTTGGTCGAAGCCCGCGTGGCACGAAGTCGTCGAGAAGGAACGCGCGAGTGTCAGCGAAGACGTGCTCACCAAGCTCGGCGAGCTCGGGATCTAGGAAGGAGCGAACGATGAACGGCAACATTCACGCATCGGTCCTCCTTCACGAAGCCGTACGCGGCATGGCACCGAAGGACGGCGGCAAATACATCGACGCCACCTGCGGTCTCGGCGGACACGCGGAAGCGATCCTCGAAGCGTGCGGTCCGACGGGCCGCTTGCTCGCCGTCGATCGCGATCCCACTGCCATTCAGATCGCAGCGGGACGCCTCAAACGTTTCGGTGAGCGCGTGTCGATCGTCGAAGGCGACTTCTCGGAGCTACGTTTGTACGCGGAAGCGGCAGGCCTCTTTCCTGCGGATGGCATCGTCGCCGATCTCGGCGTCTCATCGATGCAGCTCGACGATCCGAAGCGCGGCTTCTCCTTCTCTAAGGATGGGCCGCTCGACATGCGCATGGGCCCGCGCGTGGGCGAGACCGCAGCGGAGATGCTCGAGTCCTTCGACGTCGAACAGCTGAAAGACATCCTGCGGAACTTCGGCGAAGTGAACCGCTGCCGGCCGATGGCCGAAGCGATCATCGCGGCGCGTGATCGCGGTGAATTGAAGACCACCGGCGCGCTCGCCGAGGTGATCGAACGTGCCAGCGGCGGCCGCAAGAGCTCACCGATCCACCCCGCGACACGGGCATTCCAAGCGATCCGTATCGCGGTCAATCGCGAGCTCGAAGAGCTGGAGACGTTTCTCAACGTGTTGCCGGAGCTGATCCGAGCAGGTGGCCGCGCGGCCATCATCAGCTTTCACTCACTCGAGGATCGCATGGTGAAACACGCGTTCGAGGATCCGAAGGAAACACCGCTTCCGCGCGGATTGCCGAGCCCGACCGGACCGAAGCTCGGTCCGTGGCGCCAGCTCACAAAGAAGCCGCTCACTCCATCGGATGCGGAGCTGGCTCTGAACCCGCGGGCGCGTAGCGCGAAGCTGCGGATCGCCGAACGCCGTGAAGACGGCGCGAAGAAGGACGAAACAAGATGATGCGGGGAGTGCTCGCCAAAACTATGGTGATCGTTGGGCCACTGTTGGCCGCGGCGTTGTTCTACGTCTGGGCGGAAGTGACCACCGTACGCATGGGCTACATGATGTCCCAAGCGAGCGATGCGCATCGCACTTTGCTCGAGGAAAATAGGGGCCTGCGCATCGAGGTCGCCGCGTTGCGCGCACCGGAACGTCTCGAACGTCTGGCGATCGAACGTTACAAGCTCGAAGCGCCGAAGAGCGAACAAGTGATCCGCCTCGAAGGCAGCGATCCGATCGTGAAAGCCGAGCGATGAACCGTAAAAAGATCAACTACAGCGCGCACGGCTCGACGAAGAGCACGCGAAGTATCCGCACCAAATCGAAGAGCACCAGCGAAGGCGGCGTCGTCGGTCCGGGCCGCATCTTGCTCGTCGCGGTCGTCTTCGCGATCGGCGCGCTCTGTGTCGTGGTGCGCGCGGGCCAGCTTCAGCTCGTCGATCACGAAAAGTACGAAGGTGTCGTGGAACGGCAGGCGACGTTGTCGGCGAGCATCAACGCGAAACGTGGCGTGATCAAAGATCGCCATGGCGCGGAGCTGGCGATCACCGTCGACGTCGACACGGTCTACGCGGAGCCTAAAAAAATCGATCCTTCAGAGAAAGCTACGGTTGCGCGGGAGCTCGCGCGCGTCCTCGGACAACCAGAGAAAGCAGTCGCGGCAAAGCTCTCGAAGGATCGTTCTTTCGTCTATCTCAAACGGCGCGTCGATCCGCAGACCGCGGAGAAAGTGCGCGCGTTGAAGAAGCCGGGCATCGGCACGCAGCCCGAGCCGAAACGTTTTTACGCGAACCGCGGGCTCGCCGCACACGTGCTCGGATTTTCGGGCGAAGGCGGTGACGGCCGCGCGGGCATCGAGAAACAGCTGGAAGCGGAGCTGCGCGGCAAAAGTTACGAAATGCCGGGCCTGCGCGATGCCTTCGGCAAAAAAGTGCTCAAAGAAGGCTTCGTTCCGCATGCGGTGCTCGAAGGCGCGGACGTCACGCTGACGATCGATCGCCAAGTGCAGTTCGCTGCAGAGAGCGCGCTGGCCAACGCGGTGACGCAGGCGAAAGCGCGCGCCGGTATGGCGGTGGTGCTCGAAGCGAAGAGCGGCGACGTGCTCGCCATGGCGAGCATGCCCACGTTCAATCCGAACAACCTCAAGGGCGCGACGCCGGATCATCAGATGAACCGCGTAGTGAATGCGGTGTTCGAGCCGGGCTCGACGATGAAGCTGGTGACCATCGCCGGCGCGCTCGAAGACAAATTGCTCGGCCCTGAGGACCGCGTCGACTGCGAAAAAGGCTCGATGCGCATCGGCCGTCGCACCATCGGCGATTCGCACAAAGGTTACGGCGAGCTGACGATCGCCGAGATCATGAAAGTTTCCTCGAACGTCTGCAGCGCGAAGATCGGCCTCCAAATGGGCGCCGAACGTCTTCATCACTGGATGAAAGCGTTCGGAATGGGCGAAAAAACCGGCATCGAGCTGCCCGGTGAGCTGCGCGGATTGCTGCGCCCCTGGAGCGCGTGGCGGGAGATCGCCATCGCCAACATCGCCTTCGGACAAGGCCTCTCCGCAACGCCGCTGCAGATCGCCCAAGCCGCTGCGACGATCGCGAACGGCGGCATGCGCGTCGCGCCGCGTTTGGTGGCGGAGGTCGTCGACAAGTCTGGCCGAAAGATCAGTACGGAACGTCCGGCTCCGGTGCGCGTCCTGTCCGAAGAGACAGCATCCGCCGTGCGCCGCATGATGGAGGAAGTGACCAAGAAAGGTGGCACGGCCGAGAACGCCGCCATCCCCGGTTTCGCAGTGGCCGGAAAGACAGGGACTGCCCAAAAGATCGATCCGGTCTCCAAGGCCTATTCCCACGAGCTCTATGTTTCGAGCTTCGTCGGATTCGTCCCCGCAGACGCGCCGGAGATCGTCATCTTGGTGATGATCGACGAGCCGAAGGGCGCCTATTACGGCGGAACCGTTGCGGCGCCCGCGTTCCGGCAGATCGCGCTCGCCGCTTTGGCCTCTCGCGAAGTTTTTCCGGATGACGCCGCCACGCGGGAAGCGTTCCTCGCGAGCTATCGGCCGATCGTCCCAGAGGCGGCCCCGGTCGCCGAAGCCGCGGAGGGCGAGGGCGAGATCGAGGGACAAACTATCGAATCAAAACAAGAAAACGTGGGGATCGAGCTGGCGCTCTCCGCCGAAGCTCAGGCTTTGCTCGACGAAAAACGCGCCGAGCCGAAAGACGAGCCGCAGCTGGTGGCCGTGGCGGCGAAAGCGGACCGCGGCTCGGATCGCGGTCGCATGCCGAACTTCGCGGGCCTCAAGCTCGATGAAGTGTTAAACCGTTCCGCCGAGGTCGAATGCGATCCGTTGCTCACGGGCAGCGGACGCGTGATCTCGCAATCGCCTCCTGCGGGAGCGATGCTTCAGCCGGGCGCGCGCTGCGAGCTCAAGCTCGGCAAGTGAGCGAAGCGAAGGGAACGAGGTTTTTTTGATGAAGCTCGAAGAGATGATCCGCGGACTTTCGATCACCGACCGGCGCGGTCGGTTCGACATCGACGCGACCGGTCTGACATCGGACTCGCGCAAAGTGAAGCCGGGCGATGTGTTCGTGGCGATCCGCGGGATCTCGCTGGACGGTCACAAGTTCGTCAAAGACGCGCTGAAACAAGGTGCGATCGCCATCGTGGCCGAGTCGTGGCCCGAAGACGAAGATCTCTCGGAGGCCCGCGCCAACGTGGTGCTGGTTCCGAATTCGCGTCGCGCGCTCGCGTTGGTCGCGTCGAACTATTACGGCAATCCTTCGCGCAAATTGTTGCTCGCGGGTGTCACCGGAACGAACGGCAAAACGACGGTGACGTTTTTGCTCGAGTCGATCATTCGCGCGGCCTCGAAGTCCGTCGGCGTGATCGGAACGGTCGATTCGCGTTACGAAGGCAAGTCGCAAGATCTGGGCGGCACCACGCCGGACGCGGTGACGCTGCAAGCGAAGCTCGCCGAGATGTTGAAAGCGGGCGTCACGCACGTGGTGATGGAAGTGTCGAGCCACGCGCTCGATCAGCAGCGCGTCTCGGGTGTGCACTTCAAAGTCGCAGGCTTCACGAACCTGACGCAGGATCACCTCGACTATCACAAGAGCATGGACACGTACTTCGAATCGAAGGCGCGCCTGTTCTCGGAGACACTGCGAAAGAGCCGCGCGCGCGGGCGGATGGCGGTGATCAACGCGGATGATGCGAAGGGCCCGCAGCTGCTCGAACGTTGGGGCGGCAAAGCGCTCTCCATCTCGCTCGATGCGAAGTCGACGGCCGATGTCGCGGCCTTGTCCGCGGAGTACACGCTGAACGGAACGAAGGCCGTGGTGCGCACCTCGAAAGGTGTTTGGGACATCGAATCTTCGCTGATCGGTCCGCACAACTTGGCGAACGTGTTGGTGGCGATCGGCATGGCTTTGGCCATGGGCTTTTCGCGCGCGCGCATCACGCGAGGACTTCGGGCTTTGGAGCGGGTGCCGGGCCGTCTCGAACGGGTGCCGGGCGATCCGAACAAGAACGTCTTCGTCGATTACGCACACACGCCGGACGCTCTTTCGCGGATCTTGTCCGCGCTTCGCCCGCTGACGAAGGGCCGGCTCGTGGTGGTCTTTGGATCAGGGGGCGATCGCGACAAGACGAAACGTCCTTTGATGGGCAAAGCGGTCGCGGAAGGCGCCGACATCGCGGTGGTCACCAACGACAACCCGCGCTCGGAAAATCCGTCGGAGATCGCGGCCGCCGTGGAAGCAGGTCTGGTCGAAGGCGGCTTCACCAAAATGAGCGGTCCGCCCGCGCACAAGACGTTCAAAACGGAGCTCGATCGCCGGGCCGCGATCCGTCTGGCGATCGATTGGGCAGGTGCGGACGACGTGGTGGTCATCGCCGGCAAAGGCCACGAGACCTATCAACAGATCGGCAAGATCAAACACCGCTTCGACGATCGCGAAGAAGCGCGCCGCATCTTGAGCGGCATGCCGCCTCCGCCTCCGCTCACCTTCGATGACGGCACCGCGGAAGTGGAGACCGAGCAGGTCGTGGAGACGTTGGAGATCGTGGAGAGCAACGCGATCCTCAGCGAAAAAGCCGCGCCGCGCACGGAGTCCGTCAGCGAAGCGAACATCATCAGCGAATCGGATGTTGAAGTTCTCTCGGAGAGCGACGTGGAAGAGATCCTCGTCGAACCGGAGAAGGAAAAAGAGAAGACGTGATCTGGCGCGCGTGTGCATGGACGGCTGCCGAAGTTGCGGAAGCGACCGGTGGTGTGCTCGCCGGAGACGGCGATCGGAGGCTCAGCGGAGTCTCCACCGACACGCGCGATGCGCTCGCGGATGCGTTGTTTGTCGCTCTGAGCGGCGAGAAGTACGACGCGCACGACTTCCTCGATAAAGCGATCGCCGGCGGTGCCGGTGCGCTCCTGATCCACCGGACAGCTGTCCAACAGATCACCAGCATCCAGGTGACAGACACCTTGTACGCGCTGGGCCAGCTCGGCGCGTATCACCGGAAGCGGATGGGCACGCCGATGTTGGCGCTGACCGGCTCGAACGGAAAGACGACCACCAAAGAGATGATCGCGGCGATCTTCGGCGCCTCGCGGAAGGTGCTGAAGACCGAAGGCAACTTGAACAACTTGATCGGCGTCCCGATGACGTTGCTCGGGCTCACGGAAGAACATCAGGTCGCGGTCGTCGAGATGGGCATGAACACCACCGGGGAGATCGCGCGTTACACACAGATCGCGCGGCCCGAGGTCGGTTTGGTGCTCAACGTGGGCCCGGCTCATATCGGCTTCCTCGGCTCGCTCGACGCCGTCGGAAACGCGAAGGGTGAGCTCTACTTTGGGCTCGATCGGGATCATGGAATCGCGGTGATCAACGCGGACGATCCCCAAGTGATGCGCGTCGCGAATGCAGCGGGCGTGAAGCGCCGGCGCACCTTTGGGAAGAGCGAAAGCGCCGATGTACGTTTGGTCTCGTACGAAGTCACTCTGGAAGGCGGTCGGGCGCGCTACCTGGTCGACGGTACAGGTCTCGAGCTCGAGCTGTCGATCGCCGGGGAGCACAACGCGATGAACGCAGCCGGTGCGATCGCTGCGACGACGGTGCGCGATGCGGCATACGCGCCGGCGACGCTGGAAGAGATCGCGCGTGGCTTGAAGAACGCGTCTTGGGCGGCGCGGCGGATGACGTTCGAGCCGATCGGTTCCTGGCTGGTGGTCGACGATTGTTACAACGCGAACTCGGCGTCGATGCTCGCGGCGCTCGAGACGGTGCGGGCGCGTGCCGCGCGCGACGGCAAACGTTTCGTGGCGGTGCTCGGTGAGATGCGCGAGCTGGGAACGTATGCGGCCGAAGAACATAAACGCGTCGGGGAAGCTGCAGCGGATGCGGGCGCTTCATTCATCGCGGCGTTCGGCAAAGAAGCGGCGCCGATCGCCGAAGCGGCTCGAGCGCGCGGGATCGACGCACATCATGAAGCGGACGACGCCGGCGCGTTGTGGAGCTTCATCGCCACGCATCTGCGGGCGGGCGACGTGGTGCTGGTGAAAGGTTCGCGCGGAATGAAGATGGAACGGTTCATCGAGAAGATGGGCGAAGGAGCGAAGTAGATGTTGTATTGGCTCCTCTTCGAGAAGGCGGGAATCAACGTCTTCCGTTATCCGTCGACGCGGATCCTGTTGTCCGCGGCGTTCGCGCTGTTGTTGTCGATCTGGCTCGGACCGGTGTTCATCCGCTGGTTGCGCCGGATGGCGATTGGCCAAGAGGTCAGGTCCGACGGACCGGCCGAGCACAAAGAGAAAAAGCAGGGCACGCCGACTATGGGCGGCACCTTGATCATTTTCTGTTCCGCGCTCCCGACCTTGCTCTGGGTCGATGCCTCGAACCGCTACGTGTGGTTCGTGATGATCGTCTATCTCGGCTACGGGCTCGTCGGTTTCGTCGACGACTACCTGAAGGTGGCCTTGAAAAATCCGAAGGGCCTTCCCGGCCGTTTGAAGATCGTCGGCCAGCTGTTCTTCGGCGGCGTGGCGCTCGCCTTTTTGTTCTACGCGACGCCCTACGATACGCGTCTCGCGGTGCCGTTCGTGAAGCCGTCGATCTTTTCGCCGGACATCGGCTGGTTCTACATCCCGTTCGGCTTGTTCATGCTCGTCGGAACCTCGAACGCGGTGAACCTCACCGACGGCCTCGATGGTTTGGCGATCGTCCCCACCGTCGTCTCCGGCGCGGTGTTTTTGATCCTCGCTTATGCGGCTGGGGCGACGTTGTCCGGCTTCAATCTCGCCGAATATCTGCGCATCCCGCAGATCCCCGGCGCCGAAGAGCTCGCTGTTTTGGCGGCAGCTTTGTGCGGCGCGGGGCTCGGGTTCCTTTGGTACAACGCCCATCCCGCAGAAGTGTTCATGGGCGACGTCGGCGCGCTCGGTTTGGGCGGTGCGCTCGGTGCGCTCGCGGTGGTCACCAAAAATGAATTGGTGAGCGCCGTGATCCACGCGGTGTTCGTCGCCGAAGCGCTCTCGGTGATGTTGCAAGTCGGCTCGTACAAATTGCGGAAGAAACGCATCTTCAAGATGGCTCCGCTTCACCATCACTTCGAGCTGATCGGATGGCCGGAGCCGAAAGTGATCGTCCGTTTCTGGATCGTCTCCGTGCTCATGGCTCTCTTGGGCCTGGCCACACTGAAGCTGCGATGAAGAAAGACTCATCCCAACCTTTTTCACCGGCGATGGGCGCGTTCGCGCGCGTCGAAGCTCTGCGCGCGGCGCTGCCGAAGGGCGGTGTCTCGTGTGCGGTCGTCGGTGCCGGCAAGAGCGGAACCGCGGCGGCCGAGCTGCTCCGTTCGATGAACGCCGATGTCCGCGTGCTCGACGACAAAGACGGAGAGCCGATCACCGCCGAAGCTTTGAGCACCGCAGAGCTGGTCGTGTTGTCGCCCGGTGTTCCGCGTTACAAACCGGAGCTCGCCAAAGCGATCGAACGCGGCATCGTCGTCGGCGAGATCGAGCTCGCTTCGTGGTTCGTCTCTGCGCCGCTGGTCGGCATCACCGGGACGAACGGCAAGTCGACGACCACCGCGTTGACCGCGCACGTCTTCGAAAGTGCGGGCCTGAAAACTTTCGCCGGCGGCAATCTCGGCCGTCCTTTGGCCGAGCTCGCGCTGAGCGGAGAAAAAGTCGATGTCGCAGTCGTCGAGCTGTCGTCTTACCAACTCGAATCGATCGTCGAAGCGAGCTTCGCTGTGGCGTGCTGGTTGAATCTCACACCTGACCATGCGGACAGGTACGCCAATCTCGAAACCTACGCGCTCGCGAAGCGACGTCTGCTCGAGCGCCGCTCGGTGAACGGCGTGGCGGTGTTGAACGCCAAGGATCCGGTGGTCTCGGATGCGGGCATCCGACTCGGTGGACCGGCCCGGTGGTTCGCCGCCGACGTCAGCTCCGATCTCGCAAGTCCGATGGGCACGCTGTTGAGCGGTGCGGAGACTGCGGTGCGCACGGTGCTCGGCGCCGAAGAGCGTTACGACTTGAAGAACGCCGCACTTTTGGGCCTTCACAACCGGGCGAACATGCTCGCGGCGATCGAGTGTGTACGGCACTTCGACGTTCCCGTGCGCGACGTCGAACGCGGCTTGAAATCGTTTCGCGGCCTTCCGCACCGCATCGAGCTGGTGCGTACTTTGGATCAGGTTCGTTACTACAACGACTCCAAAGCAACAAACGTGGACTCCGCGGTGATCGCGCTGCGCGCCCTGCAGGGCCCGAAGATCCTCATCGCCGGCGGCAAAGACAAAGGTGCGCCCTGGGCACCGCTGGTCGACGTCGCCCGCGAGCACCACGTCGCCGCCGTATTGGCCATCGGTGCTGCGACGCCGTTGGTGATGTCCGCCTTCGCCGGCGCGGTACCTGTACTTGAGGACAGGGGAACGCTGGAAGCGGCGATCCTCCGCGCGCGAGAGCTCGCCAAACCGGGGACCTCGGTGATCCTTTCACCAGCGTGTGCCTCATTCGATCAGTTCAAGAACTACGAGCACCGCGGAGACTGTTTCCGGGAGCTCGTTGGAGCGCTCCGATGAAATTCTTCACCAAGGCATCCCTCGGCCGCCGCCGTCCCAGACGCGCACGCGAAGAGGCGCGCGAGCGCCCGCAGGACTCGAACGCGCCGACCACACTTCCGCTGCCGGAAGGCGAGAACACCAGCGACATCATCGCGCGGATCGATCCGTACATCGCGATCGCTACGGTGTTGCTCGCAGCGATCGGTACTGTCCTGGTGTACAGCGCGAGCGCGGTGCGCGCCTATGATCAAGGCGGCGACGCGTCGGCCTATCTGGTGCGCCACCTGGTCTCGTTGGTGATCGGTTTTGCGTTGCTCTACATCGCGCTCAGGGTACCGGTGGAGAAGTACAGCAAGCTCGCGTACCCGCTGCTCGCGTTTTCGGGCTTGGCGCTCTTCCTGATCTTGTTGCCAGGTATGGGTCACCGGGTGAACGGCGCCGTCCGTTGGTTGCGCCTTGGGCCCGTGTCTTTTCAGCCCGGTGAGCTGGCGAAGCTGGCGATCGTCATCTACCTCGCGCATTCGCTGGCGAAAAAGCGGGAAAAAGTCAGCTCTTTCTCCATCGGTTTCGTGCCGCACGTCTTGGTGACCAGCGTCTTCGTGGCGATGATTTTGATGCAACCTGATCTTGGGACCAGTGCGGTCATCTACGCGACGCTCGGCTTGATGATGTTCGTCGCCGGTACGCGCATCGGTTATCTGGTGCTCGCTTTGGTGGCCGCGCTGCCGGTCGGTTATCACTACGTCGCCACGCATCCGCACGCGGCTTCGCGCCTCTTGGTGTTCATGAACCCCGAGGCTTACAAACGCGACATCGGTTACCAAGTCTGGGAGTCGATCGCGTCCTTTGGATCAGGTGGCTTTTACGGCGTCGGCCTCGGTGCGGGAAATCAGAAGCTGCACTTTTTGCCGGAGGCCCACACCGACTTCATCTTCTCGGTGCTCGGCCAAGAGCTGGGCTTCGCGGGCGTGTTGTTCACCGTGTTGTTGTTCGCGATGTTGATCGGCCGTGGTTTGTGGATCGCGCGCAGCATGCCTTGCCGCTTCCCGATGTTTTTGGCCTTCGGGATCTCTACCTGGCTAGGAGTACAGGCCACGGTCAACATGGCAGTCGCGGTCGCGCTCTTGCCGACGAAAGGTTTGACCTTACCGCTGATCTCTTACGGCCGTTCGAGCGTGATCGTGACCTTGTTCGCCATCGGCATCCTCTTGCGTGCGAGCGCCGAGCTCTACGCGCAAAGCCCGCTTCTCGCGCGCGCACGGAAGGCGACCGCTTGAAAGTTCTGATCGCCGGCGGCGGTACTGGTGGCCATCTCTACCCGGGCGTTGCGCTCGCGGAAGAGGTGACCACTCGCCAAAAAGGAAACGAAGTGTTGTTCGTGGGGACGACGCGCGGCATCGAAGCGCGTGTCATTCCCGAGCTCGGCTACCCGATCAAATACATCGATGTCGTCGGTTTGAAAGGGAAGGGGCCGATCGGCCTGATCAAAGGTCTGCTCCAGGTTCCGGTCGCGCTCGCGCAGTCGCTGAAGATCTTGCGTGAGCTCAAACCCGACGTGGCCATCGGCGTCGGCGGTTACGCGTCCGGCCCGCTGATGTTGGCCGCGTGGTTCTTGCGCATTCCCACGGCGATCCTCGAACAGAACACCATTCCAGGGATCACCAATCGCCTGCTCTCGCGTTTCGTCGACGCGGTCTACGTGATGTTCGACTCGAGTCAGGATCGTTTTCCAAAACACAAGGTGCAGGCGCTCGGAAATCCGATCCGCCGCCAGCTGCTCGACAACTTTCTCAACTCGAAGATGGAAGCATCGAGGTTCAACGTCTTGGTGCTCGGCGGCTCGCAAGGCGCGCACGCATTGAACCTGCGCATGATCGAAGCCGCGGAGCACCTCAAGCCCTACGCGGACCGGATCCGCATCGTGCATCAAACCGGCGATCGCGATCTGGAGCTGGTGAGGAAGGGCTACGCGGATTTCGGTGCGGACGCAGAGGCTTTGCCGTTCATTCAAGACATGAGCGCCGCATATCTTCGCGCGGATCTCGTCGTCTGCCGCGCGGGCGCGACGACGCTCGCCGAAGTGATGGTCGCGAAAAAGGCGTCGATCCTCGTTCCTTATCCGTACGCCGCCGACAATCACCAAGAGCTAAACGCGAAGTCCATGGTCGACGCAGGCGCCGCGAAGATGATGCTCGAACGCGAGCTCGACGGTGAACGTTTGGCGAACGAGATCCTCGAGCTCTACAACGATCGCGAACAGCTCAAGAAGATGGAATCGGCGGCCAGCCGCACCGGACGTCCCGAAGCCGCGCGCGAGATCATCGACGCGTGTTTCGAGCTGATCAAGCGGAGGGCTCGATGAGCGCAGTCGGTCTCGGTATGACCAAACGGACACGTTTGGTGCACTTCATCGGAATCGGCGGCATCGGCATGAGCGGTATCGCCGAAGTTCTCTTGAACCTCGGCTTCAAAGTGCGGGGCTCGGATCTCAAAGCCTCGGACGTCACCCGCCGGCTGCAATCGCTCGGCGGCGACATCCGCATCAATCATGACGCGATCAACGCCGAAGGTGTCGACGTGGTGGTGATCAGCTCTGCTGTCCGCGCGGACAACGCGGAGATCGAACACGCCCGCGCGCACAAGATTCCGGTGATCCGCCGCGCGGAGATGCTCGGCGAGCTGATGCGCCTGAAGTTCGGCATCGCCATCGGCGGCACGCACGGAAAAACGACCACCACCTCATTGGTGGCCACCATCCTCACGAACGCCGCGCTCGATCCGACCGTCGTCGTCGGTGGGAAACTGAACAAGCTCGGTACGAACGCCAAGCTCGGCGCGGGCCCTTATCTCGTCGCAGAAGCGGACGAATCGGACGGTTCTTTCCTTCATCTGTCGCCGACGATCGCCGTGGTCACCAACATCGACGCGGAGCACCTCGATCACTACACGAACGGGATCGAAGAAATTCGCGACACCTTCGTCTCTTTCGTCAATCGCATCCCGTTTTACGGGCTCGCGGTTCTCTGTATGGACCATCCCGGTGTCCAAGCGATCATTCCGCGCGTCGAACGCCGCTTCACCACCTACGGAATGAATCCGCAGGCCGACTATCAAGCGCGCGCGATCGAGTTCGACGGGCCGCTCACCTCTTTCGAGCTGGTGAAACGCGGACAGTCCGCGGGTCGGTTCACGCTGCGCATGCTCGGGCTCCACAACGTGCAAAACGCGCTCGCTGCGCTGGCGGTCGCCGATGAGCTCGGTATCTCCGACGCCGACGCACGCGGCGGTTTCGACGAGTTCGACGGCGTCGATCGCCGCTTCTCCATCCGCGGCGTGGAGAACGACATCATGGTGGTCGACGACTACGGCCATCATCCGGAAGAGATCCGCGCGACGCTCAAAGGTGCCCGCCAAGCGTATCCTGATCGAAAGATCATCGTGGTCTTTCAGCCGCACCGGTACACGCGCACCCGCGACCTCGCCGAAGATTTCGCCACCGCTTTCAACGAAGCGGATCAACTGTTCCTGCTTCCGATCTACGCCGCGGGAGAGCCGGCGATCGAAGGCGTGAGCTCCGCCCATCTGATCGAACGCGTCCGCCAACATGGGCACCGATCGGTTTCGGCGATCGAGAGCGTCGATCAGGTGGCTCAGACCATCGGGGAGCACGCGAAGCCGCACGATCTGGTGATCACGCTCGGCGCCGGCGACATCACCAAAACCGGCGAGCCCATACTCAAAGTTTTGGCCCACGCCCCGAAGACCGAGGCGAAGAGCGGTGGATGAACGCCACGATCCGCGAAACCTTCGTCGAGAAGCTCGGCGATCAGGTGACCTTCGACGAGCCTTTGGCTCCGAAGGTGGCGTTTCGCATCGGCGGACCTGCGGACATCTTTGTCCGGCCGCGGACCAAGGAGGCGTTGCAGACGACGCTTCAGCTCTCGCGCCATACTGGTCTTCCGATCACTGTCCTCGGGACGGGGTCGAACGTGCTGGTCTCCGACCACGGAATCCGCGGGATCACCGTGCGTTTGGCGGGCGAGCTGGCCGACGTCCATGTCGATGCGTCGACCGGAGAGCTCGAAGCGGGCGCGGGCGCGCTGAATGCACCGTTGGTCTCGCTCGCTTTGTCGGTGGATCTGGTGGGCCTCGAGTTTTTGGGAACGATCCCCGGAACGTTCGGCGGTGCGTTGATCATGAACGCGGGCGCCCATGGGGGAGAGATCGCGCCGTACGTCCGTTCAGTGACGTTGATCGATCCTGGCCTTCAGATCACCACCCGTCCAAAAGATCAGTGCGGCTTTGCATACAGGACGAGCGGCTTTCTTCCGGGCGAGGTGCTCACGGGCGCGACGCTGGTGATCCCAAAGGGAGATGCGACTTCGGCCAAAACACACCTCGCCGAGATGCGACGAAAACGGAAGGCGACGCAACCGCACGATCATCCCAACGCGGGATCGATCTTCAAGAACCCACCCGGCGACTACGCGGGACGTTTGATCGAAGCCTGTTCTTTGAAAGGCAAACGCATCGGCGGTGCGGAGATTTCGCCGTTGCACGCGAACTTCATCGTGAACATGGGAGGCGCAACTGCGTCTGAGGTTGTCGCGCTGGCAGAAGAAGCAGCGCGTGCAGTGAGAGATCGATTTGGTGTCGAGCTCGAGTGGGAAGTGAAACGTCTTGGCTGATCGCTTGGGTACTATTGACCCGTTGATCGACGACTGATCTGTTGGCCACACCTGATCTAGTTATCAGGTGCATTCGTTCGAACTTCATTTTCGGATCTCACATTGGATCCGATGTCGGATCCTGGCCGATCGATCAGAAATTATTTTTGCAAATTTTTTGTTTGGGCTGTTTTTCGGGATCGCCTTCGTATAGTTTGTGACGGGGTTTCGGATCGTAATGGTGCTCCGCAATTCCAACGACTCCATGCACGATCGGGCAAAGGTACGAGGCGTTTCGCGCGGACGTGCGAATAAAAAACGGCGTCCTTCGGGAAGCTCGATCGCACGCGCGAGCAAGAGCGCTGCGCGCACGATCGGCAAGATCGCAGCGTTCACCGGTCTCTCGATCGGCATCGTTCTCGGTGGTGCAGCGACTTGGGATTGGGCGACGACTTCACCGTCGTTCGCGCTCGCGACGATCACCATCGAAGGCAACTCGCGTGCGACGCGTGATTCGATCGTTCATCTGTCGGGCGTCATCGAAGGACAAAATTTGTTGGTGTTGGATGCGAGCGCGATCGAACGAATGATCGAAGCGCATCCGTGGGTGAAGAACGCGAACGTGACGCGCGCGTTCCCTCGTTCACTGTCGATCGAGATCGAAGAGCACGAGCCGGTGGCGCTCGTCGCGCTCGGCCATCTCTATTACGCGGACTCGACCGGCGCGATCGTCAAACGGTACGCGCCTGGCGAGAACGAGAAACTTCCGATCATCACCGGTCTGTCGCGGGAAGACATTGAGACGGACGATGGTGAGGCGAAAGCAAAGCTCGTGTCGGCGATCGATTTCGTCGCGGAGCTGAAGCTGATCATGAAGAAGGAAATGCCGTCGCTCGCCGAGGTTCACCTCGATCCGGCGATCGGTCTGTCCTTCGTCCTTTCCGAAGAGGACCAAACGGTGATCGTGGGCCACGCCCCGTACACCACGTCGATCGAGCGTTACGTGAAAGTTCGCGCAGCGCTCGCGGAGAAAGGTGTTCGCGCTTCGAGGATCGTGATCGGCGGCGACCGCCGTCCAGATCGTGCGATCGCGCGTCTTTCTCAAGAGGAGCAGGCGAAAAGCAGCATGAAGGACGAGCAGCTCGGACCAGCGCTCGTCTCGCTCGAGTGACCATGACAGCGCGAAGCGGGATCGCGCCGGTCGTTTGAGCTTAGGTCCAGCGGGAGTTTTGAGATGGCACGAAAGGACAACCTCGTCGTAGGCCTCGATATAGGCACGACGAAGATCTGCGCCATCGTCGGCGAGGTCACCGACGAAGGCATAGACATCATCGGCATCGGCACGGCGCCTTCAACGGGGCTGCGCAAAGGTGTGGTGATCAACATTGCTTCGACGGTCGAAGCGATCCGGCGCGCGGTGAAAGAAGCGGAGCTCATGGCGGGCTGCGAGATCTCCACTGTGTACACCGGCATCGCGGGCGGACACATCCGCGGCTTCAACAGCCACGGCATCGTCGCGGTGAAGGACGGAGAGATCACGCCGGCGGACGTCGCGCGCGTGATCGATGCGGCGAAGGCGGTTGCGATTCCTATGGATCGCGAAGTCATCCACATCCTGCCGCAGGAGTTCATCATCGACGATCAGGACGGCATCAAAGAGCCGCTCGGCATGAGCGGTGTCCGTCTGGAAGCGAAAGTTCACATCGTCACGGCGGCCGTGACGTCGGCGCAGAACATCATCAAGTGCGCGAACCGCACGGGACTGAATGTTCAAGCGATCGTTCTTCAACAACTGGCGAGCGCCGAAGCGGTGCTCACGCAGGATGAAAAAGATCTCGGCGTATGTCTCATCGACATCGGCGGCGGGACCACTGATCTGGCGATCTTCTCCGAAGGAGCGATCGTCCATACTTCGGTGCTGCCGCTCGGCGGCAATCATCTGACGACCGACATCGCGCTCGGTATACGCACGCCGCAAGAAGAAGCGGAGACGATCAAACAGCGTTACGGCTGTGCGCTCGTCGAACAGGTCGAGACGAACGAAATGATCGAGGTGCCTTCGGTAGGCGGCCGGAAACCTCGCTCCTTGTCGCGCCAGATTCTGTGCGAAATCATCGAGGCTCGGGTCGAAGAAATATTCCAATTGATCCGCGAAGAGATTCGAAACACCGCCTACGAAGATTTATTGGCAAGCGGCGTGGTACTGACCGGCGGAACGTCGCAGCTGCCAGGAATTGCAGACATCGCAGAAGACGTGCTCGGGCTCCCGATCCGCTGGGGAGTACCGAAAAGGATCGGCGGTCTCGTCGATGTCGTCCGAAGCCCTTGTTACTCGACCGGAGTCGGTTTGGTGCTCTACGGCGCGAAAAATGTTCGGCGGGAATTCGCGCATCCGGCACCGACCGGCAAATACCGGAAGATGACAGGACGCGTGCGGGAGTGGCTCGGGGAAATCTTCTAAAATTACCGAGCTGAGTTTCAAAGTATTTGAAGCGGGAGGACCTAAAAATGTTCGAATTCGATGACGTCGCAAAAAATGAAGCCATTATCAAAGTGATCGGTGTCGGCGGCGGTGGTGGCAACGCGCTGCGTACGATGATCGCGTCCAGCCTTCGCGGTGTAGATTTCATCTGCGCCAACACCGACGTGCAGGCGCTGCGCGGGAACCCGGCGCCGGCGAAGATTCAGCTCGGCCAGAACCTGACCAAAGGTCTCGGTGCCGGCGCCAATCCGGAAGTGGGCCGCAACGCGGCGCTCGAGGATCGCGATCGCATCCACGAGGTGGTCGATGGCGCAGACATGGTCTTCATCACCTGCGGCATGGGCGGCGGCACCGGTACGGGTGCGGCGCCGGTGATCGCCGAGGTGGCGCGTGAAGCGGGCGCGTTGGTCGTCGGCGTGGTGACCAAGCCGTTCGCCTTCGAAGGACGCCGGCGCGGACGTCAGGCCGAAGAAGGGATCAGCGAGCTCCAGAGCATGGTCGACACGCTGATCACCATCCCGAATAATCGCTTGCTGGCGATCGCCGGAGAATCAACCTCGATGGTCGACGCGTTCAAACGCGTGGACGAGGTGTTGGTGAACGCGGTCAAAGGTATCTCGGATCTGATCAACGTCGCGGGTCTGATCAACGTCGACTTCGCCGACGTCAAAACGATCATGTCGAACCAAGGTCTCGCGTTGATGGGAACGGGAGCGGGCGTCGGACCGAATCGTGCGGTCGAAGCGGCGCACGCGGCGATCCATTCACCGCTGCTCGACGAGATCAACATCTCGGGCGCGATGGGTATCCTCATCAACATCACCGGTGGAACGGATCTGACGCTCCACGAAGTGAACGCCGCGTCGAGCGCGATCGCCGAAGAGGCGCACGAGGACGCGAACATCATCTTCGGATCGGTGATCGACGAACACGTGCGCGACGAAGTTCGCATCACGGTGATCGCCACCGGCTTCGCATCCTCGAAGGTGCCGAAGCAGCTCCATCACCAAGCGTCTCCGCAGCACATCGTGCAGGCGGCTGCGCACAGCAGCCACCGGTCGCGGCACAACGAGGACCGCGATATTCCGACGCACATCCGCCAAAGGTGGGAGTCGCAGCCCTTCCCGCGAGCCAGCTCGCGCGAGGTGACTCCGATCGAGACAGATGCCGGCTCGCTCGACATCCCGACGTTCCTCCGCCGCCAGGCCGACTAAATCGATTCGCAAAAAGCTGAACTGCCATCCAGCTCCCGCGGTCCATACCCGCAGCCGATCCGCCACTCCCGCGCGGATCGGCTGCGGGGCATGGATTCCGGTCCTTGGCCGTTAACGCCGGGGCAAGCCCGGCTGCGGCCCTCGTTCGGCTTCGCCTCACTGCGCGCTTCGCTTGCCCGGCGGCTTCTCGGTCGGCGGCACTTGCGAGACTGGCTTCGGATCGCTTCGATGGGGCTCGGTTCGGATCGCTTCGATGGGGCTCGGTTCGGATCGCTTCGATGGGGGTTCGGATCGCTTCGACGGGTCGGTTCGGATCGCTTCGATGGGGCTCGGTTCGGATCGCTTCGATGGGTCGGTTCGGATCGCTTCGATGGGGCTCGGTTCGGATCGCTTCGATGGGTCGGTCCCGGATCGCTTCGACGGGTCGGTTCGGATCGCTTCGATGGCGCTCGGATCGCTTCGATGGCGCTTCGATGGCCCCTTGGACCGATGCGAAGTGATTACATCGCCAGCCTCGCGTGTTAGACGACGCGGGTGCTCCGCGTCGATCCCACGCTGAACCACATTCCTGCGCGCCGCGAGCACGTGGTCTCGCTGTACGAATCGATCAACCAACCGCTGGTGAACATTCCGAACCACGGCACCGCGCCGACGGGTGCGTTCCTTCTCGGAACACGGAACGAGCACGGTTTTTACACCGTTTTCGTCTACCTCCATCAACCGGAGACGCGCGCGGTGATCATCTATGTCTCCGAGCCGCGCAACCTCTCGGCGGAGCAGTTCCGTGTGGAAGAGACGGAGGCGGTCCGCTTCGTCGAGTCGATGGGCTTCATGGTCGACTCGGTGCACTTTCGGCAGCTCGGTCCCGCCGAACAGGACGCGGTCATCGCGCGAGTGCCTATCTTCCGTCCGCCCAGCTCGACGCTCGACCTCTATGAGGTCGCCGACGATCAGATCCAACAGATCGGCGTGCAGCAGCCCGACGCGATCTTCGGCTCCATGGGTGCGAGCGGCGATGAAGTCTTTCGCCGCGCGGGGTTGTCGATGCCGCCGACACCCGCGGGCACCAGCAATCGCTTCACCGGTGCCGGCCCGATGAGCGGCTTCGGCAACCCGACCCCGACCGGACAACGCCTCGGCGGCATGAACGCGATGAGCGGCATGACCGGTATGGGCGCGAATCCCTACGCGCAGCCGATGCATCAAGGAGCGATGCAGCCGATGCAGCACCAAACACCGCTTCAGCATCAAGCGCCGCTGCAGCAGATGCACGGCCAGCCGCTCCATTCTCAACAGCTCCAACAACAGATGGCACCGATGCCGCCGCAGCAGACGATGCCGCCGATGTCGATGAGCTCGCCTTCGATGCCGCCGCCCTCGCTGTCGCAACCGTCGATGCTCTCGCAGGCCCAGCCGCAGGCGCCGATGCCGCCGCACCCCCAACATATGGTGCAGCCGACTCCGCAGCAGACGCGCGAGAACGCCGAAGCGCTCGAACGTCTCGGACGACTGCTCGGCGCATTTTCGCTTCTTTTCGCGCTGTCGGTGTCGCTGTCGGCTTGCAAGACCGTGAGTACGCAACCCGAATTGGAAAGCGGCACGCAGAATCAGGTCGACATCGGCGAGCAGCAGCTCTCGCAGCAACGGTGGGCCGACGCGATCGGAACCTTCTCCGAGGTGTTGAAGGAACATCCGAATGAGAAGTATTCGCTGCGCGGAACCGGGCTCGCCTACGTGCAGCTCGGCCGAAAAGACGAAGCCGAGCCTTATTATCGCCGGGCGATCGACGCTGATCCGAAGTGGTCCGAACCGAAGAACGAGCTGGCCGGGTTACTGATCGCGAGCTCGCGTTGCGAGGAAGCGGAGAAGCTGCTCGTTACTGTCACTCAGGACATCTTTTACGCTACGCCCGAGTACGCTCAGCACAACCTCGCGCTCGCGATGTCCTGTCAGGGAAGACAGGCTGAGGCTGTCACCAAGCTCGAAACGCTCATGCCGAAGCACCCTCAATTTTGCCTCGGATACCTGACGCTCTCGCAGCTTTCGGCACAAACGAAGCAGCACGAGACGACGGTGAAGGCCTGCGAGGACTTCGATCGCTACTGCGCGCGCAACGAAATTATTCGGCAACAAGTCACTCCCGATCTCGCTGCTGTGTGTTACCTTCGATCGGGGATGGCTCACGCGCAGATGGGTGACGTGGAATCGGCTCGTACGTCATTTCTGCGGTGTCAGAGCACGGGTAGCGCGATGTCGAGTGAATGCGAACAAGCGCTGACGATGCTTCCGCAGTGAGTTGGGTGTTGGGCGGGACGATCGTTCTTTGGTTGGGAACGAGAGCCGGCGAAAAGAAAGAGAACCTGGTCGATGGATCAATCCACTACGCTCGCTGAGCTTCTGCAGAACGCGCTCGAGCACAAAGGCACGTCGGTCGACGCCGTCGCGGAGAAGACGAAAGTTCCGCGATCAACGTTGCGCGCGTTGCTCGGCGCCACCGACCCCGCAATTCTTCCACAACGCATTTATCTTCGCGGTCATGTCGGCGTCTTCGCGAAAGAGCTCGGCGTCGATCTCGGCGAAGTGTATGCGCGCTTCGATCGCGAGAATCCTTCCGAGTCGAAGATCGAACAGATCGAAGAGCCTCGTGTCAGCCGCGGATCCATGGCGGCGGCGGCAGCGCTCGGCGGCATCGGAATCATCGCGGTCATCCTCGCATTCGCGAACTAGCCATCTCGATCTCCAGTGACCGAGCTTTACGCTTTAGTCGTCGGGGGCGTCGACTACGGCGATGCCGATCGCGTCGTTCATCTTCTCACCCACAACGGGCGTCTCGCCGCGTTCGCGCACGGCGCGAAGAAGTCGAAAAAACGTTTCGCAGGCTCGCTCGAACCGTTCTCCACCATTCGTTGCACGATGTCGCCGCGCGCTTCGCACGGCATGCCGTCGATGACGCAAGCGACGGTCGAACGCGCGCGCCTTCCGCTTCGCGATGACCTGTCGAAGATCGCGCTCGCCTCTTACGTGGTGGAGCTGTCGAGCAAAGTTGCGCCCGAGGCACTGCCGGCAGACTCGATCCTCGAGCTCGCCGAACGGACGCTCGATCGTTTGGTCGAAGCTGCGAAGGTGAACATGGCGCACCGCCGCGCATTCGAGCTGCGGCTCGTCGACGCGCTCGGATACCGGCCGCGCACCGACGCGTGTTTGGTCTGCGGGACAGCGGCCGCCGAGATGTTCCTCGATCTTTCTGCGGGCGGCGTGTTGTGCGCGCTCCACCGGACGACTGGGCGCGCGATCGGCCCGAAGACGATCGCCTGGATGGAACAAGTGTTCGAATTCGCCGACCGCGGGGATGAAGAAGTCGGCCTCGGCCCAGAACATGCGGATCGGGCGGCGCGCGCCTTAGGGCCGACCACAGCCGCATTTTTCCACGGTCTCTTGCCGAAACCGCTCGCTTCCCTCGCTCTTCTCGAGACCCTCGCGTTGTGACAACAATCGGAGCGTGAGGTGGGCTCTCTTCGTCCTGGCGCTCAGCGCGGTCCACTGCACCATCGATCGCGAGATCCCGCCGGAACGTTTTTCTTGTGAACGCGGCGGACCGTGCGGCGATGCGAGCGTCGGTGCCGATGTTGCGAACAATCCTTCCGACGCTGTGGTCTCGGACGCGGAGCTCGATGCTGGTCTTCCGGACAGTACTGTCCAAGAGGACAGCGGCGTCGATGCTGGCCCTTTGGACAGCGGTTATCCCGCGGTGAGCTGCCCGGACTCCATCCCGCTCCCCGCGGACGGCAACGCGAGCGGCACGCTCATGCTCCAGTCGAGCAATCACAACGGTGCGTGTGCGGACGAGATCGGTGCGATCGAACAAGTCTACTACTTCAACACGCCTGGACGTCTCTCCGAGCTGCGCGTGGACAGCAGCGGACCCGGCGCCGACGTGATCCTCTACCTCTACCGCGGCGAGTGTACGAGCGATCGCGAACAGTCGTGTTTGAACAACTTCGGCATCGACGACGAGATCCTCCTGGCGCGCAATCTCCAGCCCGCGGTGTATTACGTCGTCGTCGAAGGCGCCCTGGCCAATGTGACAGGTGGCTTTCAGCTCGCGGTCAGCGGAAAGATCGCCCTCAACGAGCCGTGCGATCCGGCGAACGCTTTCCTCGTCTGCGATCACGCGGTGTGTGCGGACGAAGGTCAGGGGTTCCGGTGTCTCTCCGGTAAAGACTGCGAAGACAACTTGGACAACGACTTCGATCAACAGATCGACGAAGACGCTCCGACCTGCGTCGACCCACCGACCGTGACCTGTCCGGGAGATCAGTCAACCGAGGTGGGCTCGATCTTCCTTTTACGCGGTGCGGCCATGGACGAGTCGGACTCGATCACCTCGCAATGGACGGCGATCCGGCGTCCGCCTGAAGATTTTATGCCTCCACCTCCGCTCGTTCCGTTGTTCCTCGGCGCGAGCAACAGCATTCAGGTGGAGCTGGAGCTCGCCGGCGAATACGTGTTTCGGCATTCGGCGATCGACGCCGCTCGGAACGAGGTCGCGTGCGAGACGAAGATCAACACAACGGTGACGGCGCCGCTGCGCGTAGAGCTGTTTTGGGGACAGAGCGCTCCGAACGAAGATGTCGACGCAGATCTCCACGTGCTCTCGCCTGGTGCACCTTCGTGGTTCATCACCGGCGAAGACTGTTGGTCGGTCGACTGCGAGGTGCCGAGCGCGAATCATCTCAGCGACAAAACGTTTTCGCCGGGCCCCGAGGTCGTGGAGCTGTCGAATCCGACGCGGGCGATGAACAGCCCCTATCGCGTGGGCGCGGAGAGCTTGTTCAGCACCGTGGGAACGTTCTCCGCGTGGGTGCGGATCTTTTGCGACGGCGCGCTCGAATACCAGGGCATGACCGCGTTGATGACCTATGACGACGTGAATCCCGGAGAAAACAGCTTTTGGAAACCCGCACGGATTCAGATGAACGCGGTGACCGGCTGCGTGGTGACCAACGTCGATACGATCGTCACAGTCGATGAAGCCTATATCGCACCTTGATGTGGTCGTAGTGTAGCTCGCGTTCCTCGGCTAAGCTCTCCGGCCAAGGGGTGGAAAAGCGGACCATTTGGGATGAAGCCGCGGCGCCGAAGACCGGCGTGCTGCGGCGGTGTCCGATCTGCGAGCAGGTCTCGACGGATCTGTTGTGCACCGTCCACTCCATGGCCACGCTGCTCGTCGATCCGCCCGCGGCGAGCGTCATGAAGCTCGAGGTCGGCTCGGTGATCGCCGGCCGTTACGTCATCAAACGGGTGATCGGCCGCGGCGGTTACGGCGCCGTCTTCGAGGCGACACACACCGGTACCGGACAAGGTGTCGCCGTGAAGACGCTGGCCCCCGGCTTGGAGACCGACGAAACCGCACTGAAGCGATTTTTCCAAGAAGCGCGCGCGACGAGCGGCCTGCGCCATCCGAACACCATCCGCGTCTTCGACTTCGGACAAGACGACTCCGGTCTCATCTATCTCGCGATGGAGCTGTTGACCGGCGTGACGCTCAAACAAGAGCTGAAAAAGCGCCAAAAAGAAGGGCGCGTCTTCACCGAGGCGGAAGCGATCGCGATCGGTATGGCGATCACCAAGAGCCTCGGCGAAGCCCACGCCGCGGGTTTGGTGCACCGCGATCTCAAACCGGACAACGTCTATCTCCATCAGGTCGAGGGCGACGATCCCGTGGTCAAGGTGCTCGACTTCGGCATCGTGAAGCTGGCGAACAGCTCGCTCACTTTGGGCAGCGACTCCGGCATTCCGGGGACGCCGGCGTTCATGAGCCCGGAGCAGGTGGTCAAACGCGGCGAGATCGACGGTCGCAGCGATCTCTATTCACTCGGCGTCGTGCTCTACAACCTGGTCACTGGGACAGTGCCGTACAAAGGCACGGACGTGATGCAGACTTTGTACATGCACATTCACGAGCCGATTCCGGACGTGAAGACACATGCGCAGACGGCGATCTCGGAGCAGTTTGCCGACCTGATCCATCGGACACTGTCCAAAGAGCCAGGTGAGCGTCCGAAAGATGCTCGTGAGATGCGGACTCAGCTCGCTGCGTGCGCCGGGGATGCGGTGTCGGCGCTGTCTTCGGCGGTGAGCCCGGTGACTCGTCTCGAAAACGACGACGCCGATCCGACGATGCCGCATACCACGCCGAGCCACCGCTCTTTGCCGTCGACGGTGTCGCCGTTCAACGATTTCCAACATCTCGCACCTTCCGAGCCGCGCGTGAGCGTGAAACCGGAGCCCAACTCCAAGACGGCGCCGCTGTTGTGGGCCGCGCTGGCGCTGGTCGCGCTCGTCGTGGCGATGCTCGGGACGTTTATCTACCTGCGCCTCGCGGAGCCGAAGCTCATCGAAGCGACGATCATCGAAGTGCCTGTCCCTCCGATCAAAGCACCGGTCGAAGAGAAAAAAGTACCGGAACAGATCGCCACGCCGCCCGCGGAGACCGTGAAGCCGCCAGTGGTGCAAAAGGTGGAAAAGAAGGAAGCTCACCCCGTCAAAACGAAGAAGCGGCAGCAGAAGAAGCGGCCCTCGGGTGACGACAGCGCGCATGAAGTTTTGGACGAAAAAATTTAGCGGTCCTTGGGCGTTCGCGGTGCGCGCTTCGATGGCACTGCTCCTCGCGTGTCTTGTGTTCTTCGCGCCGGCGCTCTCACTCGCGGCGGAGAAGACGGACAATCAGCGCGCGGCCGAGATCGCCATGAAGGCGGTGCGGCTCTACCGAAACGGACAACATCAAGAAGCGGCGAAGCTGTTCATGGAAGCGTACGCCATCTCGAAACGTCCGGCGCAGATGCGAAACGCTGCGAAGGCCTACGAAGAAGGCGGGCTGCTCGATCAATCGGCGGAGCTGTGGAAGCGGTACCGCGATCATGTCGGCGTCAATAAAGACGAACGTTCCGAGGCGGACGCCCATCTGAAGCTGATCCTCGAGAAGAAGAAGAACGAAGAGATGTCGCGCGCGGCGGAGGCGGCCCGCGATGCGGCGCAGGCAGCGAGCCGGTCGGCCGAAGATGCGCGCGCGCAGGCGGAAGCGGCGCAAAAACAAGCGACTTTGGTGCAAGAGACACGTATTCAAAACGAAGGCAGCGGGCCGAACGTTCCGTCGTTGGTGTTGATCGGAACGGGTGCCGGTGCGGCGATCGCCGGCAGCGTGTTGTGGTTCGTGGCCACCTCGAAGGTGAACAGCTTGGATGACCGGATCGGCACCACCAACGCAGAGGGGCTGATCACCGGCATCTCGCGTGCCGAGGTCGAGGATGAGGTTTCGGGCATCAACACCACGCGGGTCGTCTCGGGTGTTTTGTTGTCCGCCGGGGCCGCCGCGCTGGTGTCCGGCGTAATGTGGTTGATCCTGGACGAGAGCTAACGCCCCTGCTAATTCCCGCGCAGAATGCGCGAAGACCGTCCTCAGCCGGCAAAAACTTTTCAGGAGCTGATCCTGCGCCTGCAAAACTTTTGGGCCGATTACGGTTGTGTGATCGGACAGCCGTTCGACACCGAAAAAGGTGCGGGCACTTTCAATCCGCACACGTTTTTGCGCGCGCTCGGTCCTGAGCCGTGGAAGGTAGCGTTCGTCGAGCCTTCGCGCCGTCCGACCGACGGACGTTACGGCGACAATCCGAATCGTTTGTACCGGCATCACCAGTATCAAGTGATCATCAAGCCGTCGCCGGAGGACATGCAGGGCCTCTACTTGAAGAGCATGCGCGCGATCGGCATTCATCCGGACGAGCACGATCTGCGCTTCGTCGAAGACAACTGGGAGTCGCCGACGCTCGGTGCGTGGGGTCTCGGTTGGGAAGTTTGGGTCGACGGCATGGAGCTGACCCAGTTCACTTATTTTCAGCAGTGCGGTGGTCTCGAGTGCCGGCCGGTCTCCGGTGAGCTGACCTACGGGCTCGAACGTGTCGCGATGTATTTGCAGCGCGTCGACAACGTCTACGATCTCGAATACGCGCCCGGCGTGAAGTACCGCGAGATCTTCCATCAGGAAGAAGTGCAGTACTCGAAGTTTCATTTCGAGCAGCTGAACGTACCGATGTATCTCGAGCTGTTCGAGAGCTGCGAAAAAGAAGCGGGACGTCTCACCGCGGCGGGTTTGGTGATCCCGGCGTACGACCATTTGATGAAGGCGTCGCACGCCTTCAACTCGCTCGATGCGCGCGGCGCGATCTCGGTGACCGAACGCCAAGGTTATATCCTGCGCATTCGTGATCTCGCGAAGAAGATCGCCGAAGGATATCTCGAGCTGCGCGAACAATTGGGCTTCCCGCTGCTCGCCGCCCAAGCGCGCCTCGCAGCTGAGGTGGGGGGAGCGATCGATCCGGTCGCCGGCGCGGTCTCTCGCACCGTTGCGAACGAAATTCGTTCTCCGGCCCCTCTTCCATCAGCGAGCGCGAAGCGCGAGCTGTTCGTGGAAGTTGGCTCCGAAGAGATCCCTGCGGGTGAAGTGATGTCCGCGGTACATTATCTGCGCGACACGATCTCCTCGAAGCTCCTCGAGCTGCGCCTGCAGCACGACTCGCCGCGTGTGTACGCGACGCCGCGCCGCTTGGTCGTCGTCTTCCCGAACGTGCCCGACCGCCAAGAAGACATCACCGTGGAAGCGGCCGGTCCTTCGACGAAAGCCGGCGAAAAAGCTGCCGAAGGTTTCGCGAAAGGGAAGGGGCTGACGATCGCTCAGCTCGAAAAACGCACCACGCCGAAGGGCGAATATTACTTCGCGAAGATCGCCGAAAAAGGAAGAGCGTCCGCTGATCTTTTGGCCGACGTCATCTCCAAGGCGATCGCCACGATTCCATTCAAAAGAACGATGCGCTGGGGCACCGGAGACGCGACGTTTTCGCGGCCGCTGGTGTGGATCTGCGCCTTGTTCGGCGACGGTGTCTTGCCGGTCGAAGTCGCGGCCGTGCGCGCCGGCCGCAGCTCGCGCGGTCACCGCTTTCTCGCGCCCGACACCTTTGAGGTGCGCGACGCGAATCAGTGGCTCGCGGAGCTGGAGAAACGTTCCGTAATCGCCGATGTCGCAAAAAGGCGGGCCCAGATCGTCGAAGGCGCAGAGGTGTTGGCGAAGTCCGCGGGCGGACGCATCAAGACCAACGAAGCGCTGCTCGACGAGATTACCCAACTGGTCGAATGGCCAGTACCGATGTTGGCGAGCTTCGATCCGCGTTTCTTGGAGATCCCCAAAGAGGTGCTCATCTCCGAGATGCAGCATCACCAGCGGTACCTGCCGGTGATCCAAGAAAACGGCGAGCTCCTGGCGGCGTTCGTGGTGGTGGCCAACACGAAGGTCGTCGATCCTTCGATCAGCATCGAAGGATACCGGCGCGTATTGACCTCACGTTTCGAGGACGGCGCGTTTTTCTATCACGAGGATCTGAAAGCGAAGCTCTACGACGCGGTCGATCGTTTGAAGAGTGTGTTGTTTCACCGCGCGCTCGGCACGACGTACGAAAAAGTCGAACGGATCGTGCGCCTCTCTTTCGATCTCGCGGGCACCTTGGCCGGTGTGAGCACCGCGCCTTCGGATCTGCGGAAGCTCGCCGACGGTGCGCGGCCCGAGGAAGAAGCCGATGCCTTCGCGTGGAAGCTGGCGCGCGCTGGATTTCTCGCCAAGGCCGACCTGACCACGAAGATGGTCTACGAGTTCCCGGAGCTTCAAGGCGAGATCGGCTCCGAATACGCGCTGAAAAACGGCGAAGACAACGAAGTGGCGGCGGCGATCGCCGATCACTACCGCCCGCGAGCTGCGGACGACGCTCTGCCTTCGACCCTCCTCGGCGCCTTGGTGGGATTGGCCGATCGCTTCGATTCCATCGCCGGCATCTTTGCGACGGGCAAAGGACCGACCGGATCCGCCGATCCCTTCGGCCTGCGCCGCGCGTGTTTGGCGACCATCAACATTCTCCGCGCGCGCGGATGGCACCTGTCCTTAGGTGCAGCGATCGACGAATCGATCCGCCTCATCGGTGCGCGGCGCACCAAAGAAGAAGCGCTGGTGAAGTCGGAGATCCTCGACTTCTTCCGCACCCGCCTCAAAGGTGTGTTCACCGAAGAAGGGATCCCCACCGACGTCGCCGAAGCTGTCCTTTCGGCCGGGTTCGACGATGTGGTCGACGCGGGCGCGCGCGCACGGGCCTTGGCCACGTTGCGGACGAGCGCGGACTTCGAGCCGGTCGCGATCACCTTCAAACGGGTGGCGAACATCCTCAAGGATCAGAAGGTGGAGACCGTGGACACCGCCCTGTTCACGCACATGGCGGAACACAATCTCTACGCGATGATCCACGAGGTCTCCGGTCGAGTGACGCGCGCCATGGAACAACGCGACTTCACTCCGGCGATCGAGACCATCGCCCAGCTACGGCCGGTGGTCGACACCTTCTTCGATGCGGTGATGGTGATGGATCCGGATCTCACTGTCCGAAAGAACAGGGTGGCCTTGGTCGGAGAAGCACACCGCATCTTCGCTCCGCTGGCGGACTTCACGAAGCTGAGCGCCTAAACGATGCCTGAGGCCGAGAAACAGCGCGAAGCCGAGGAGAGAAAACAACTTCGGCCGTACCGTCGTTTAGTGGGGTTGATCTTTGCGTTGGCCATCGCCGTGGTGGCGGTGTTCGTGCTGCGCGGGATCATCCGGCGCCTCGATCGTCTGCCGTCCGTCGATGCACTGTTGAAACCGACCGTGGTCGACGTGCGCGCGCTGCGTGCTTGCGCCGAAGATCTCGACAAGCTCGAGGTCCGCATCCGCGCGCTGGCCGGCCGCGCATTTTCGGAGCTCCCACCCGAAGGACAAAGAGCCGCCGATTGGCAGGCGTTGAGCGCGGATGTCGAGCTGGAACGGATCTCGATCGTCGCGCGCTGCCGTCTTCATGAGCCGAACGAGGATCCCGTGGTCAAAGATCTGGAGGAAGCCGCGAATCACCTCGAAGCGTTGATGCGCTCCTACGGGCTGCTCTACGGGCGTCACGAAGACGACGGCCTGCTGCACTCCACCGATGCGAAGCGCGCCTTACAACGTGCGGGCACTGCGCTGAAGTCACGATGAGCCGCGAGCTCTGCATCCGCTGCTTCAAAGCGGCGAGCGTCTGCGTCTGTAAAGACATTCGAGTGGTGGACAACCGAACCGGTGTTTACGTGCTCCAACATCCGCGCGAACAATTTCATCCGATCGGCACCGTCCGTTTCGTGCAGCTCGGTCTGAAGAAGGCGCGCGTTTGGGTCGACTGCGAACGCGCCCCGCCTTCGCCGATGCCCGAGCAGCTCGCGCTGCTGTATCCAGGCCCCGAAGCCCGCTTGCTCGGCGAGCTCCCGCCGGAGGAACGCCCGAAAAACCTCTTGGTGCTCGACGGAACGTGGGCCCAAGCGAAGAGCCTTTATCGCAAAAATCCGTGGCTGGCGTCGCTTCCCAAGGTGATGATCAGCCCGATCACCGAGAGCGGCTACCGCATTCGCAAAGAGCCGAACGCGTTCAGCGTCTCCACCGTGGAAGCGGTGGTCGCAGCGCTCAACATCCTCGAACCGGAGACCGCCGGCGTCGGCGGTTTGCTCGGCGCCTTCGATCGGATGATCGACGTTCAAGTCGAGTTCTCCAAGCTGAAGAGCGGCCGCCACCGCATCCGCGTGCGCCGCAATCCGAGCCGCGCCTTACCGGAGCTGTTCTCCTCGACCAGCGCTCGCTTCGTGATCGCTCACGGCGAACACCTCGATCATCACCTGGTCTATTGGACAGCTGTCCGTTTGGACAGCGGCGAACGATTCGATGCGTTGTGTCGCCCTCTGGGGCTGGAGACCTCGACGCCGGACATCGAACGCCGCTTGCGACACATCGGCGTCTCTTTCGAACAAGTGTTGAGCGGGGTGTCCGAGGCCGAGATGCTGAAGCGGTGGCGCGAGTTTTTGCGGCCCGACGATGCGCTCCTGGTGTGGAATCAAAGCGCGCTCGATCTCGCCGAGGAGAGCTTCCGGCCGCTCCCTCCGCACGCGGTGATGAAACACGCTTACTGCAACCTCCGCAAAGGCGCCTGCGGGGGCGCGGAGAACGTGGTGGAGGTCGAGGAGCTCGTCCCTGAAACACCCGTGTTTTTGGGGCGATCCGGCCGCGTCATGGCCTGTCTTTCGCCGATCGCGCGCTTCCTTTTGGAACAAGGGAAGATCAAACGTGAGCCTTCGTAACAACTCGCGTGTACGTTCGTGCTCTCGTCTTCCTTTTTCCTATACTGATCCTTGCTTGCGGTGAAGGCCGCGATCGCGGTCGGGGCTCCTACACGCCGGGCGCGCGCTGCGGAAACGACAACATCGAGAACGGCGAAGTCTGCGAAGACGGACAGCTCGGCAGCGCGACCTGCGAATCGCTCGGGCTCACCACGGGAACGCTCGGCTGCGCCGCGGATTGTAAGAGCCTCGATCGCTCCGCATGCGGCGCGGCGTTGACCTGCGGAAACAGCATGATCGAAGGCGCGGAGATCTGCGACGGCACCATGCTGCAAAAAGATTGCGCGGGCCTCGGCTTCGGCGGCGGCACGCTCAACTGTCTTCCGAACTGCAACGGATACGACACGCGCGCGTGCACCACGCCACAAGCGATGTGTAATGACGGGCGCGTCGAAGGTGTCGAGGTCTGCGACGGAACGAACCTCGGCGGCGTCACTTGCCAGTCGCTCGGCTTCGCTTCGGGCACGTTGAGCTGCGCTGCGGATTGCGCCTCGCGGATCACGTCCGGATGTACCGGCGGATCATGCACGCCGGACTGCAACAACCGCGTCTGCGGCCTCGATCCGGTGTGCGGTCAAAGCTGCGGCACCTGCAGCAGCGGAAGCTGCAACGTCGCGGGACAATGTGAAGGCACGAGCACCAGCGCGCCCCGCATCTTGAGCTTCACCAGCAACGTCACTCGGTTGACGGAGAATCAGGGCGTCGTCTTCTCGGCGATCGTCACCGATCCCGACGGCGTCGGCGACGTGATCGGCGGACAGCTGCGCTCACCGAGCGGCGGGACCTACGGCACCTTCGCCACCGCGGCAGAGGAGGGTGCATATTCACTCTCCATCGGCTGGAGCTCGATCCACCAGCTCGAAGCGATCAACGCCGGACCGGGCGGCACTTCGCGCGTCTTCCGTGCAGAGTTTTTCGACGTCGCCGGCCACACCGTGCAGCAAGACATCACCATCTCGCTCGGCTGCACCGAGGGAACGAGCTCCATCTGCGACGGTCAATGCCAAGCGACCGAGAGCGATCGGTTCAACTGCGGCAGCTGCGGCCACATCTGCGGGCCGTCGTTCTTGCCGTGGAACGAAGGACAAGGCGTCTGTTTCGAGAGCTCGTGTTGGGGCATCTACAGCTTCGACGCTGCGATTGGGTTGCCTTCGTCGTGCGCCACTCTCTGCGGAACGTTCTCCATGACGTGTGGTACGAGGCCGGAGGCGGAGTTTCCAAAGGAGTGGTGCCAGGTGGAAAACGCAAGCGACATCGGATGCGCGCGTTATTACGACAGCGAGATGTTCGTCGAGCTCAACGTCAGCCTCGCGACGTGCAACAGCAGCATTCCGGCGTCGATGACGTTCGGCGCGGCGAACGGAGAGCTCACCGCCGGAATGTGTTTCTGCCGCGACTAACGCGGCAACACGGCGACGAAGCTTCCGTTCTCGTCGGTCGTCGTTTCGCTGACTTTCACGGCCATCCCCATGATCTCTTGGAACAGCTCCACGCGGGTGTTCGCCACGATCGCTTGATCGATCGCGCCGCTCACGCGCCCTCCGACCGTCACTGCGCTCGGCATACTGATCACGCCGAGGTCTTCTTCGGGCGCACCGAAGATGTCGACGGTGCGCGCGCTGATCGGAACGGTCTCATTCACGTCGGTTTGTCCCGAAGGAACGATGGTCATGACGTAACTTCCGGGATCGAGCCACGCCTCGAAGCCGCCGCCGGCGTCGGTGCGCGTGCCGAACGGCAAGATATCCGAGCCGATCGCTTGCAGCTCGATATCGGCGAAAGTGACCGGACGGCCGAGGCTGGAGCGCACTTGCCCGAGCACGTGCGAGCGGAGATCCAACCTGATCTGAAGATCAGGTGACGATCCGGGCGACACCAAGGAAAGATCGATGTCCACGCACGAGGTGAGGACCTGCGAGCTCGGAGGCGGATCGATCTTCGCGATGTAGAAGCCTTTCAACACGTCGATGTCGCGCACGGAGCTGGTGCCGTGCGCGCGCAGATATCCTTCGGCGTCGGTGCTCCCGAGAACGCGGAAGACACGTGTCGTCAGGTTCGCCGAGGTGCTCGCGGTGAAGACCACGCTCGCGCCGACCAGCGGCAGAAATCCGTCCGGCGTCTCGCTCCCGAAGCGGAGTCGCGCGGTGCCTTGAATGTTCGGAGAGGTCGGTTCGAGCGCGATGTTCTTCTGGCGATCCTCGCCGAGCGGGACCATCACGATCTCTTCGTAACCCCAGGCCGGGAGGCCCGCGACCGGTGTCGCCACCAAACGAAACGCCGTGTCGCCGGTGTCCGGGAGCGTGATCTCGTAGTGCCCGCGGATGCCGGTGACCGTCGCAGTGGAGGCGAGGCCCGAGGTGGTCGAATACGCGGTCACGCGGATGCCGCCGAGCTTGGTTCCTTCGGAGACACTCGAGCTCACTTCGCCGTAGATGCGGCGCCGGTAGTCGATGTGAAACTCTTTGGTCGTCGTCTCGCCGCCGGTCGGACGCACGACGAAGCTGGTGCGCAGGCTCGGCGCATCGTCGAGACGGATCAAGGTGACGTCGTAATCTCCGGGCACCAGCCGCACGAGCTGCGAACGTGGAGCCGCAACACGCATCTCGGTCGACAGATCGACTTTTCTTCCGATGATCCGCGGCGAGCCCGCGAAGCTGATGCGGACATCGATCGGCAGCGGCGGCACAAACGCATCATCGTAGACGATGACCCGGTGTTCGGTCGGCTGTGGAAGCTCGAGCTCGATCAGCCCGTCCGAAAGGACAGGTACCTTCAAGTACTGCGATTTGACGTACGGAGAGCTCTGCGGCGGCGTGAGCTGGACATCGAGCGCTTCGATCGGATCGGTCCCTTCGGGGCGACACTGGAAGTTCTCGCAGACGAAACCGGGCGCGCACTCCGCGGAGGTCAGGCAATCGGTCGGATTCGGTGGGCTCTGCACGAGAGCGCTCTCATCGGCCGAGCATCCTCCGATCGCGAAGAAGAGGAGCAGCGGTAATAACGGCTTGCTCTGGTTCATTGCTCGCACACCTGCTGGTTGAAGACGACGGTCCAGGTGAACGACACCACCGTTCCGTCGCGCACCTGACCGCTCTGCAAAGGTTCGAGCGCACCGGCGTCGAGCTCGGATTTGTCGTCGAGCTCCAGCTCGGTGGCGGACCACGGTGTCCGCGTGTCTTTGATGTAGAGGGTGATCGTGTGTGTTTGGCCGTCGAGACCTTGTCCAAAGGCCGCGGTGTTCAAGTTGAACGTTCGTTCGCGACTGTACGGAGGCTCAGGACACTGATCGTTGACCAGCGGAGCGAGCGCGAAGATGTCGTCTTCGTCGAAGAGCTCGACGCGGATGGTGCGATCGTTCAGCACCAAACGTGTGTCCACGAAACAGGAGTCGCGCTCCACGATCCGCGCGCGCACTTGAAAGGCGCACGGCCTGCCGCCGGCTTCGTCTGCGTTTTGGAAGAACAACGGCGCGGAGGGCACAACGCTGTCGAGCAAGATCACCGGCGGAAAATTCTGCGACAGCGGCGGGTCGACACCCTCCGGGTAGACGAAACACGCAGTCGAGAGCGTACAAGATGCCAGCATCATCGCGTGCACGAGCGGCACACGCAGAAGAGAAAGCAGGAGTCGTGCCCATCGGGGCTGCATGTTCGATCCGAGCGGCTTTCCCGAAGGTACCCGGCCGGGCTGTCATAGTAGCAAAGCCGGGCACTGATACAAAAAAGCTGCGCGATTCAAGCGCCTAGTCGTCGAGTCCCGGGGGATTTGCGTCCCCTTCTTGGTAGGCGAGGCCGGTGGAGCCGTCTTCGGGCGGGATCGGCGACGCCACTTTTTCGAGGTGGCGGAAGATTGTGCGCGGATCCACACCCAGGTCGCGCGCGGTCTTGGTGCGATTGCCGCCGTTTCGCTCCAGCACCTCGTTGATGTAGCGCGTCTGAAAACGTTCTTTTGCTTCGGCGAGCGCGAGGATCTCTTCGATGTCTTCGGGACGCAGATCCATGTCGTCGGCGGTGATCAGTGGCCCTTCGGACAACACGACCGCCTTTTTGATCTTGTTCTCCAGCTGCCGCACGTTGCCCGGAAAACGGTAACCGCGCATCGCCGTCAAACACGACTTGGAAAAACCGCGCACGCGCGAGCCGTGTTCTTCGACCGACTTCGCCAAGAAATATTTTCCCAGCGCGATGATGTCGTCTTGGCGCTCGCGGAGCGGGGGCAGATGAACGCCGACGACGTTCAAACGGTAATAGAGATCTTCGCGGAAACGTCCCGACTTGATCTCTTCCTCGAGCACCCGATTCGTCGCGGCGATGACGCGGATGTCGACCGATTCGTTCTTCGTATCACCGACGCGCGTGACCACGTGTTCTTGGAGCGCGCGCAGAATTTTTACTTGCAGCGAGAGCGGCATCTCGCCGATCTCGTCGAGGAATAAAGTGCCGCCGTTCGCCGCCTGAAAACGGCCCGCTTTGTTGACCACGGCGCCGGTGAAGGCACCGCGTACGTGACCGAACAGCTCCGACTCCAACAAGTTCTCGGGGATCGCACCGCAGTTGATGGTGACGAACGGTCCGCGCGAGCGCCGCGAGTGGTTGTGGATCTCGCGCGCGATCAGCTCTTTGCCGGTGCCGGTCTCGCCGGTGATCAACACCGAGATGTCCGTGGTCGCGACCTTACGGATACGTTTGTAGACCTCTTTCATCGAGTCGCACGCACCGACGATCGCCCCGAATTTCAGGTTCGCCAGCTGTTCTTCGAGCGCCCCTTTTTCGCGCGCCAGCTCGTCGATCCGTTTCGCTTGCGACATCAACAAGCTGGCTTGCGCCGCGAAGACGTTCATCACGTCGAGCGCGGTGTGATCGAACACGTTCGAGAGCCGGTTGTTGCCGACGTAGAGCACGCCGCGCAATTCACCGCGATCGAGCAGCGGACAAGCCATCACCGAGAGCAACTTCAGGTTCACGACCGACGCCGAAGAGTTGAACTCGTCGTCGCGCGCAGCGTCGGCCACGATCAGCGGTTTTTTCGTCTCGATCACTTTCCTGAGGATCGAGTCGGAGAGGTTCTGCACCGTCTCCTCGAGCCGTTGTCCTTCGACTCCACGCGCCGCCGCCACCCGCGGTTTCGAATCCGCGTCGAGCAACAACAAAAAACCTTTGTCCGCTCCGGTCAGCGCGATCGTCGCGTCGAGCAACGTTTCGACCAAGATCTCGGTCGGCTCGTTCTGCAGCAGCTTGATGGAGAACTCGTGAATCTTCTTGTACGCGGTCGCTAGCTCGATGGTCACTGCGGGCGGGGCACCGGCCGTCGCAGCTTTCGCCGAAGGACGCGGTTGCGGTGCTTCTTCGTCGGTCGCGAAGAACACCATCTTCAGCTCGCCGATGCGCACGATGTCGCGATCCTCGAGCTTCTTTCGTTTCTCGCGCCGTCCGTTGACCGTCATGTCGCGCGTCATGCCGACGACGTAGAGCCCGTCGCTTTCGCGTGCGATTTGCGCGTGTGTCGACTCGAGGCCCGCGTGCTCCACGCGGATGTCGTTGTCCTCCGCGGCGCCGATGGTGGTCATCGGCTTGAACAACTTCGCCGTACGGACCAGCTGGCCGGCGAGCTCCAAAACGAGCGTTGGCATCGTCTCCTTACTTAGCAGGTCAGAACGAAAGCGGGAACGTGACCGAAAAGGTCGCCGGCGCGCCTAAATCTACGGGCGGCGCCAACAGATCGCGCCGATATGTGTCGTAGTCCACGTTTCCGAGGACGATGCTCGTACCCCAGGACGCGAGCGCCAGGCCAATGCCCGAATAGAATGGGATCTTCATCGAATCGTAGGTCGACAGGTCGTTGCGTTCGCTCCGCGCGATGAAGAAGCTGATCAGGTTCAGCGTCCAGCCGATCAGCTGCGTACCACCAAGAAACAGTCCGAGGATCGGTTGATCGAGCGCGAACTGGGGCGCGCCGAACGGCATCAACATCGTCCAGCGCGGCGGCACGTCGATCAACACGCGCGCGCTGAGCGGCGGATCTTCCGGAGGTTTGTTGTTCTTCTCTTTGATCAGCGGTTCGAGCACCGCCTTCATTTCGCGCCGTACCTGTTCGAAGGTCTCGATCACCTGCGGCGGAATCTTGAACGCGTCGAGCTGGTGCTCCGGATCGGCGAGCAACAACTGCGCGAACTCCTCGCGCGCGCGCGGGACCTCGCCGAGCACATGGCGCGAGACGCCGAGCAAGCTCCGCGCCTTCACCATCAGCTTCTCATCCGTGATCCGCGGTGGATGCACCCAAGGATCGATCAGCTCCACCACCTTCTCGAAATCGCGATACTCGAACGCCGCTTCGGCGACGCGCACGGCGTCCGGCGCGGTCGCCGGCTGAGCGGGCAACACCAAGAGAAACAGCGTGGTGAAGAACGCCGTCACCGGGCGGCAGCATGCCTCATTGTTCGAGGTCGATCAAAAGATCACCTTTGAGCTGCGATCGGCCGGCGACCTCGTCGAGCACGTAGACCACGCCGCTGTTGTCGACTTCGAGCTTCTTCTCCACACGTTGGCCTTTTGAGCCGCGCGCGATCAGCGAATGTTCGCCGACACCGAGCGTATAGGAGTCGCGCAACACGCCTTCGCCCCGGTGGCGTCCGTTGATCTCGATCGACGCAAAACCCGAGCCGATCCGCAGCGAGACGCGCGCGCTCACCGTGGCCGGCTCGGCGCCGGCGGCGTCCGCCGTGACGCCCGCGTCGTTTTTTCCGCTGGCGGGGACTTGAAGTGAAGCGGACGCGAAGCGGGGATCGAGGCGCCGCTTCTCTTTGCGCACCACGCTCGGAATTCGGGTCACTGTCCTTTCGGCCAGGGTGTCCTCCGCCGGAGTCGACGTGTTTATCGAGACCAAAGTTTCCGCGGGAGGACGTTCCTCGGCGAGCCGACGCGGCGCTTCTTCGATGATCTCCTCGCGAGGCGCGAGCAGCGGCCACAGCTGCACCGCACCGAAAGCGGCACCGGCGGCGGTCGCACCGATCAGCGTGAGGCTCGCAAATTGTCGGGCCCGCCGTGCGAGCTGTTTCCGCCGGCCCACGCGCGCGACGATCGTCTTGACCTCGGGATGATCGGGATCGATCGCCAACACGCGGTTGAAACGATCCATGGCCCGACCCACGTTTTTCTCCGCGAGCGCTTGTTTTCCAGCCTCCGTCAAACAGGCGATCAACTTCGGCCCAAACTCACGCGTGAAGGTTTCGGGATCGACCAGATACTTCTTGGCGTTCGCTTCATTCGCCGAGAGGCCGACCGACAGAAGCTCCGCGTCGAGATCGTCGGAGATCTCGGTGACGTCTTGGTATCGCTGTTCGGGATCCGGCTCCAACGCGCGTTTGATGATCCGCGCCAGTCCGTTGCCGATCTTCGGCTCGACCATCTGTGGGTCGTCGTATTTGCCGTCAAGGATCTTCTTGAACAGCGCCGACGGATTTTGCGCCTCGAAAGGCAACTTTCCCGTCGCCAGCCAAAACAAGATCGTGCCCATGGAGAACAGATCCGCGCGCGCGTCCGACGCGTTTCCGTCGATCACTTCCGGCGCCATATGTGCGGGCGAGCCGAGCAACGTTCCCGTCGCGGTCAGCTTCGTTCCACCGTCCATCAGCTGCGCGAGCCCGAAGTCCATCAGCTTGAGCACGCCGTCTTTGGTGATCATCACGTTCTCGGGTTTGAGATCGCGATGGATGACGCTTTGTTCGTGCGCGTGTCTCAACGCGCGGATCAGCTCGCCGACCACCAAAGCCGCGAGCTCCGGATAAACAGGACGCCCGCGTTTCTCCACGAAGTCGCGCAGCGTGACGCCGTCGATCAGCTCGGTGACGATGAACGTTTCTTTGGCGTCGGGACCCGAGTAATCGAAGATCTCCAAGATGCCCGGGTGGTGCAGCTTGGCCACCGCGACCGCTTCGCGATGAAAACGTTTCCGCGCATCCGCTTGGCGCGCGAGGAACTCGTGAAGAACTTTGACCGCGACGATGCGCGAGAGCTGTTTGTCACGAGCGCGATAGACGACACTCATGCCTCCCTGGCCGAGCTCGCCGAGGATCTCGTATCTTTCGAGCTCCGGACCGCGCAAAACCTCGTTGCTCCCTCTCAGCCGAATTCGATCCCGAGCTGCCGGCCCGACTGCACCAGCTCACCTTCGGGATCGATCAACTTTTGTTTGCCGACCGCTTCCTCGATCGGAACGCTCTCGATCCTTATGCCCTTCAGCGCGATCATTCTGCCCCATCGACCTTCTTCGACGTGGTTCATCGCAGAGATTCCGAACCGCGTCGCGAGCAGGCGATCGTAGCTCGAAGGTGTGCCTCCGCGCAGTAGATGTCCAAGCACGGTCACGCGCGCCTCGAGCCCGGCTTTTTCCTGGATTGCCCGGGCCACCTGCGCGCCCGCGCCGCCGTATCGAGGCATTCCGCCTTCGACCTTTTCCTCGAGGAAAAGCGGCTTATCGCCCGCCGCGCTCGCGCCCTCGGCGACGACGATGATCGAGAATTTCCGGCCCGCCGCAGCCCTACGACGCACTTTGTCGACGACCTTTTGGAAGTCATAGGGGATCTCGGGGATGAGGATGACGTCCGCGCCGCCCGCCATCCCGGCGTGAGCCGCGATCCAACCTGCGTCGCGCCCCATTACCTCCACGACCATGACGCGGTCGTGCGATTCGGCGGTCGAGTGCAGGCGATCGATCGCTTCGGTCGCCACTTCGACCGCGGTGTGAAAGCCGAAGGTGTAGTCGGTCGCGGCGATGTCGTTGTCGATCGTCTTCGGCACCGCGACGAACTTCATCCCGCGCTGCATGAATTGGTGCGCGATGCGCAGCGAGCCGTCGCCGCCGACGATGATCAAACCCTCGAGCTCGAGGATGCGCATCGCCTCCACTATCTCTCCCGAACGATCGACGAAGGTGGTCGATCCATCCGCATTTTTCATCGGGAAATGTGATGGATTTCCGCGATTGGTGGTCCCGAGGATGGTGCCGCCTTTGGTGAGGATGCCGCGCACCGAATCGCGCACCAAATTGTCCACGTCGTACGGCGTGGTCAGCAGGCCGTTGAAGGAGTCGCGGATTCCGAGCACTTCGTAGCCGAGCTGGGTGACGCCGCGTTTGACCACCGCGCGGATGACCGCGTTCAGGCCCGGGCAATCACCGCCGCTCGTCAGAACGCCGATGCGTCGTTTCAAAGTTGGCATCCTGCCTGTGTCGTAACACGAAGCCGATCCCCACGAGAAGAACGCCGGCCAGCGCATACGGCGTGGGTTTCGAGATTTCTTCGAGCAGTCGGGGCGGTCCGACACGCTCGAGCGACAGCAGGATCGCGTTGGTCAGCGCGTGCGCCAGCATTCCGGGCAAAATCGAACGGCTGCGCTGGGCGAGCAGGCCGAGCAACAGACCGAGCATCGCCGTGGGCAAAATTCGATAGATGCTCCCGTGCATCGCGCCGAAGATCAGCGCCTGCACCAAGAGCGCTGTCCTCGGGGACAGTGTCCGAGAGAGCAGGGAGAGGACCACGCCGCGAAACGCCAGCTCCTCGGCGATCGCCGGGAGCACCGCGAACGCCAAAATCGACGCGTAGAGCGGGATGCGGTGGATGCCCAGCGCTTCCGAAAAGGCGCGCGCCGCTTCTTCCTGTCCGGGCAACAAAACTTCGGTGAGCCAGGCGATCGGCAGGCTCAAGCCGAGCCAAGCTCCGGCGCCGATCAACACCGCCGAGACGAGCACGATCGGCGGCGGGGCGCGCAAAAGAAGCAGCTCTTTCGGCGCGATCGAGGGCGCGAGCCACTTCGCCAGCAACAACGCGGGCAAAAAATGCGCGAGCAGCTGGGTGAGCACCACCAGCGGGAGCGGCGCTGATCCAGAGGACAGGAGGCCCGCGTAATACGTCGCCACGAAAGCGAGGCCCGAAAACGCGAGCGCCGTCGACACGCCGAGCGGAGGCGGTGAGAAGAGCACGCTCTTCAGATCGGCCCGTTTGCCTTCGGTGGAGAACAAAACCCGTTCGTCCGCGAAGGTTCGCGCCGCAAACAACAACAACATCGCGGTGACCACCAAAGTGGAGACCACGGCGATCACTGCGCTCCCGGCATCCGCACGTCCGAGCAAGATCGCTTTCATCAACAAGGCCGCGTTCGCCAGCGGCACCAGCGCGGATCGCGCGGTCAGCTCCGTACCTGGCAAGCTGGCCATCACGCTCGGCACGCTCGACAGGAGGATCACCGGCGTCAGCAGGTTGCTCGCGTCGCGGAAGCTGCGCGCCAAGGTCCCGAACAACAACATCAACGCCGCGATCGGCATCGCCACCAACACCACGCAGCCGAGCAAACCGAACATCATCGACACGCTGAGCGCAAACGTCGGCGCGTTCGACGCGGGCGCGCCGCTGGCGATCACCCGCAACAAAGTGAGCGCCAAAACGACGACGTTGAGCATGCCCGCGAAGGTGCCCACGGTGAGGACCGCTAGATATTTTCCCGCGACCAGATCGATCGGCGCGACCGGCGCGCACAACAAAGTCGCCAGCGTTTTGCGCTCTTTTTCGCCCGCGGTGAGATCGACGGCCGGATAAAAAGACGACACCGCGATGAACAACACGACCAGCGCGGGCAAGATCGAGCCCGCCAGGTTGTTGCCCACTTCGCTGTCCGTCGACACCGACTTCGTCTCCAAAGACAAAGGTTCGGCGATGCTCGGCGGCAAACGCCGGATGCGCAGGCGATCGTCGCGCATGTCGGCCGCCACGGTTTTGAGCGCTTCTTCGACGCGGATGATCGCCGAGTCGGAGTGCGCGCGCGTGAGGTCGTAAAAAACTGTCAGATCGACGGTCCCGGTCGACGACAAAACATCCGTCGAACCGAACGGCGCGGTGAGCAACACGTCGACGTCGCCGGTGGCCAACACCGCACGCGCGTTCGTCGCCGTCGCCACGTGCGAACGCTCCACGTGGAGCGCTGAGTTTCTGCCGAGCGCTTCGGCGAGCGCTTCCGGAACCTCGCGCGAGGCCATCACCGAGATCGTGCGCGCCGCCCCTTCGCGCTGCCGCACGGCGATCGTTTCGCTGGTGAAGATCAACGTCAGCGGATAACCGACCATGGGCACGAGCAACATGGTCGCCAAGGTGCGGCGGTCGCGGAGCGTGTCGAGCAGCTCTTTTTTGTAGATCGCCTTGGCGTGTTTCACACGAGGACCTCGTGGAGCCGGATGATCAGCTCCGAGAGCGAACGTGCGTTTCCGCGTTCCAGCAATTCGGCTTCGGTCCCGAGATCGACGATCCGCCCGTTCACCAAGAGCGCGATGCGATCGCACAGATCGCTCGCTTCGCTCATGATGTGCGTGGACAACAAGACACCTTTGATCGCCGCTTTCGCCGAGCGAACCGCGTCGTAGACGAAACGGCCGGAGATGACGTCGAGCGCGGTCGTCGGTTCGTCGAGGATCAACACTTCGGGATCGGAGACGAAGGCCCGGGCCAAATTTGCGCGCTGTTTTTGGCCGGAAGAGAGCGCTTCCGTCTTTCGATCGATCACCTCTTCGAGACCGAAGGCCGGCGTCAGCTCGCGGATGCGCTCTTCGCGCTGGGCTTTTTTCAAGCCGTAGAGCTCGCCGAAATAGGCGAGCATCTCGCGGACGGTCAAACGCCCGTACAGCGCGGTGTCGCCGGAGATGAAGCCGAGGCGTGCGCGCGCTTCGAGCGGGTATTTTTGGACGTCGAAGCCGAGGACCGTCGCGGTTCCGCGCGTCGGCACCAGCACGCCCGCGAGCATGCGGAGGAGCGTCGTTTTGCCGGCGCCGTTCGGCCCGAGCAAGCCGAGCACTTCGCCGGGCGCGACTTCGAAGGTGACGTCTTCGACGGCGCGCCGTTCATCGAAGAAGCGCGTGAGCTCGTGGGCGGCGATCGAGATTGACACGCTTTCGGGAGCCACCCTACCGTGCGCCCGGTATGGCGAACAGTATCCTTCAGATGTTCGAAGAGACCGTAAAACGCCGAGGAAACGACCCTGCCGCGCGATACCGTGACGGGGACAAATGGGTCACGCGCACCTGGAGCGAGATGGATCGCGATCGCAACGTGGTCGCCGCGGGCCTGATCGGGCTCGGCCTCAAAGCCAAGGAACGGGTGAACATTCTCTCGAACAGCAGCTACAAGTGGATGCTCGCCGACGTCGCGAACCAAACTTGCGGCGCCGAGACGGTGCCGATCTATCAGTCGAATCTCGCCGAAGAGTGCGAGTACATCATCAACGATTCGATGGCGGTCTATGTCTTCGCCGAGGATCGCGATCAGCTCGACAAGCTCCGGGAGAAAAAAGCGCAGCTCGGCCGCGTCCGCAAGGTGATCGTGATGGACGATCAGACGGACGGCAGCGATTGGACCATGTCCTGGTCCGAGCTGGTGAAGCTCGGTGAAGCCTCGCTCGAGGCCACCAAAAACGAGCTGTCCGCGCGGACAGCGGCGGTGAAACCGGACGATGTCCTGGTGATCATCTACACCTCGGGCACCACCGGAAAGCCGAAGGGCGTGGTGCTGACGCACAAATCGTTGGTCTACGAAGTCGAAGCGTCGATGAAGGTCGGATTGGTGCAAGACAACGATCTCCAGCTCTTGTTCTTGCCCATGGCTCACTCTTTCGCCCGTGTTTTGCAGTGTATTTGGCTCGGCGCGGGACACGAGATGGCGATCGACTCGGACATCACGCGCATCGTGGCGAACCTCGCGGTGGTGAAGCCGACAGTGATGGCTTCGGTGCCGCGGATCTTCGAGAAGGTCTACGCGAAGGTCGTCGGGGACGGAAGCGCGGCACCTGGCCTAAAGGGCAGGTTGTTCCGCTGGGCGCTCGAGCTGAACGATCAGTATGCGCAACATCTGATCGACGGCCGTGTGCCCCCCGCGGGGTTGATGTTCCAGCTCTCGGTGGCCAGGAAGCTGGTCTACTCGAAGATCAACGAGAAGCTGACGCAGACCTTCGGCGGGCGCATTCGTTTCTTCATCTCGGGCGGCGCGCCCTTGCCGAAGAAGATGGCTTATTTCTTCGCCAACGCGGGCATCACCATCCTCGAAGGTTACGGGCTCACCGAAACGTCGGCGGCGACCACGGTCAATCGACCGGAGCACAACAAGATCGGTACCGTGGGACCCGCGTTGCCGGGAACGGAGCTGCGCATCGCGGACGACGGGGAGATCCTGATCCGAGGACCAGGTGTGATGCGCGAGTACTGGAACAAGCCGGACGCCACGCGCGAATCGATCAGCCCCGAAGGTTGGTTCGCCTCGGGCGACATCGGCGTGATCGACAAAGACGGCTTTTTGAAGATCACCGACCGCAAGAAAGACATCATCGTCACCGCGGGCGGAAAAAACGTGGCGCCGCAGAACATCGAGAGCTTGATCAAATCTTCGAGCCCGCTGATCTCGCAGGTGATGATCCACGGCGATAAGCGCAACTATCTGGTTGCCTTAATCACGCTCGATCCGGACAACGCCAAGAAGGTTGGGGCGGACAAAGCAGCCGCCGAGATCGACGAGGTGCTGAAGAAGGTGAACGGGCAGCTCGCCAGCTACGAGACGATTAAAAAGCACAAAATCCTGGACCACGACTTCGTAGTCGGGCACGAGCTGACGCCCACGCTCAAGGTGAAGCGCAAGTTCTGCAACGAGAAATACAGGCAGATCCTGGATGGGTTTTATAGCGAGAAGGTGGACTGACCAAGGGTGAACCACAGATCGACTGGGAGATATCGACTTTCATTAGCGTCCGACGCCTCCGTCGTGATAGGCGAGTCACGCCAAACAAAGACTTTCCAGGGATGCAATCATCATGCGGTTAGTGCCCGTTCTTTTCCCGAGCGACCTGGGCGCCACTTTCAAGGGGCAATATATTCCGGGCGGCCTTCGCGAAGGGCCAGATCTCTTCCTCGATATGATCGAGGGCGAGGGCGTGCGTCTTGCGCGTCCGGTCGCTGTACCGATCGAGTTCCCGACTCAGCCCGACCCAGAAGACGCCGAGCTCAAGCTCGATACTTATGTTGCGAAGTCGATCATCTCGCTCGCCGAGGCCGTGGCCAAGGTGAACGCGGATGGTGACTTCCCGCTGATCCTCGGCGGCGACCACACGGCCTTGCTCGGCCAGGTGCTCGCGCACAGCTCGCGGCATCCGGAGGGCATCGGTCTCGCCGTGCTCGCGGACGCGTACACCGATCTCGCGACGCCTGCGCCGCCGGTCCACGAGGACCAGCAACGCGCGATGAAAGATCCCGAGGTGACCAAGAGCGGCAACGTGCACCGCATGGTCCTCGCGGGTGCGTTGCGGATGATCTCCGAGCGGTTCGAGGTCGGTCGCACGATGAAGAAGTCGACGGTCGTGCCGTCGCAGACTTCGATCATCGGCGTGCGCACTCCGATCACCGCTCAGATCCGCAACAACGAGAAGGCGGCGAAGATCGAAGTATGGCGGATGGAGCGCATGGAGCTGGACGGCGAAAGCGCTTATCGCTCGATGCTCGCGCGGCACCTGTCCCAAGGGCCAATCGCGCTCTCCATCGACGTCACCGGTCTCGATCCGCATCTGATGACCGCAGTGCGAAAGCCGATCTCCGACGGCCTCGATTGGAGCTTCATGAAGCGGTCGCTCGAACAGTGTCTGCCGCACGTCGATCGCATTTTGGGCCTCGACATCTCCGAGCTCGATCCGACGCGCGACGACGCCCACAAAGGCGCGATGACACGTTTCGCGGAGACGCTCGCGCCGTTTTTGCGACGGCTCACGCGTTAGCGGACAATCGAGCGTCCTCCTTCAAGAACGGCTTGACGCAGCGCGCGTCCGTTCGCTCAACTCGCGCTCGCCATGACTGCATCCGCCGACGAGCTCTTGGGAGAGCTCAACAGCGAGCTCGACGCCGCTGTCCAAAAGAACGATCACGCCGCGCTGGAGCTGCTGCGTTCCAGCTACTTCGGGCCGAAAGGCAAGTTCACGCTGCTGACGCGGGGGATCGGCCAACTGCCGCCCGAACAGCGCAAAGACGCCGGCCGCCAGATCAACGAAAAGAAGACCGAGGGCGAGTCGAAGCTCACCGAAATCTTGGCGAAGATCGAAGCCGCTTCGCGCGACCAAGAGCTGAAGAAGTCGCGCGTCGATCTCACCTTGCCCGCGCGCGCGCTCCAGTACCAAGGCGCGATCCACCCGATCTACCGCATCATCTACGAGATGACGGACCTCTTCGCGCGGATGGGCTTCGAGGTCGCTGCGGGTCCGGAGGTCGAGCTCGATCATTACAACTTCGAGGCGCTCAATTTCCCGAAAGATCACCCCGCGCGGGACATGCAAGACACCTTCTTCGTCGACGGCGGCGCGTTGTTACGGACGCACACCTCGCCGGTGCAGATCCGCGAAATGGAGAAACACGGGGCGCCGATCCAGATCGTCGTACCTGGCCGAGTGTACAGGAAGGACGACGACCCCACGCACTCGCCGATGTTTCACCAGATCGAGCTGCTCTGCGTCGGTGAAGGGATCTCGTTCGCGCATTTGAAGGGCGTGTTGACCAGCTTCTTGAACGCGTTCTTCGGCTCGCGTGCGGTGCGTTTTCGCCCGTCGTTCTTCCCGTTCGTCGAGCCGGGTTGCGAGGTCGATATGCGGTGCGTGGGCTGCGAAGGCTCGGGCTGCCGCATCTGCAAAAACACCGGGTGGATGGAGATCCTCGGCGCGGGAATGGTGCATCCGTATCTGCTCGAGTCGGTCGACATCGATCCCGAGAAGTACACCGGCTTCGCGGCCGGGCTGGGCATCGATCGCATCGCGATGTTGCGCTACGGGATCGACCACCTCTCGCATCTGTTCAAAGGCGACGTCCGTTTCTTGGGGCAACTATGAGAATTTCCATCAACTGGATCAAAGAGCTGGTGCCGGCGCTCGATGCGTCGGCCGACGAGATCGCTGATCGCCTCTCGCGTTCGGGTTTCGAGGTCGAAGCGAAGGAGCGCCAGGCGGAACGTTTTCAGCAGGTGGTCGTCGGGCGCGTCGATTCGGTGGAAGCACATCCGGATCCCGAAGTGTCGGTGCGCGTGACGAAAGTCTTCGACGGCGAAGCGACCCACACGGTGATCTGCGGAGCACCGAACGTGGCACCTGGCCAAAAGATCGCTCTGGCGAAGATCGGCGCGAATCTTCCGAACGGGATGAAGATCGAGCGCCGCAAGATCCGCGGCATCGAAAGCGAAGGGATGATCTGCTCCGAAAAAGAGCTCGGTCTCTCCGATCGCGGCGAAGGTATTTTGGTGCTCGACGCGAAAGCGAAGCCGGGCAAGCTCTTCGCGGCGCACGAAGGCCTGGACGACGTGTTGCTCGAGGTCGCGGTGACCCCGAACCGTCCCGACGCGCTTTCGCACTTTGGATTGGCGCGCGAGCTGGCGGCGTTGTTCGGCGTGAAGATCAAAGAGGCGCGCATCAAATTGAAGGAGACGAAGACCACTTCGTCGTCGCGCGCGAAGATCGCCATCGAGAACGATCGTTCGCTGAAGTATCTCGGCCGCGTGCTCACCGGCGTAAAAGTCGGGCCGTCGCCGGCGTGGCTCGAGCGGCGTTTGTCGGCGCTCGGACAACGTTCGATCAGCAACGTCGTCGACGCGACCAATCTCGCTCTGCTCGAGCTCGGCCACCCGCTGCACGCGTTCGATCTCGCGAAGCTCTCGGGCGCGAAGATCCTCGTTCGCACCGCAAATACGGGCGAAAAATTGAAGACGCTCGACGCGCAGGATCGCGAGCTGAACGAAGACGACCTGGTGGTCGCCGATGCGGAGAAGCCGGTCGCGCTCGCGGGTGTGATGGGCGGATTCGACACCGCGGTGAGCGAGGCGACGAGTGACATCTTGCTGGAGTGTGCGTTGTTCGATGCGGGCTCGGTGCGCCGCTCCGCGCGCCGCCACATGTTGCACACCGACGCGTCGCATCACTTCGAACGGGGCGTCGATCCCCTGGGGTTGGAGCGCGCGATCGATCGCTGCGCGGAGCTCATCGTCGAGCTCGCCGGCGGTGAGGTGCTCAAGGGTTACGCGGTGGCGAAGAAGAAGCTGCCGGTAGCACCGGTCGTCGGGGTGCGCCCGAAACGTGCGGAGCTGGTGCTCGGCCGCCCGGTGGACGCCAAAGAAGTGAAAGCCACGCTCGGGCGGCTCGGGATGGAGGCGGTCAGCGCGCCGAAAAAAGCGAAGAAGGGCAGCCTGTACTTCCGATCACCGAGCTGGCGCGTCGATCTCAACCGCGAAGAAGATCTGATCGAAGAAATCGCGCGGGTCGCAGGTTTCGATGCGATTCCCACCCTGATGCCGCCCACGGCCGGGAAAGTGTGGACCGAAGGTTTGAAGCGCGATCCGGAGCGCCGCGTGCGCGAGCTGCTTTCGCACCGCGGATTTCTCGAGACGGTCTCGCTGGCGTTCAACTCGCGCGCGCAGGCCGAAGCGTTCGGGCTCGACGCGAAGAACGCGGTGGTGGTGACCAATCCGCTCAACGAAGACGGCGCGCTCATGCGTCTGTCTTTGTTACCGGCGATGGTGAAGGCGGCGCGTTTGAACGAACGTGTCCTGCCGAGCATCACCGACCTGCGTTTGTTCGAGATCGGCCACACCTTCGCCTGGGCCTCCTCGACCGACGGAGCGCGCGAGAAGCTGCCGGTGGAGCGCAAACATGTGGCGATGTTGTTCCGCGGGCGGCGCGTGCCTTCGTCTTGGGCGAACACCGACAAGGTGATGGTCGACGCGTTCGATGTGAAGAGCGCGATCGAAGCCGTGCTCGCGGAGCTGCGAATGAGCGGTGCGCGATACGAATCGATCGAAGTGAGCTACCTGCATCCGCGCTCGTCGACGCGCGTCTTCCTCGGTGAAGAGGAGCTGGGGGTCTTTGGTGAGCTGCATCCGGACGTGATGCAGAAGCTCGATCTCGAGGGGACGCCGATCTTCATCGCCGATCTTTTCCTCGATACGATCGCCCGCCACGAAGGAGGGCACCGCCGCTTCGTGCCGCTCGCCACGCAGCCGCCGGCTCGCCGCGATCTGTCGTTTTTCGTCGATCGTTCGATCTCCGCGGAGAAGATCCTCGGGGCGATCGGGGAGCGCGCTCATCTGGAGTCGGTGGAGCTGTTCGACGTGTACGAAGGGAAGGCCGAGGACGCGAAGAAGAGCATCGCGATCGCGCTGACTTTTCGCGCATCCGAGCGCACGTTGACCGACGCCGAAGTCGAGGACGCTGTCCAAAAGATCAGGTCAGGCCTCACCTCCAGTATCGGAGCCCAGATCCGCGACGCCTGATCCCTAAAAATCCCGCACCCTTGACTGAGATCCCGGCCCCCTGGCATGCTCAGGCGCCTCGTTTAGGTCATGGATCCGAAGGAGCACATCTCTTCGAGCCCGACAGAGCCCGCCGCTTGGGCTCTGACTCCGCTCGAAGCGCCCGAGCGCGCTCATGATTCCGCATCCGAGCGGACGCTCGAAATGTTGCGCCTGCGCGATCCGGACGACGCGCGTTACGAGACCACGGACGATCCGCGGATCCCGAACGAGCGCATGTTCTTCAAGATCGGGGAGGTCGCGGATATTACGGGCATCAAGCCGTACGTGCTCCGCTACTGGGAGATCGAGTTCCCCTGGATCAAACCGGAGAAGACGAGCTCGCGCCAGCGACGTTATCGCCGCCAAGACATCGCGTTGCTCTTCAAGATCAGCCGTCTTCGTTACGAAGATCAGCGCTCGATCGAAGAGACACGTCAGGCGATCAAAGAAGCGCGCACGCGAGACAACAGGCCAGCGGGAAGAACGAAAGGTTCGCGGCGGATCAGCGAACCGAAGCAGCTCCCGCTGACAAAGCTCGAAACCGCGATGGATCGCGCAGAGGTGGCTGCGCGGGAGATCGCGGACGAAGGGGTTCGGTCGAGCAGGCTCAGCCGCGCGCTCGCCGACATGCGAAAGACGGTGCTCGAGCTCCTCGAGGCCGTCGAGGAGTGAGTGAGGATCATGGCAGACGGAACGCCTACCAACTTCAGCTCGGAGATCGTCGGAAAGACGCTGACGAAAGCAGACTTTGTCGAAGCGGTGTATAGCCGCGTCGGCGGGCTCTCGCGTCGCGACTCCGCAGAGATCGTCGACATGCTGTTCGAGGCGATCAAAGAGACTTTGTCGCGGGGTGAAGCGGTGAAGATCTCAGGCTTCGGAAACTTCGTGGTGCGCGAGAAGAAGGCGCGCGTCGGCCGCAACCCGCAGACGGGGCGCGATATTGAGATCTCCGCGCGGCGAGTGTTGACCTTCAAGCCGTCGCAGGTCCTCAAAGACCAGCTCAACGGGTAGGAGGCCTCGTTCTTTAGGGTTGTTCGATCAACGCCGTCTTCGCAGGCGGCGCCTGAACGGCGTTGATCTCGGCAGCGGTCGGCCGCTTGAACGAGATCGCGTGTTCGGCGCTCGCCTGGATCGGCGCCCAATAGATTCCGAAGACGATCAGGAAGACGGAGATCGGCACCAGCACCAGCTTGGTGGTGAGGTCCGTTTCGATCGGCGTCGGATCCTCGGGACGATCGAGGAACATGTTCCGCACGACGCGCGCGTAATAATAAAGCGAGACCGCGCTGTTCAACACGCCGACGACGGCCAGGAAATAGAACATACCGCTGCCGGCGAACGAACACTGCACGCGGTGCATGAACGGCAGAGCCTCACGCAGCTGCGGCGCGCACTCGGCGATCATCGGGATGTTGATCGCGCGATCGAGCACGGACGCGAACAAATAATATTTGCCGATGAAGCCCGCGAGCGGCGGCAGACCTGTCAAAGAGAACAGGCAGATCGCCATGGCGATACACACCAAAGGCGCGCGCGTGCCGAGGCCTTTGTAGTCGCTGATCAGCTCGCTGCCGAGGCGATCGCGCACCCAGATCACGCAGTAGAACGCGCCGATGTTCATCGCGAGATAGAACACCATGTAGATCAACACGGCCGCGGCGCCATCCTTGGAGAAGGCCGCGATGCCGACCAGCGAATAACCGGCGTGCGCGATCGAGGAGTACGCGAGAAAACGTTTGAGGTTGTTCTGCCCGATCGCGGCGAGGTTGCCGATGACCATGGTGATGATCGCAATGACGATGATCAACATCGGCCACGGAAGCGCGCTGACGTCGTTGAGGAGGTTCTCGGCGGTGCCGCCGTTCTCCGCGAAGCCGACGATGAAGAAGCGGATCAAGGCCGCAAATCCCGCGGCTTTTGGGCCGGTCGACAAGAACGCGGTGAACGGAGTCGGCGCGCCTTCGTAGACGTCGGGGCTCCACATGTGGAGCGGGGCCGCAGAGATCTTGTACGCGAAGCCGGCGAAGCCGAGCACCACACCCGCAGTGAGCGCGACCGGGATCGCAGCCGCGGCTCCGGTGATCGATGCGGTCGAGGCCGCGCGCGCCGTGGCGAGGACCGTCTCGTTGATCATCGACAGCTGCGTATGGCCGGTGAGCCCATAGATGATCGAGAAGCCGAACAACATCACGCCCGACGCGGCGCCGCCGTAGATCACGTATTTCAATGCGGCTTCAGCGCTCTTGCGATCGCGACGGCGGAAGCCCGCGAGCACGTAAGACATCAGCGATACGAGCTCGATCGCGATGTAGAGCATGATGAGATCGGAGGCTTCGGCCATCAGCATCATGCCGAGGACCATGGCGAGGAACATGGAGAAATATTCGCCGGTGTTCCGTTCGCCGATCTCGTCGGAGTCGACGGCGATCAGCACGCCGAGCACGCCCGCGATGATGAAGAAGACGCGGAAAAATTGGGTGAATGGATCGACGACCACCATCCCCGAGAACAGCGAGACACTCTCGCCGCCGCCCATGAAGATGGTGCAGATCAGCGAGAGGCCGAGGACGGCGAGCGCAAAATACGCGGGCCCGCGGCCGCCGCTCTGTTTGCGAAATGCGTCGTAGAGGAGGAGCGCGGCAGCGCCAAAGCCGACGACGTATTCAGGCAAAAGCGCCAAGCCGCCGGCGTAGTAGCTCGAAACATCCATTCCGCTGCGGGCTATATCTTAATCGCCACTATCTTTCGACGACTTTTCCGCAGCCGGCTTCGCGGGCGCCTCGGCGGGTTTTGCTTCGGTCTTCGTCTCCGAGCTGGCCGTCTTCGGGGTGGGCGAAGTCGGCGGGGTGCTCGGAGAAGACGAGGAAGAAGAGGATCCGGCTCCATAACCGTCCGCGTACCAGCCCGAGCCTTTGAGCGCGAAGCTGGTGCGGGAGACGAGCCGTTCGAGCGCGTCTTCCCGGCAATTCGGGCACGTTTTGAGCGGATCTTCAGAGATTTTCTGCTGAGCCTCGAAGTGATGGCCACACTTCTGGCAGGCGTAATCGTAGCGCGGCATGACCGATCGCTGGTTAGCAAGAGCGCGCGACCTCGTCCACGAGCTTGAAAAAAAAGCCGCGCGCGGCTACCCAAGGAGCGTGGGCAAGATGATCGTCTACCAGCTGATCAACGAAGACCGCCAAGAGATCATCTTCGGCACGACGGAGATCCATATCGAGAAAGAGGTCGAGCGCATCGCGAAGGACACCAAGGGTCCGACGGCGACGTGGAAAAAGGGTGATCTCATTCGTTGGCGTCCGTTGACCGATCTGATCGAACCGGAGACCGCGCACCAGCTGCACAAGGATCTGGAGTCGAAGGTTCCGCCGAACAAGTTCGCGGTGATCCGCACCTATAAGGCGGAATCCGAAACCCCGGCAAAGTGACTTGACTTCGGACCTGGCGGCCTGGAATACGTACAGCCGCAACACGTTCGCAGTGAAAAAAACGGTGCCGTCGCCAAGTTGGTAAGGCATAGGTCTGCAAAACCTACATTCACCGGTTCAAATCCGGTCGGCACCTTCTCCCTCTAGGATCAACCAGTGCTCTCGAAGCGCGATGTACAGATCGTACGCATCGCGGTTCGATGGAAGTGGTTCACGCCCGAACAGGGCGAAGACGTCCTCTTCTTAAAGCGAAAATTCGGCGGCAAGCTCACCATCGAAGAGGTCATCCGCCGTCGCCAATATCTGGATGACGACGAGATCGAGCAGCTCGGCGAGGCTGCGAATCAGCTGGTCGGGCGCCGTCCTGCGGTACGACGGGCCGCGCCGCGCGCCGAATCGACGATGCTCGCGCCGGATTATGCCGATCGACCGCGCGAACAGCCGGTCAAAGTGATCCGTTCGCAGCGTCCCCGGCGTGCGGTCGAACCACCGAAGGTCATCGATCGTGCGCCGACGCGGATGGATATTCGCGAAGACGAGATCACCGATCCACGCGATCGCGCCGGCGAGACCGAGTGGATGGTGCGGGTCGAGCCGGGCTCTGGAAAAAACGCCTGGCAGCGCCCGGAAGAAACCGAAGATGTCTTCGACGACAACGCTGCGGCCGGCGGGGCGGCGCAAGTCTCGGACGACTTCGACGACGACGCAGGCAAAACGGTCGTCACCTCGATCGAAGAGATCCTCGCGAAACAACGCGAGCGATTGCGCGCGAAGTCGCTTGTTCAAAAAGCGCCCGAGCAGAATCCGTTCAACGACGAACGCACGGCGGTCGCCGATCCCCGGCAGATCGAAGAGCTGCGCGCGCGCCTGCAATCGCGAGCGCGAATCGAGCCGGAGCTCGCGATCCGGCCGAGCCAAGCCGAGCCTCCCGAAGCGACGATCCACGATCCCGACGCGTTCCTCGACGAACCGCTGGTGCTCCCGCTTCCGCTCGACGCGATCGAGCCGACGGAAGACGCCGGCGCCGAGGCCGAAGAAGAAGAGCAGCTCGAAGGTGCGATCGGTCCGTACCAGATCATCCGCCTGATCGCGCGTGGCTCACGTGGTGCTCTTTATCGAGCGCGCGGGCTCGACGGCAGCGACGTCGCTGTCAAAGTGATCGACGAAAAAGTCGCGGCCCGCCCCGGCTTTTTGCAGCGCATGCACGCCGAAGCGAAACGTGCGGCGCAGATCGATTCGCCGCGCGTGGTGCGCGTGCTCGATCTCGGTTTGCTCGGCACGCGCCCGTATTTGGCGGTGCAGTACGTCGATGCGTGGACGCTGGAGGAACGCCTGGACTCGGGCGATCGGCCGGAGCTCGCCGAAGCGTTGGCCATCGGCCGCGATGTGGCGCTGGCGCTCGACGCAGCGGAAGCGGTGAACGTCGTTCATGGTGAAGTGAACGCGTCGAACATCCTGGTCGGAAGGACAGGTGAGGCCTACCTGACCGGTTTTGTGTTGGCGAAGGAGTCGAACGTCGCCGGCGATCTTTTTGGTCTCGGCACCACGCTCTATACGTTGGTGACGGGCCGTCCCTACGATGGAACGCCGGCAAACGTGCAGGTGATCGATCGTTTGGTCGCCCGCGTTCCGGCGCAACGTTTCGGGCGTGCGGCCGAGGCGGTGCAAGCGTTCGAGGAGGCGATCGCCGCGCTGAGAGCGGTCGCGGTTCCGCCGGAACAAGCTGCGGCGCGCGCGGAACGGGCGCTGATCCTTCGGGCAGGTATCGGTTCGGCGGCGATCGCCGCGGGGGTGATCGTCGTGCCCGCGGTGTTGCGTGCGCTCGAGGTGTTCGGCGCGCGGGCGGCGATGCACGGCGCACTGGCGGGGGCGATCGCCTCGATCGTCGCGCTGATGTTGCTCGCCGCGCTCGGTTTGGTGCGGCGCGGAGAGCTGCCGCTGCCGGCGTCGAGCCAGTGGTTGGTGCGCGTGCAGGATGGTGCGGGTGCGGCCGGTGCGTCGTTGTTGGTCGCGGGGATCGCGCTCGCGCCGCCGTCGATCTTGAACGTGGTGGTCGCGGCGGCGGCGGTCGCGTTGTTGATGAGCTGGATCTACGGGATCCTCTTGCGACGAAACATCGCGTTCCGCCGGCCGGATCGCGGGGTGGGCCGAATCCTCGCAGTGCTGGGCGATCCGAGCCTGGCGCGATGGCGTTTGGTGCACGTACCGATGCTCGCGACGCTGGCGATGTTGGCCACCGCGCGGTTCGCGTTCCTCGCTTATTTCGCCGCCAGCAACTAACCTGTCCCTTTGGACACCTGTCCCTTCGGCTGCGGATTTCTTACGGCGCGGGCTCGATCGCTTTCGGGCTCCAGTTGTTGCTCTCGTGGCATTCCTGACAGGTGCCGGCGACCGATGCGTGGGTCTCGGTCTCGGGAGCGGCGTGGCAGAGATCGCAGGCGGCGTTCGAGACGCGCGAGTGATCGATGGCGATGCCGTTCCAGCGCGTGTGTTCATGGCAGCGGCTGCACTGCACGGCGTCCGCGGTGGCGTGTCCGGGGACGCCGCCGCCCGAGTGGCAGCGGTGGCATTCGGTGACCGCGTCTTCGGGAATCAACGAGTGGCTGAACGCACGCGACGAAGTACCCGCACCGAGCGCGACGTGTTCTTCGTGGCACATGCCGCAAGGGCGGTCGCGGAGCACGGTGTGAAAACGGACGGGCATCGCGGGGCCGTCTCGGGGAGGTGTCCCAGTGGCCAGGTCGCCGTGGCATCCGGGGCCGAGGCAGCGTGAGCCCGGCGTGCCCACGAAAGGCACATGGCAATCGAGACAGGCGGCGAGGCGTTCACCGTCTTGGCCGTCGTGCACACCTTCGCGGCCGATCAGCACGGCTTCGGGGCTCGCGCCGCCCCACAACAACATGATGATGGTGATGACGACGGCGACGACGCCGGTGAGGAGCGCGAAGGCGTACGGTTTGTCCTTCGGAGCTGAGCGAGAGGCCTCGGGCACGAGCGCGCGGATTATGTGCGACTCTTTACGGGCACGCGAGTGTTCCGCTGACGTAGGCGTCGCCGCTGAATCCGCCCGCGGTTTGTGCGGCCAAAAAGGTGTTGACCGTGCACTGGGAGAGGACGGGGTTGCCGTGGATGTTGATGTCGCCCGCGCCGACCTGGTTCGTGGTGGTCAGCGTGGTCAGCGTGGCGTGGTTCTCGATGCGGAAGCTGTGGACGTCGGCGTTTTGCACCGGCAATGCGGACAGGTTGGTGCCGAAGCCGTGGTCGAACCAGCCGAGCTCGCCGCCGACGGTCTGGATCATCGGCCAGGGCGGTCCGAGGTCTTTCATGGCGATGAAGCTGAGGTCGCCGGCGACGTCTTCGAGCTTTGCAAAAGAGACGCTCGGGTAGAAGCGCACTCTTTCGACGGTGAGGTTGCCGCCGATGTTCTCCACTTTGTTGAGCACGCTGTTGGTGGAGTAGAAGCCGCGGAGGTGGACGTCGCCGTCGATGCTGGTGAGGTTCGCGAGCGTGGTGCCGCCGCCGAGATCGAGGTTGCCGAGGGCGCCGGTCCAGCCTTCGATCATCAGGTCGCCGTCGAGGTGCGTGAGCGCGGAGAAGACGTTCGGGTTCGTGCCATAGACGCGGATCCCGATGTTGCCGCCGACGCTGGTGACCGCGTGGAGGCCGCCGGGCGTGCCGTTGATCGCTTCGTTGGTGCGGCCGGTGAGTGAGGCGTTGCCGCCGATGGTGGTGAGCACCGGGAAGTTGATGACGCGCGTGGCGTAGACGGTGTTGCCGTACAGCAGATACGGACGTTCGTAGTGAAGCTCCGCGTTGCCGCCGATCGAGGTGAGGTTCGGGAAGCCGACGGTCTCGGGCGCGGTGTCGGCGACGGTGAGGTTGCCGGTGACGTTGGTGACACACTTGTTGGCGGCCGCCTGGTTCGCGTTGGTGATGTTCAAGTTGCCGAACACCTGAAACGGCGAGCAAGGGCAGGTGGACACTGCGGGCGCGGTGAGCTCGGCGATGGGCGCGTCGTCGGAGGCGCAGTAGGCGATCGCAGCGTTGAGCGTGTCTCCGGCGTTGACGCGGTTGTTGATACACGAAGCGGCGTTCGAGCCCGACGGAGGATTCGCGTCGAACGTCGTCAGGTAGCTCGGCGATTGAAACGAGCCGGTCGGGTAGATGACCGCGCGAACATAAGTATAGAGCGTGGCGTCGGTGCTGCCCCAAGCGGTGATCTGTGTGGATTTGGAGAAAGAGTAGATCGTGGTGCCCGCGTAATTCACGCCCGTAGCCGAGGTGGCGACGGTGGTCAGCGTGGTGAAGGGGCCGGTGCGCGAGGGCGCGGCTTGGAGGTACACGGTCTGATTCGCAGCGTTCGAGTAGCCGGAGAAGGTGACGGACTTGTCGGCGCCGCAGAGGACGTCGCCTTGGTTCGGGGTGAGCAGGCAGCCTTCGGTGACGAAGGCCAGGGCCAGGGCAAAGATCGGGGTCGAAAAGAGGCGCATGTGCGGGGCGGAGATTGCACAGGTGAGGCCGTCCGTGTCTCACGAAATTTACGGCGATTCAGGGCGAAAACGAGCGTCAGCTGACAGTCAGAGCCTCCGCGCTGACAGTCAGAGCGCAAAAGCGGGGCGACAACGCCCTTGCCGATGCTCCGAAGGTGCGCTACCTGGACCGCGGCGAGCGGGGTTAGCTCAGCTGGATAGAGCGTCGGTCTCCGAAGCCGAAGGCCACAAGTTCGACTCTTGTACCCCGCGTGGATTCTTTCGTCGTAGGTTCCGCAGCTTAGTGGTCTTTAGGACAGGCCTCGATCGGCCCCGTGGACCAAATAGTGCCCTGATGTCAGTGTGCCCTAGCAGAAGCTAGGCTTCGTCGGCCAGATTGAAAGTAGTACGCCATGACGAAGGGCAAGCAGAAGAAAAGACAAGCGCAGCTGAGGCGCAAAAAACGCCAGAGCCAGCGAACGCATCGAACGTCCGAGGTCGGCGCGAACGGCGCGAATCAGGCCAGAGGAAAAGCCCGCGGATACTCCGGGCTCAGCAATTCTGACAACGCCACGGAGACAAGCCGCCTTCTCCCACGACTCAAACGAGAGCCTACCAGCGTATTCCGCGCGGTTGTTGGATCCGCACCGCATCCCCGCCTCGTTCAGCGCCTTTTAGGAAATCCGTTTCCTCGTGGATATGAACAGCTCATTCAACCGGTTACTACTCGAACAGCAGCGTCCACTCGTTTGGAAGCGCTCTGGCTGGCACGAACGCTAGCACTGATAAGTTCGGAGCTCAGTGATTTCATCAGAGAGAGTTCGGATTTCGAGGGAGCATTTCTACGCGGAAAATTTGATCAAGCCTCGAACGCACTAGAGTCCATTCGCGCGAAATTCGGCTATTCGATGTGGCTCATGGCGGCTGAATTGCTGCTCGCTGAAAGCAAGGGCGGCCTTGCCGCGAACCGAGAGCTTCTTCAACAGATACGAGAGCGGGTGCGGCACCCTCTCGCGGGACTTTTCGCCGAATTTTTAAGTCAACGGGCCGAGACGCAAACGACCTATAAGAACTATGATTTAGCCTTCCAATCCTTTCTCCGACAACAAGACAAATCCTCTCTTCGGGATCCAATCTTCGATTCAATTCGATTTCACCTTCACTTTCCGGCATTTCGTAATCTGCGGCAGCTTCGCTTTGTCTTGTGGCACAGCGGTACCCTGTCTGCGGTCGACCGCTATGAGACACTTGTGCGTTGCCTTCAGCTCATTGCGGCTCACCTCCCCAGTCAGACTCAGCTTATCGGAGACTGCGCGGCGATTCTATCTGGTATTCACGATTCCCGCCTAATGATGTTGGCATTTTACGCAGATCCGCAAAGCGTTCAGCACGATGTGACAGATGAGGAAAGAATGCTGTCAGACGCGGTTGAGGCCTACACGGTCGGTGACTACAAGCGGTCCGCGAGCTTAGCAGGCCAAGGTATCAGCGCAGCTCCGGCCATGTTTGAGTTCTATGAACTATATGCCAATGCGAGACTCAATGCCGAAAATCCAGATGAGATCCAACGCTTGCCCTCGGGTTCCCTATCGCAGCAGGTATGCGACCATATCGTCAATATTCTAGCGAGAGGAAAACAAACCTCTGACTCGATGCAAGCGAGTCTGGCTATCGCCTCCTCGCTTTCGAGCATGTGGCTCGGCAGACGGCTATTTACATTTGTTCTAGAAGTTCGGATTGGAACCCAGAGCTTTCGAACGCTCGGCCTTCTCCAGACATCAATCGCAACCCCTAGATTCTCGCTAGTGTATGCAGAACACTCAAAGGCCCGACAATTTCTGGCGCTAGCGCCAATGCCGCTCACTTAACAGACGGCCCCGGTAGTACAGGGCGTTTTCGCGCATAGTTACTCATCTTGATCTTGACCGCTCGAGGAAAAGACCGCTGCGGTCGACGGGGCGGCAATATGTATCTCGCTATGCGCTCGCGGAGCTCGGCCAAATTGCGCGGAATCCGCCCGG
>WUUC01123662.1_pt1 | contig 99150 bp, 80 predicted proteins | sample 6278441 | NCBI WGS metagenome assembly WUUC01 (sample SAMN13675441, study PRJNA597444) | soil metagenome | isolation source: soil | place: USA: Washington | collected 2017-10 | reverse complement strand
GACCGCAAGCGAAGCGAGCGGGAGCCACCGCCCAAGCCGCCGCGACCGCAAGCGAAGCGAGCGGGAGCCACCGCCCAAGCCGCCGCGACCGCAAGCGAAGCGAGCGGGAGCCAAGAGAAGCCAAGTTCGAGCTCTCCGCGCGCAGCGAGCGAAGTCCGAGCTCTCCGGGCAAGCGAAGCGCGCAGCGAGCCAAAGCGAGCGAAGTCCGAGATCTCGGCGCAAGCGAGGGGGACTCGCACTCGATAGGGGCGCGGAGTCCAGCGACTGAAGCGAAGCGAAAGAAGCGGACCCGCGCACGAGAACGAGACCCACCCGAACCAACCCGAATGAGCGCAGCGAATGAAGTGGTGGTGAGGGGGGGACTCGAACCCCCGACCTACGGCTTATGAGACCATCGCTCTAACCGGCTGAGCTACCTCACCGAACCAGGGACGCTGCGAAGCGGCGTTAGTTATCATCCCGTGCCGGGGACTTACAAGCGAGAAACGCTCGTCGATCCGGCCGCCGGGCTCCGCGTGATCCCTGCCGTAGATAAATCGTCTATGGCACTTCACACCGCGCCATAGATCATTCACTCACTCACTAAGCGTGAGAGCGATCCCTTTTCACCAGATCAAGTCGTTCGCGATCTACTCCGCCCTCATCGCCGCGGCCGTCGGCATCTTCATGGTGGTCCGCGACTTCGGCGGGCATCTCACGCCGCCACCACCCCCGGACGGGATCAGCCATTTTTCGGCGACGCAGCAGATCGCCGCTTCGAAAAACCTGCACCACGTCCTGATCGCGCTCGCGGTGATCATCGTTTCCGCGCGCGTGGTGGGCGCGTTGTTCAAATACATGCATCAGCCGCCGGTGATCGGTGAGGTGGTCGCGGGCATTTTGCTTGGACCGTCGTTGCTCGGCCGCGTCGCACCCGAGCTCGCCGCGACGGTCTTACCGGCGTCGGTCGCCCCGTTCATTGGGATCCTCGCGCAGGTCGGCGTCATTCTCTACATGTTCCTCGTCGGTCTCGAGCTCGACACGGGTCTTTTGAAAGGCAAGTCGCACTCCTCGATCGCGATCTCGCACGCGAGCATCGTGGCGCCGTTCGTCCTCGGCAGCACGCTCGCGCTCTTCATCTTCGAAAAGTACTCGACGAGCGACGTCCCCTTCACGCCGTTCGCGCTCTTCATGGGCGTGTCGATGTCGGTGACCGCCTTCCCCGTTCTCGCGCGCATTCTCACTGATCGCGGGATCAGTAAGAGCCGCTTGGGCACGATCGCGCTCGCCTGTGCCGCCGTCGACGACGTCACCGCGTGGTGTCTCCTCGCGTTCGTCGTCGGGCTCGTGCGCTCGCAAGCGGAGACGATCGTCGCCACGCTCGGCCTCACCGCGCTGTACATCGTCTTCGTCATCTTCGTTCTCCGCCGGGGCGTGATGTGGTTGGTGCGTTACCGCGATCGATCGAGCACGCTCACGAACGGCATGTTGGGCATCGTCTGCGTGACGATGTTGGTCTCCGCGTTGGTCACCGAAACGATCGGAATCCACGCGCTCTTCGGCGCCTTTTTGCTCGGGGCGATCATCCCGCACGACTCGTTGCTCGCAAAAGATCTCACCATCCGCCTCGAACAAATCGTGATCGTGCTGTTCCTCCCGACCTTCTTCGCGTTCACCGGCCTGCGCACGCAGATCGGCCTCGTCGAAACCGGACAGGACTGGATGTTCTGCGCGGCGATCGTCCTCGTCGCTTCGCTCGGCAAGCTCGGTGGTACCTACGTCGCCGCGCGCCTCACGGGACACGATCGCAACGAGTCCGCTTCGCTGGGTGTCTTGATGAACACCCGCGGTTTGATGGAGCTGATCGTGCTCAACGTTGGGCTCGACCTTGGCGTGCTCTCGAAAACCTTGTTCGCGATGATGGTAATTATGGCGCTGGTGACGACCTTCGCCACGACGCCCATTCTTCATATTCTCGAACGTCGCAGATCAGAACGCACCGATCTCGCGGCCCAGGGTGCATGAATCCACCCTACGCTCGGGGGGCATAGACTTTTCGTCAGGATCAGCATCACAATCGCCGCCCCTAACCCACCCACCTTTAGGACAACATGACCATGACCAAACCTGACTTCGATGTTCTCGTTATCGGCGGCGGCCCCGCCGGTGGCGCGATGGGCTCGTATCTCGGCCGCGCGGGCGTCAACGTTGGCGTCTTCGAGCGGAACCTTTTCCCGCGTGAGCACGTCGGCGAGTCGCTCGTCCCGTCTTCGACGCGCGTCTTTAAAGATCTCGGCTTCCTCGAGAAGATGGAAGAAGCCAAATTCCCGCATAAATACGGCGCTGTTTGGACCACCGCCGGCTCCAAGCTGTATGAAGCGCACGATTGGGCGAATCTCGACGAAGATTGCCACGCCGCGATCCGGTTCGAGGAGCGCGAACAGGAAGGCGTCGACAAGAACTACACCTTCCATGTCGATCGCGGGAAGTTCGACGCGATGCTGCTCCAGCACGCGGAAGAGCTCGGCGCGACCGTCGCCAACGGCATCAAAGTTACGCACGTCGACTTCAGCGAACCGCTCGTGAAGGTCACGTACAACATCGGCAAGAACAAAAAAGACCATCAAGTCACGGCGCGTATGGTCGTCGATGCTTCGGGCCGCGACACCATGCTCGGCAATCAGCTCAAGGCCAAAGTGCGCGATCCGGTGTTCGATCAGTACGCGATCCACACCTGGTTCGACGGTTATGATCGCGTCAAGACGAAGGGCTCCGACACGCTCGGCGACTACATCTTCGTGCACTTCTTGCCGGTGACCAACTCTTGGGTTTGGCAGATCCCGATCACCGACACGATCACCAGCATCGGGGTCGTGACGCAGAAGAAACACTTCAAGGAAGCCGGCAAAACGAAGGAAGGACGCGACAAGTTCTTCTGGGACACCGTCGGCACGCGTCCGGATCTTTATAATGCGTTGAAGGCGTCGAAGCAGGTTCGTCCGCTCAAGGAAGAGGGCGACTACAGCTACGCGATGAGCCAGATCGTCGGCGATCGGTTCGTGATGTGCGGCGACGCTGCGCGCTTCGTCGACCCGATCTTCTCGACCGGTGTCAGCATCGCGCTCAACAGCGCGCGCTTCGCGCACTACGATATTTTGAAGGCGCTCGAGACGAATAACTTCAGCAGAGAATCGTTCAGCAACTACGAGACCACGATCCGCCGTGGCACGAAGAACTGGTACGACTTCATCTCGGTTTATTACCGCCTCAACATCCTCTTCACGTTCTTCATCAACAGCAAGAAGACACGTCTCGACGTGCTCAAGCTGCTCCAAGGCGACGTCTATGACGAGAAGCCGCCAGAGGTGTTGGACGAGATGCGCAAAGCGGTGAAGGACATCGAGAGCAATCCGAATCACCAGTGGCACAAGCTTCTGAACGACATGACCGCGAACGCGTTCACGCCGCTGTTCTAGTCTCCCTCCTATTTCCCGCTGGTCCGTGTTATCAACCAGCCCTGTGTCTTCGCCTGCCGTCGATTCCTGGCTGAAGCGCGCGCAGCATCCCATCGACGAGCTCCTCACTGAGCACGGCCTGATGGATCGCGCGCTCGAGGCCGTGTCTCTGGAAGCCCACCGCCTCCTCACGCGCCAACCGGTGCGGATGGAGATCTGGTCGGACGTGATCGATTTCTTCGGAAACTACGTTCACCTTTGTCACCGCAAAAAAGAGGAGCGCATCCTCTTTCCCGCGCTGGTGCGCGCCGGCTTCGTGACGTCTTCGCAAGCGGAAAAGATGCAAGACGAACATCGCCGCGCCGAGCTGATGACGCTCGAGCTGGTCGACGGCGCGAGCGAAGGCGATTGGGAAAAAATCGGGCGCATCGCCGAGGTCTATCTCCACCTGATGCGCCCGCACCTCGAGAGCGAAGAAAAAGACTTCTTCCTCCCGCTCCGCGACAAGATGACTCCTGAGCTCTCCGCGGAAGTCAGCAAAGAGATGCTGGCGCTCGAAAAGATCGTCCTCGGCGACTACGACCGCGCGCACTACCTCGGCGTGTTGCGGCGCCTCTGCAAAACCGCAGGCGTCGAAGGTGTCCCTTAGTACAGGTGTCCCCTAGTACAGGTGTTCGATCGATCAGGTCTCGAGCACCTGTCGAATTTTCCGTGCGAGAGCATCCGGCGTGAACGGCTTGGCGATAAAAGCCATATCGCCGGGCAACACGCCGCTTCGCGAGACGACATCGTCGGTGTAACCGGACATGAACAACGTCCGCATGGACGGCCGAGCCTTGAGCAGCTCCACGGCGAGCTCTCGGCCATTCATCCCGGGGAGGATCACGTCGCTCAACAAGAGGTGGATGGTGCCGTCGTAATTCGTCGCGAGCTCGATCGCTTCGCTTGCGACGCTGGCCTGCAGCACCACATAACCGCGCGATTGCAGCACGCGGACCGCGGTCGCGCGCACCAAGGGTTCATCTTCGACGAGCAACACCGTATCGCGCCCGCCGCGCGCAGCATCTTCGCGGTGCGGGACCTCGCCGAGTTGTCCCTGAATTCTCGGGAGAAACATGCGGAAGGTGGTTCCGTTGCCGGGCTGGCTCTCTACGCGGATGTCGCCGCCGTTTTGTTTCACGATGCCGTAGACCATGGCCAAACCGAGGCCCGTGCCTTTGCCATCGGCTTTGGTGGTGAAGAACGGCTCGAACATGCGGGCGATCGTTTCGTTGTTCATGCCGACGCCGGTGTCGCTCACGGCGAGCTCGAGCTGTTCTTTTTCGCCGGAGCGCGTGGAGATGGTGAGCACGCGTGTCTCTCGGCCCTCCATGGCATCGCGCGCGTTGACCGCAAGATTGAGGATCGCTTGTTCGAGCTGGCCGCGATCCATCAGCACCAACCCGATCGACGGCTCAACCTCGATCGAAAGCTGGATGTCTTCACCGATCAGGCGCCGCACCATGTCCGCCATGCCCTGCACCACGTCCCCGAGCTCGAGGAGCGCAGGTTTCGGGACTTGGCGGCGGCTGAAGGCGAGCAACTTCTGCGTCAAGGTGGCGGCTCTTTTTCCCGCGGCGATGATCTGCTGGACGTCATCGCGGATCGAAGCCGCCTCTTCACCTTCGAGGGGGATCATCTCGGCACAAGAGAGGATCACCGAAAGCATATTGTTGAAGTCGTGGGCTACGCCGCCGGCCAAAGTACCGAGCGCTTCCAATTTCTGAGTTTGGCGCTTCTCTTCCTCGGCCGCGGCTTTTTTCTCGGTAATATCCTCCGATATTCCTAATAGATATTTCGGATGCCCAAACGCATCGAGGATCGGTACTTTCTGAGTATGTAAGATCCGCTGGCCCTGATGAGTATCGATGGGCTCTTCGGGAATATCGACCAATATTCCGCGCTCCAGAGTTTCACGATCGCGCGCTTGGAAATGATCGGCTTGATCCGCCGGAAAAAGGTCGTAATCATTTTTTCCGAGCAGCTGCTCGCGCGAGAGCCCAAGAAGAGTTTCGCCCGCTCGATTGAAACGTTCGAAGCGCAGCTCCCGACCTTCTTTTACGAAGATCATATTGGGGACGTTTTCGATGATCGAATCGAGGAACAAGTTCGCGTTCTTCAGGTCGTCTTCCGCGCGCCGGCGTGCGGTCACGTCCTCGAAGACGACGATCGCACCGGTGATCGCTCCTCGCGTATCCTTGGCGCAGCGGGCGATCGCACGGATGAGCAGCCCGCGAGGCTCGACGGTGATCTCGACGTCATCACAAATCTCGCCCGCGAGCGCACGCGCCAGCGGCAACCGATCGATCTTCTCGATGAACGGTTGTCCCGCCTTGTTCGCGTAGGCCACTCGACCCTCCGGATCGGTCGCGATGATCCCGATCGGTATCTGGTCGAGCAGCACGATGAGCTGCTCGCGTTCCACTACTTTCCCCCCGGAAAGACAGCGACAGATAACACGCTCGGCGGCGCGATCAAATCATCGCTTTACCACTCCAGTCGGTGTGCGAGCTTAACGAGGACCACGTCGTCCGAGGGTGCGGAGAAGAGGGCGCCGAAATCATCGAAAGGCGTGCGTTGGCCCGTATTCTCTTCGAGAGTTTGGCCGTGCGACCAGACCGCGTAAAACGTCGAACCGAGCGCGTATTCCCAACGAAAGACGAGGTTTGCGCGGACTTGGTCGAAGGTGAACCGATCGTCCGGCAAGGCACGTTCGGCGTAGCGGACGCCGACCCCGTTCGCACGCGGCGAGACCACGTCGCGATACCGCGAATAGTTCCCGCTGGTGAAGTACGGCGAGGCGTAGAGCTGCACCGAGACATCGGTGTTGATCGTCCAGTTCGCGCGCAGCGAGACGATGAACGTGTCGCGCTCCAGGTGCGCGATCAACGGCGCGCCATCGATCGTGTCGTAATAGAACGAACCATAGTCTGAGTGCGAAAATTCGGGTTGGAGCTGAAAGTCGAGCCAGGAAGTCGGCTTCAAGGTGGCGCGGAGGAAAATGTACCAGCGGTTCGTGCTATCGCGATTTCCGGTGGTCCCGCCGATCTCGAACAGCGCAGCGATGCTCTTGCGAAGATCGCTCTCAAAGCCGATCCATCCGAACCACGCGGGCTCGATCTTCAGCGCCGGTCCACCGCGCAAGATACTGGTGTCGAGAAAAGATTGATCATGACCGAAGCCGGTAAATATTTCCCACCAAAACGGCGTGACTAAGGAGCCGTTCATATCCCCGCCCGAACCCACCAATTCTTCGCCGAAAGTCCGGCGTGCGAAGAGATTTAAATTAATTTGATAGTTCTGATAAATGGCGCCCGGATCGTCTTGGCGAAATTGAACCCACAAAAATGCCAACTGCCGGTCGGAGAACGGTAGATATCCGAGCGGATTTATTTCCAGCTCTGGGCTCAATATTTGTGTGCCCAACGCGCCGCGGAAATATTTGCCGTCATTTTTTTCCGCGATGATCGTCGTCCCCCAACCGGTGAGCGCTTCGCGACTCGGGTCGAATCTCAAATGTCGCGCGTCCGGTCTGGAAAAATTGTGTCCCAGGCCCTCTTGGATCCGGGCCACCGCTTCCTGCGACCCGCCGACGTTGCTCCCGTACAGACGCATGGTGAGCCGAAAATCTCCGGCGCGTTGATCGAGATCGACGCCGAAAGCCGCGGCGCGTTCCAGACGCTGCTCAATCTCACTGCCCTCGAGGTCACGATAAAGATGGGTGGTGATGAATCCAAATCGTGTGTTTCCGGCGTCGAGCTCCTGCGTCGCGCGCACCACCGCTGCATTTCCCAGCGGCTCTGCATCGGTACCGCCGACGACCGCGTCGAGCGCGCCGACCGACCAACCGGAGGTACTTTTTCCGATCAATTTCGCCGCGCCGAGCACCCGATCCGTGCCGATGCGCCGCGAATAAAACAGAGTATTCAGGCCGAGGTCGCCATTTCCGTAACCTATACCAAAGGCCAGGACGTCTTTTCCGCTGACAAAAAAAGGCCGCTTTTCTTGAAAAAAGGTTTCGGTGGCGGTCAAATTCAACGTGCTCGGATCCGCTTCCACCTGCGCAAAATCGGGATTGATCGTCAGCTCGAGCACCAGCGCCGAGCCGAGCCCGAGTCGAGCGTCGCCGCCGGCCGCGATATCCGCTTCCAGCTCGCCGTCCCTTTGGGTGATCGACTCACTGACGTACGGGACCATGGAGGCGTCGATGACGCTGGGGATAGTTTCGGTTCCGCCGAGCCGGCCAAAATACTCCATGAATCGACCGGCCCCGCTCGGAACTGGAGAGAAGAAAGATTTCTCATTTCTGCGCAGCAGCTCGCGACCCACTTCGAAGCGCCAATTCGGGTGGCCCTCCGTGTAGCGGAGCTCCGAAAGTGGGATGCGCAGCTCCACGCTCCATCCGGTCGACGAGGTGCCGACGGCTGCGTCCCAGATCGCATTCCAGTCGAAGTCGTCCTCCAGCCCTTCATCGAGACGCGCATCGAGCTTCACTCCGGCCGCGTTCACCGAGAAACGAAAGGAGGTGTGGCCGGCGTCGAAAGGGTCGATCCACACATGCACCCAGTCGGACGCGCTCTCCGCGTCGCGGCGAGTCAATTGGCCGACAATTTTTTCCGGCTGCGAATCGAGGGCTTCGATCAAAAAATAAATTGCGCCGCCGTCGTGTGCGACTTTGAAGCGCGTCGGTTCCGTGGGTGGTGAATCTTCGTTCGGTATTTGTTGGACGAATCCATCAGACCACGGTGCGGACGCCCAACCGACTTCGTCGCCGGAACCATCCACCTGGATCGCTCCGTCATTTATCGCAGTCATTTCAGCGCTCGTGCGCAGCGAGAGATCATTTGCGCCCGTTGATGTCACAACGCAGAGCCACACCAACGGCACACTCATCCGTGACCTTTGACAGTCCAGGTCATGGAAAGGTTGTAAGTCATTTTATGCGTTTTAGGGGCAGAACCCATGCCGATGTGGTGGGTTTGGTCCTCTTGCGGACGCGAGCAAAATGCATTTTAATAGCTCCATCAGCTGCACGGTGGTTGTGCAGCTCGAATTTGCTGGAGGTGCTGTTATAGCGAGCTCCGCGAACGAAAAATTGCAAGGATAAATCTGCGGGAGCTGAATGCTCCATTTCGGGCTAAGCCCGGCGCTGATACTTCGATAGAAGCTCGGCGCAGCGATCGATAGTACGAGCAATCAAATGAAGGGCGCGGTCTTCAATGACCTGCGCCCTTCAACATTTTTAGGATATTCGAACTATCGCGTGGCGACCAACTATCTCGAGCGCGTCCGCTACGTCCACGCGCACGATGGATTTCGACTGGCGCTCACCGAGCTCGAATTTTCCAGCGCCTCCGCCAACGGCCCCGCCTTCTTGCTGGTCCCGGGCTTTGCGCAAACACGAATGGGTTTCCTGGCGGGCGAGCTGCCGCAAGTTTTGCTCGAGCGCGGAGGCCGAGTTTTTCTCGGAGAGCTGCGGGGCCACGGGTTGAGCGCGGCGCGTCCGGATGAAGCGCGCAATTGGACGCTGCAAACACATCTCGAGCTCGACCTGCCTGCGATGATCGAGCGCGTGCGCGAGCGCGCGGGCGTGAAACAAGTCCATTATTTCGGTCATTCGCTGGGTGGTCTCCTCGGAGTGGCTGCGCTCGGTAGTCCGTTGGCTCCGCAGCTCGCCTCGATGACGACCTTCGCCTCGCCGCTGGTGCTCGACAAACACTCCCCCCTATTGCGGCTGGTCGCCTTGATCTTCGGGCCAGTGCTCGCCAGGACAGCTCATATTCCCATGGATCAATTTTTCGCGACGTTCAAACGCGAGCTGATCGCGGGTGAACGGCGACATGGATTTATTTCGCCCTGGATCGAAAGAATTGCCCTGGGGAACGCGAAAACTGCAGAAGCCGCAGTGCTCGCGGATATTCTGGCGAGCTCGGAAAAAGAATCCCCGCGTGTTTTATATGAGCTGACAGTGATGGCCGTGCGGGGCAGGGCGGCGATCGCCGGAATCGATCTCTACCAAGCCGCCCGCGCGTTCCCGCGTCCGCTGGCCTGTATCTATGGCAAAAACGACATCCTCGCGCCGGCGACGAGCTTGCTCGGAATCGATCATGGGGAAGGACCGAGACTGCTCTACGAAGTGCCTGACGCGCTCCACGTCGATCTGATCGTTGGCCGCCACGCCCGAGCGTTGGCGGATAAACTATGGGGATTTTTGTTCGAGAACGTGCGTTGAGGGCTGCAAGAGCCCACGTCGCGCTCAGGAGCGCATCGCGGCAGTGGCCAGCACGCAGAGCGAGAGCGCATCGGCCCCAAGGAGCTGGGCACCGGGGAGGCTGCGCAGCGTCGTCCATTTCGCGACGGGCAGGATCGACGCGAGCGCTCGCTCCAAGAGAACGAATGGAGAGCCGAGCGAGCCGCTTGGGCCCTTCACTTCGCCGGGGTCGACGAAGAGAGGCTCGACGCGTCCGTGGACCTGGAGCGCGAGCAGATAGTCAGTCTCAGGGCGAGCTACCGTGCCCGCGTTGCCGCCGGTGAGCGCGTCGAGACCCTTTTTCGCGAGATAACCGCCGCCGACGCCGAGCATGCCGATCCCCGCGGCTTGAGCGACCACGCTGCGCGTCGCCGAGCCGGCGGCTTTCGCAGGTGCCTTCGCGGCCGCGGCGCGCTCGCGCTGCACGCGGACCACGGAGGCGAGCCGCGCAGATTGGAGCTCGATCGTCTCGCCGTCCCCTGTCCAAAGGACCAGGGACCCTTTTTGCTCCCAAGACGACACCTCGCGCCAGCCGTCGCGCAAAGCGGCGAGCCCGTCGTCATCGAACACACGAGCCGTGAGTCCCGCTTTCGTCAGCGCGCCGGCTGCGGCCTGCGCTTCCTCGGGCCGTGGAAAAACTTTCACCGGCCGAGCAAATCCGGGAATGCCGAGCGACTGGCGAGCATCATAAGCCGCAATGCCGAGCCCAGACACGAGCGCCGCTGCATGGTCCTTCCCCCCCTCCGGCAGGACGAACACGATAGATCGCGCCGACAACATCACTTCTTTTTCTCCTTATCCTCGATGTGTTTCATCCAAGCGGGAGGCTTCGTAAAAGACACTCCGCTGCTGCCATCCTTGCCGATGGTGCGCCTGAATTTCTTCCAGCCGAAAAAAAGACTGATCACGGCGATCAACATCATGAATCCAAACATGCGTTGCGGACTCGACCACATCCGAAATCAGGGAAGCAATCAGATCATGAGAACAATGGAATTGAACAAAAAAGAGACATACTGTCCAAGAGGACAGTCGCTGCCGACTCGTCCTGAAAAGATCCACGAATCTATTCCTCTCGCCGAGCATGTTGTATGCGTACGCCGATGAAGAGCCCGAACAAAAAAGAAGGCGTGAATCCACAAGAGAGAATCGACGAGCTGATCGCCGGAATCACGGATTGGCGCGGCAAAGTGCTCGCGTCCGTCCGGAAGGCGTTCAACGATTCCCACCCCGAGATCGCCGAAGAATGGAAGTGGATGGGCAGCCCGACCTGGTCGAAAGATGGCCTGATCGCGGTGGCCAACGCGCACCAAGGTAAAGTGAAGGTCACCTTCGCGTACGGAGCGAGCCTCCCGGATCCCGACAAGCTCTTCAACTCGGGTTTCGAAGGTAACGCGAGGCGAGCGATCGACATCTTCGAAGGCGACAAAGTCGACGCACGCAAACTGAAAGACCTCGTCCGCTCCGCGATCACCTTCAACCAAAGCAAGAAAAAGAAAAAAGCGCCGTCAGTAACAAGCACAAAGGCCACGAAGGCCACCGCAACCAAACGCAAGAAAGCGTCGAAGAAGAAAAAAGCGACCAAGCGTTGAGCCGAAACCCAACACGCTTCCGCGAACAGACGACCAGCGACCGTGATCGAGATTCAGTGATCCAATGATTTCGTCGCCGCCGATTCCCCAAACGGAGATAGCGACTTCGCGCCCCGAAAGCCTCTGATCAGATTCGTTGCCCTTCCGTTCAGGGGGTGCACGGCAGCCCACGGCCTGAGCTCAGGCCATGGGCTGCTATTTCTGATTTTGGAACATGCGGAGGGCGGGACTTGAACCCGCACAGTGTTACCTACAGGCTTCTGAGACCTGCGCGTCTACCAATTCCGCCACCCCCGCACAGGGCAACATGGCTGCAGCAGTATTCGGACCTAAAGCAGCCTCATTCCTTAACGCAACCGCGTTGGGACGCCGATCTCTTCGCGGCCAGGCGCGCCATTGTCAAGCGCGGAAACGGAGCGCGATCGCCAAAACAACGGGTATCATTTGTTGCCCCCAACCTCGGGTGTGCTCACCTGTTCCGGCGAGGCCCCATATTTCTTCAACCCCGCCGTACGAGGAAACGGCAGCCGATCCAACTGAAGCTGCATTCGGTGCGCAAATCCATCGATCTCCGCGTTACGAACGATCTCGACGCCGTCTTCCGCAGACTCTTCAGGTTCGCCGGCTCCCGCCGTGTCTTCACTTTGGCCGTCGCTTCCGCTGATCACGGACGGCATCGGCAAGCTCGGATCGCTCGAAACGTTTCCCGACGTCTTCCAGGAAAAGTCCTCGGCGATCTCCTTCGCCGAATAACTTCCGTGCACCCCGCTCCCGTTGAACTTGCCGACGACCGCGCCTTTATCGTCCCCGAGCTCGCCGAACAGCGCCCCGTTCCGGAAAAACAGGTTGTCCGCCAGCGTGACGTTCGGTCCGGCGACGTCGTCCCACTGCGCAAACACTGCGCCGCCGGAATTGTGCGCGAATAAATTGCCCCGAATTTCGACCGACCCCGCGACATACTTGTTTCCAATCTCCAATGTGCCGGGATTCGAAGTATTTCGGTCGGGATTGTAGGGATAGTTGTGAGCGAAAGTATTGTTTTCGACCCGATATCGTGCGACCACCGGTTCCGCCGGTAATCCTGCGAGCTGCCAACAATAGACGTTATTTAAAAATAGATTATTACGGAGAATCGTCTCGGAATTCTTCGACGTGGGCTTGATCCGCGGAGTACCCACGGAATTTGCGGCGTTCAGAAAAATGTTGTCGGCGACGATCAAACGTTCGGTCTCCAAACCGAACACCACCAGCGGCCAAGACGGCGAGCTCCCCTTGTACAATTGCCCGGTTTTTGCGTCGTACTTATTTCCGGCTCCCACGTCGATGGCGAATCCAGAAAAATGAAGCTCTTTTAATGCGGTTTTGCGTCCGCTGACCTCAAAGACAGGTCCACTGCGCCGCTCCGAAGTCACCAATATCGTCGGATGAGTAAAAGGCGCGCGGGTGGCAAATGCAGAGTCGTACCCGCCCAAGATGCGCAGTGTCGCGCGGGGAGCTGCGGTCTCCGGTAACTTCCATTGTCCGACTTGAGCTTTCCCGCGTTGTTCGCCGCCGGCGACGAGAATGTTCACCGTGCAGGTTTGGCACTTGGCGAGATGTTCTGCGGCGCGATCCAGCGCGCGAAACAACTTCTCCTCCGCGCCGACGCGGAGCGTGAGATCTTCGGCAAACGCATCCACCGATCCAAAGGTCAGGACGCAGAACAAAGCGACACCAGCCCGCATACAAGGGATCTGTGCAGTGAGCCCAAGATTTCTGACAACGATTTCAAGTCACCGAAACGCCGCCGATTCGGGCCATCCAGGCGGCGACCTGCTGCGCGTTCGCGTCGTCCTGCTTTGCCAAAGCAGCCTGCGCCGCGAGTCGATCCTCGGGCTCTCGGTTCTGGCTGAGCTTGAGCTTCCCGTCGAGCCCGGTGAGCACCAGCTCGAATCCGACGATCGCCTTGAGCATCTCCGAGACGAGCCCCTCGCTCAAACTGAGGTCGCTCCAAGGCGCCGGATAGTGCGCCTCGTTCGCCGTCACCAGCGCGCTCAAAGCCGCGCGAAGCTCTTCCGGTGTCAGCTCGCGAGCCCGTCCGCGGGCCTGCACGACGACATAGTTCCAAGTCGGAACGTTGTCCTCTCCCAAATACCACGACGGGCTCATGTAGGAATGCGGACCGTTGAAGATGACCAACGCAGATTCGCCGGCCGAAAGATGCCGGCATTGTTCGTTCGCGCGAGCCAAATGAAACAAAAGTGACCCATGCGGCCCAGGCTCGGGTCGATAGATCACCGGCGCATGGCTCGCAAAAAGCTCACCCCCGGGCGCGGTGACGATCGAAGCGAAAGAATGGTCACGCATGACCTCTTCCAAAATCGCGCGATCACCGGTCCGAAAGAGCCGCGGAATATACACTCGCCATCTATGCCTGAGACTATGCTCAATGGAAACTACGATATTCGAGAGGGCACTCCGCATCCGAAATCCAGGCGAGCAACACAGACTATTCCTCGGCCTCCAACGCTCGCGCCAAATGCGCCAATACCTCGCGAGCCGCCTCGAGCTTCTCCTCCGGCATTTCTGCCAAAGCCTTCCTCACGGCGGCTTCGATCGTGCCGCTACGAATCACGTTGATCTCTTGGCCCTCGGGTGCGAGCGACAAACGCGCCCGGCGACCGTCTTCCGCATCCGCCTTGCGCACCACCATCCCGCTTCGCACCAAACGATGGAGCGGCGCCGTCAGTGTGCTCGGATGGACGTGCAACAGCCGCGCGAGCTCCCCTGCGGTCATCTCCGGAAACCGCCCCACGATTCGGAGGATCATCCGCTGCATGCCCGTGACCCCGAGCCTCGCGTGCATTCGTTTCGACGCCGATTGCAGCCCATGATCTACGGCCCACAGCAACCTCATGAAATCGAGCACGGGCCCGAGAGAGGGTTCTCGCATCCGCCGCGGACGATACTCCCTCCCGCCACTGAGGTCGAATGCCACGATTCTTGGGCTCGCGTTTCGCGCCGTCCTGCACTAGTTTGAGCCCCAACGATTCGCCAAAGGAGCCCGGCTATCCCGCACTCGCTCTCACCCTCGGTCACCAAGTTGGTGGTCGAATGTATCGACGACGTCGAACAGCTGGAGATCTTACTTCTCCTGCGCCGTTCCAGTGACCGCTATTTCAGCGCGGAGACGATCGCCAAAGAACAGCTGATCGATCCTTCCTCCGTCGCCGCCGGCCTCGAACGCCTCGCGGCACGCAACCTTCTCGACGTGCGCATCGAAAGCTCGATCTTGTATCGCTTTGCGCCAGTCGACGCCGAGCGCGTCTCCGCGATAAACGAGCTCTCGGAGGTCTACTCGACGCACCGACTCGCCGTCATGCGCCTGCTCGAAAACAACCCTCGAGGCGCCGCCAGCACGTTTGCGGACGCCTTCCTTTTCAAGGGCTCACGGCGCAAACCGCCGAAAGGCTAATATGGCCGCAGTTGTCTTCATACTCTGCATGTTCACCAGCCTCGTATGTGCAGTTTTGCTGGCGCGCAGTTATCGTGAGACTCGCTCCCGACTGTTGTTTTGGTCCGCCGCCTGTTTTGGCATGTTGGCGGTGAACAACGCAGTGCTCTTCCTCGACCTGATCGTCATCCGCGATGTCGAGCTCAACATGGTCCGCTCGGTCACCGTGCTGCTCGCGCTCGGGCTCCTCGCGTTCGGGCTCATTTGGGAGTCGCGATGATCAGCATTCTCCACGCGTTCATCTGGGGCGCGAGCGCCATGGCAGGCACAGTCGCCGCGATCTTCTTCGCGCGTTTTTATCGCGACACCAAAGATCCCTTTTTCTTGTTCTTCTGCTTCGCTTTTCTCCTGCTCGCCGCCGACCGTGTCGCGATCACCTTCTTTCGATCCGGTGAGCACGCAAACTATGTTTATCTGATCCGGCTCGCCGCCTTTTTGCTGATCATCTGGGCGATCGTTTCGCGAAATCGAAAAAATCGGCCTCCCGGCTGAGAATCCATTTCCAGGCGATCTGGCTTTTCCCGGCGCCTTCCGCCGCGTTTCGAATATTCTCCGAAAAATCACGGGGAATATTGCGACAACGCGACTTCACTCCGCGGTGTTACTATGACGTCGTTACGCCGGAGTTTTCGTGCAACCCTCTATCAGCAACGACCCTCATTCTGGATTCTCGATCGCCAAAGCGCGGTCCTTGATCCTCTCCGGACTCCTGCTGCTCCTCTGCGCCTCGGCATTGTGGCTCTTGTATGCGCTTCGTTCCGTCGTCCTTTTGGTCATTCTGTCGATCTTCTTCGCGTACGTCGTCGCGCCGCTGGTGGAGATGGTGGAACATTGGTTGCGCGCCCAGCTCGGCGTTCGCCGCGTCGCCCCACGAACGCTGGCGATCTTCATCGTCTATGCGCTGATCGCCGGGACCGTGGTCACCGCCGGGTTTCTCTTGGTCCCGAGCATCTCCACCGAGCTCACGCAGCTCACCGCCGATGCGCCCGCGTTCCTCGCGCGAAGCTCGCAAGAGATCGAAGATTTTACGCGCTCCATGCGGCGCATGCGTTTGCCGCCGGCCTTTTACACGACCATCGACAACGCAACGACCGTCATCGCCGACAAAGCATCTCAGTGGGCCGTGCTCAGCTTCGAGTCGCTCCCAGTACTCTTCAAGTTCGCGCCGTGGTTCGTGCTCATCCCGATCATCTCCCTCTTCATGTTGAAGGATGCGGAGAGCTTCCGCCGCCTCGCCATCGAAGCGCTCCCGCCGGGCCGCACCCGATGGCGCGGCTCCGACTTCTTCGACGACGTGAACCGCACACTCGCCTCCTACGTCCGCGCCCAGCTCGTCGGCTGCGCGTTCGTCGGCATCGTATGCCTGGTGGCCTTCGAGCTGCTCGACGTCCCCTACGCCTTCGTCCTCGGCGCGCTGGCGATGATCTTGGAGCTGCTGCCCGTCGTCGGCCCGGTCTCTATCGCCGTCGTCGCCGTGGTCTCTGCCGGCTTCGTTTCCTCGGAGCGCGCTTTCATGACGCTCGGTTTTCTCGTCGCACTGCGCCTCTTTTATGATTATGTCATTTTTCCCAAGCTCATCAGCCGGGGCGTAAAGCTCCATCCACTAATGATCTTTTTGGGAATTATCGCCGGTGCCGAGCTCGGAGGAATTCCAGGAGTATTTCTGGCAATTCCCGTCATCGCTGTCCTCTCGGTCAGTTACCGATATCTCCGGCTCCATTTCAATCAAGGTTTGCTCCAACAATTCCTCGGTATTCAGCACGAAGAGGAAGAAGGGGTGGCGCCGGTGCTTCCGTCGCAGCTCCCCTCGCGGCTTCCGCTCGCCGGTATCCATGTCTTGGTCGTCGACGACGACGACGACGCACGCGAAGTCATCGCCGCCACGCTGGCCAGCAGCGGTTGCGAGGTCTCCGTGGCCACCTCCTCCAAAGAAGCGCTGGCGCTCAGCCGCCTCCGCCAGCTCGACGTCATCGTGAGCGACTTGGAGATGCCCATCGAAGACGGCTTCCATCTGATGCGCGAATTGCGCCTTCGCGAAGCGGGCGGCCCGCCCACGGGCCCGATGATTCCACCGGTCGTCGCGCTCAGCGGACACGGCACCGAGGAGGACCGCGCTCGCAGCATCGCCGCGGGCTTTCAGCGCCACCTCACCAAGCCGGTCGATCCCGTAGAGCTCGCTCGAGTGATCGTCGAATTGGCCAGAGAACCCCGAAAAACCGCGTAAATCCTGCGAGGGTTCGGTCGTGCTGGGTGCTCCTTACGCGGCGATATGCCGCGAAAAGAGCACCTTCGCGGACGTGATCGAGCGCGATTCGACGTTGGTATCGAAGCTGCAAACGATGCACGCATGAGTCGCCGTATTACTGCTAAGAAAGCCCCGTTGATGATCTTCCTGGGTCTCGCGCTCGCGGGCTCGGTAGTGGCGGCGGAAGCGCGCGTCGATCGGCCGTCGCAACAAACGATCGAGCAGCGCCTCCGCGATCCGGTTTCACGACCTGATCCAAAGGACATGCGTACTCGTCCCATGGGGGACTGGGTGATCGTCGCTCAAGACGTTGGTTGAGCACGCTCCCAAATCGGCGTAGTAGCCGGAGCATGTACTACGTCTTTCACAAACAGATGATGAAGATGCTCGGTCAGCTCGACAAATGGCTCGAGACGGCTGAAGCGCACGCCAAAGCGAAAAACTTCGATCCGAACGTCCTCATCGACGCGCGACTCGCGCCGGATCAATTCGCGTTCGTGCGCCAGGTGCAGTCCGCCTGTGACGTCGCCAAGCTTTCCACGGTCCGCCTCACCGGCAAAGAAGCTCCCGTCCAACCGGACACGGAACGCACCATAGAAGAGCTCCACGCGCGCGTCCGGAGCACGATCAAATTCCTCGAGACCGTCTCCGAGTCAGACTATGCGAACGCGGCCACACGTTTGATCACTCATCCGCGTTGGGAAGGAAAAGGCGCGCACGGCGCGGACTATTTCATCGAGCACGCGATCCCGAACTTCTTCTTCCATACCACGCACGCGTACGCGATTTTGCGGCACAACGGCGTCGACGTGGGCAAGAAGGACTATCTCGGTCCGCAGACGCGCCACAATATCTAAGCGGCTAAGAGTCCTGGGCCGGGCGGCACCACTCCATGCGCCGCCTGCCAATTCGCGACAATTTTCGCGACCGACGGCGAGACCATCCCGAACCAGCTCGCTCCCGGCAGCGCGGCGATCATCGCGTCCGCATCGGCGAGCGCCGAACGCCCGGCATCATCCGCGAATAAATGCGCCGCGACGAACGCCAGCTCTTCGCCGCCACCGACGGTGGTGCCCACGGGCTTCCATAGAGAAGAGAGCGCGAATTTACATAGTTTCTGCGCGAAAATATCGCCCCGCAATCTTCGCTCGGCCTGTTGATAGTAGAACGCGAAGTGTTTGCGTTCCTGTTTTGCCAGGCGGTTGCAGATGGTCTTGAGGACAGGATTCGCCGTGTAACGCTCGAGCATCAAATATGCGGCAGCCGCAGTGAGCTCGTTGATCGCTCCCCAAGTCATGTGGGTCGCGATCCAGCGAGGCGTGCTGTACGCGGCAAATTGCGTGAGAAATTGTTCGACGATTTCTCTCCACGCCACGCCGGAAGCGATCGAGGAGAAGCGGTCTTTTTCCACCGGCCGGCCTGCCGCGTTGAGGAAACGGTCGATCGCACGGCCGTGCCACAGCTCTTCGTAAACCCAGACGCTGAGGAACGAAGTGAGCTCCGGATCCTTCACCGAATGCCCCACGATCAGGTCGCGCATATAGAGAATCGTGTAGCTCTCCGTCGCGCTCATATAGCGGAGGATTTTTTCTTCCGCGTCAGTGATGCCGTGCTTTTTTGCGAGCGACCAATCCAAGTCGTCCAGCTCCACGGCGCCCGAGCGCTCGATGAAACGATCCAGCGAGAATTCTGCCATCAGGACGGAGTACGTAAACGGGCTCGCTGGAGATCGCAAGCGCGCGGATCGTATGGGAGCTCAGTTCCCATTGAGGGATCGGGTTTCCGAAATATCTGTCTTCAACGCTCAAGGATGCCGCGAGCTTCTCCGGACTTTCGCCCGAAAGTCGGTGAGAGCCTGCTGCTGGTCTCCCTTCGACGAGGCGCGATATTCGGCCTCCTGAGCGCGTAGTTTCGGCCGACCTCGGCCAGTGCGCGGATTTCTGCACTGCGTTGAGAGCGGCGTTGCCGCGGGCGCGAGGATTTCTCGTCGCGGATCGCTCAGACCCAACTGCGGCCTTCAGGCGGATCGGCGAGCACCACGATCATCGCGTCTTTTCCTTCCGGCACGATCGTCTGTCGCGGAGGGTTCAAATAGACCGGGCTCGCTTCGTCGACGTCGACTTGTCCGAGCTCTATCCGTTCGCGCGCCGACAACGTCTGTCTATTCTCGCGGTGCGGCAGAAATCCGATCGCAATTTCGCCGCGAATACGCGCCGCCGCCATGACCTCGGCAAAAGTATGGGGTCCGTCGGAGAGATAGATCGCACGCGGGACCAAGAATATTTCGACACCATCGGGATCGAGCAGCTCTCGAAATGCGGAGATCAGCCGTGTCTCCACACAAGCTTGCGCCAGAGCCATGGCCACCACGTCGGTCGACACGAGAAAATCATCGAGCGAGCCCGATACTTGGTTCGCCGCGGCGGGGTCGCGAACTTCGGTGACCAGCCGTTTGATCCTTTGGCCATGGAGGCGCCGCGCGTGCCGGAATTTGAGCATGATCGAGAGCGCGCTGGCATCGCCGTCGGGGTCTTGGTCATCTTCGCAGCCGAGAATGACCACACCATCCGCCGATAAGAGCGCCGGATTCTCCGAAACCAGCGGTTCGCCGGGATCAATTAATTTTCGCTCCACCCCGATATGAGTCGATGCGCGCGAAGCTTCGTGCAGCGCCAATTCATCGGTGCGCCCGAGTGAAGGTGAGCTCACGCTGACCGTCGAGCCGTGCGGCAATATTCGGTCGAGCTCGGCGATCAATCGCGGAAGAGTTCGATTATTTCCGATAATTAATATTTTTTGAGGATCGAGCAATGACTGCGGCTGTTGTGATCCCGGCGGAGGCGGGTGGGGCAAAGAACGTCCCAACGTAAAAGCTCGCCGATCGCGCTCCAGCACGATCAATCGATCGGTCGCTTTCAGCGGGCGCGGATCATTGTATTTCGGCGCCAGATCGTGGAGCCCGTCCGCGCGATAGACTCCGGCGGCGATGCCGTCTTCGATCAGATCGTGCGCGTGGTCGAACGGCTTTCCGATCAAGGAAGGTGGGATCGGCTCGAGATAGAGCTCGCTGCCGCGAAAAGAGAGCAATTCACGCAAAGCGAAATAGACTCCGGCTTGGCGGATCGATTGCGCGATCACCCGCGCCACGATGTCGTCTGCCGCGAGGACATCGAGCGCGATCGAGCCGGCGCCGGCGACGTCGGGCTCGCACGTCAGAGCAAGCAACGGCGCGTGGGTGGCGCGGCGCGCTTCGACGATCAATCGCCCCGGATATTCCGGACCTACGGCGCGGCGGATCGCGAGCAGCGTCGAGATCGTCCAGCGGAGCGCATGATCGTCATCGAGGCGCGCAGGGGTGATCACCACGATCGTCCGCGCGCGCTCCGCACAGACGCGCAACAAAGAGAGCTCGGAGCGCGGATCGCCGGTGCGCACGATCGCCCGAGTCTTTCCGCGCGGAACGTTGCGGGCGATCCGCAGCTGCGCTTCGACGCGCGCCTTCTCTTCCACTGACAACACCACCACGCGCGCCCGCTGGTGAGAGCGCGAGAGCTCTCGGATCAAGAGCGGCACCTTGTTGTCGAAGCCGAGGATCAAAATATGGTTCTTTTGCAGAACTGGGCTGCGACCGCTGCGCAGGTCGTCGATCCGCTCGCCCATCTTCGAGGCGAAGGCACCTGTCAAAAAGGACAGGACGAGCGCGCCGGTCGCGGTCACCGCCACCGCCAATAGTCTCGGTATACGCCCTTCGTCTTGGGCCATGGTCCCGCCGTCCATGAAGCGCGTGGTGGAGATCCACAGCGATTCGCCGAGCGAAGTGCCGGTGAGCGTGGACCAAATCCACGCCCAGAAAACGACCAGGGCCATGGTCATCAAGATCACTGCCGGAACTTGAATAAACGGCGGGGCGGAGACGAATTGATCGAGCCGGACGACCGCCCGCGTGCGCAGCGCACGGATGAATGATCGTGTGCTCATGAAAACATGATCAGCGCGGAGTATTCTGTTTCTTCAGCTCGGCGAGGATCGATTGCATCGTGGTGAGGATCTCCTGCTGCGTCGCCTGCTGTTCGCGGTGTTGTTGTTCACGCGCGAGCTGGCCGCCGGTGAGCGCTGCGTTCGCCATCGCCGGTCCGATGGTCATCACGAACGAGCTGACCATTTTTCCCACCGGGGTCTCGGGAAGAATATTGCCGTGCCCGACTGAAGTACAGGCCGACACATACGTCATCGCATCCCAGATCGAATTCACGTTCTTATTTTTGCCGACCTCGGCTTTGTAAAAGAGCCAAGAACCGACACCGACGAGCGCGAACAGCTTGGAGACAGGCTCGTCCGCGAATGTACCTTGCGCCCACCGTTCGAGCGCCTCTTCTGCTTGTTTCAAGGGATCGGTCGAGGTCGAAACCGGCAGCTCCACCATGTTGCGACGTTTATCGGCACTCGCCCCCGAAGGACAAGAGCGCAGTTCGCGCGATGCGTCGAAACCTGCGGATATCTTGCACCTTCGCGCGTGTGTGATAAACCGCGGCCATGCATGATCCCGAGCTCGCGAAGGAGGCGCTCGCCGAGCTGCCGCCGGACATCGCGACTTCGCCGCTCTTCAACGGCGACCTGGCACCTGTACCAAAGTCCAGGAGAACTTGGACCACCTACAACTTCGCCGCGCTGTGGATCTCCATGGCGCACTGTATACCCACGTACATGATGGCGGGCGGATTGATCGCCGTCGGCATGAATTGGTGGCAGGCGCTGCTGACGATCGGGCTCGGAAATATCATCGTGCTCGTGCCGATTTTGTTGAACGCGCATCCCGGTACGAAGTACGGCATTCCTTTTCCGGTTTTGGCGCGTTCGTCCTTCGGGACAGTGGGCGCGAATATTCCGGCGGTGCTGCGCGCCGTCGTCGCCTGCGGATGGTTCGGTATTCAAACTTATATCGGTGGGGAAGCCGTCAAGACGTTCATCGAAGCGATGTGGCCCGGCTTCGGGGCGCTCGGCGGCGGCGTGACTTTCGCCGGGCTGACTCTACCGAGCGCCATCACCTTCCTGATCTTTTGGACACTCAATATTCTCATCATCTATCGCGGCATGAATGCAGTGCGCGTCTTCGAGAACTGGGCCGCGCCGATCGTCTTGGTGATGGCTGGAATATTGATGTGGTGGACCGTCAGCGAAGCCGGCGGCCTCGGTCCGATGCTCACCCAGGACTCGAAATTCGCGACGTTCGGTGAATTTTGGAAAGTATTTATTCCATCGCTCACCGGCATGATCGGATTTTGGGCCACCCTCTCGCTGAACATTCCCGATTTCACGCGTTTCGGCCGCGGCCAACGCGAGCAGATGCTCGGTCAAACTTTGGGATTGCCGACCACCATGGTCCTTTTTTCCGCGATGGGTGTGGTGATCACCAGCGCGTCCCAAGCGATCCTCAAAGGCGCGGATGTCTCGAAGCTTTGGGACCCGGTCTATATTCTCGCCCAACTAACTTCGGCGACACCTCCCGAAGGTCATGTCGAGCCGCTGATCGCCTCGGCGGGTTTGAGAATATTCGTCGCCGTGGTCGCGCTTTTCGGCGTGGGCATCGCCACTGTTTCGGTGAACATCGCGGCGAACGTCGTCAGCCCGGCGAACGACTTTGCGAATCTTTCCCCGCGCCACATCTCTTTCAAAACGGGCGGCCTGATCACGGGTCTGCTCGGCATCGTGATCATGCCTTGGAAGCTGCTCTCTTCCGCGGAGAGCTACATTTTCAATTGGCTGATTGGATATTCGGCCTTGCTCGGCCCGATCGCCGGAATCATGGTCGTCGACTATTGGCTGATCCGAAAGACGGAGCTCGATGTCCCTGATCTTTACCGCCCGAACGGGCGATACGCGGGGACGAACATGATCGCCGTCGTGGCCCTGATCGCCGGCGTTTTGCCGAACATTCCGGGATTTTTGAAGAGCGCACACGTGATCGAAGGACCACCCAATTTTTTCGACGCGATCTATGTCTACGCTTGGTTCAGCGGCTTCTTGATCTCGGGTGCGATCTACTTCGCCGGAATGCGCTCCAAAGCGAGATAGTCAGCGGGGGCAAGCGGTGTTAAGCGCTCTTTATGGCGAGCGAAGTCTCCCCGAATCCTGGTAAAGAACCTTTCGTACCGTACATCGACAGCGAGAATCCGCCTCTGCGCGAGCTCTCGGTGCGTGCGCTGATCGTCGGCTGCGCGCTCGGTATGGTCTTCGGAGCTTCTTCGCTCTATCTGGTGCTGAAAGTCGGGCTCACGGTGAGCGCGTCCATCCCGGTCGCGGTCATTTCGATCACCTTCTTTCGTATCCTCTCCAAATTCGGAGCGAGGGACGCCAGCATTCTGGAGAATAATATTGTCCAGACTGCCGGCTCGGCGGGGGAGTCGATTGCGTTCGGCGTCGGCGTCACCATGCCGGCGATCATGATCCTCGGTTTCGACTTGGAAATTGCGCGCGTCACCTTGGTCGCGGTCCTCGGCGGTCTGCTCGGAATTTTCATGATGATTCCGCTCCGCAAAGCGCTGATCGTGCAGCAACACGGAATTTTGAAATATCCCGAAGGCACCGCCTGCGCCGAAGTATTGAAGGCCGGCGCCTCGGATGAGTCGCGCGCCGCAGCTTCCGCATCGGCGAAACGTGAGTTTGCGCTGTCGGGCGCGGGCAACATGAGCGCAAAGACGATCTTCGCCGGATTCGCGCTCGGGCTCTTATACAAAACTTGGATGGTCGCGCTGAAAGGTTGGCGCGATGCACCGGAAAAAGTATTCGGCCATCCCTTCAAAGCCGGCTCGGTGGCGATCGAAATTTCCCCGGAGCTCTTGGGCGTCGGATACATCATCGGCCCGAAGATTGGCTCGGTGATGTGCGCCGGCGGCGTGCTCGCGTACTTAGTTTTGATCCCGATGATCAAATTTTTCGGCGAGCTGGCCCCGGGGCCACTTGCTCCGGGAACAATTCCCATCAGCGAAATGGGCCCGCATCAAATCCGCGGCGCGTACGTCCTCTATATCGGCGCCGGCGCAGTGGCGGCGGGTGGTATCATTTCACTCGGACGTTCGCTCCCCATGATCTGGCGCGGGCTGCGCGAAGGTTTGAAAGACATCCGCTCCAAAGGAGCCGCTACGGCGGGCGTGAAGCGCACGGATCAAGATCTCTCTATGCGGATCGTGTTGATCGGCGTCTTTTCGCTGGTCATCGCCATCATGCTCTTTCCGCAGCTCCACATGAATTTGTTGGGCGCGCTGATGATCATCGTCTTCGGCTTCTTGTTCGTCACCGTGTCCTCGCGTTTGACCGGTGAGATCGGCTCGAGCTCGAACCCCATCTCCGGCATGACCGTCGCGACGTTGTTGCTCACCTGCCTCATTTTTTTGGCGGTGGGTTGGACCGGTGGAAAATATTACGTCACCGCGCTCTCCGTGGGCGCGATCGTCTGTATCGCGGCCTCGAACGGCGGCACCACCTCGCAGGATTTGAAGACCGGATTTTTGGTCGGCGGCACGCCGCGTTTTCAACAGATCGCCATTCTCTGCGGCGCGTTGTTGTCGGCGTTCTTGATGGGCCCGATTCTCCTCGAGCTGAACGACTCCTCGACGACCTACGTTCCGATTCAAGAGGTCGCGCCCGCGGGCTTGACTGCGAGCGCGTCCGGAATCGCGGTCGAGGAAACTTACCAAGGTCAAACTTACAAGGTTTGGCACAAGACGGACACCGCGGGCGGGCCGGCAGGTAAGTATCTCCTCGATGACTCTGGGGCGGCGAAGTATCTCGTCGATCCGGGAATCAACGGCACCTATACGAAACGGGCCGATGGCAGCGAAGTCCGGAAATTCGACGCACCGAAGGCCACCTTGATGAGTTACATCATCAAAGGAATTCTCGACCGACAATTGCCGTGGGGCTTGGTGCTCTTCGGCGTGATGATCGCTCTGGTCTTGGAAATGTCCGGTATTCCGTCGCTCGCTTTTGCAGTCGGCGTCTACCTCCCGCTGTCTTCCTCGACGCCGATCTTCGTCGGTGGGCTCGTCCGTTGGCTGGTCGACAAACGCCGGGAAAAACAGCTCAAGGCACGCGGCGTCATCTTGAACGAAGAACAGCTCGCCGCCGAGAGCGACAAGAGCCCGGGCGTGTTGATGTCCTCTGGATATATTGCCGGCGGCGCCATCGCGGGTATCGTCATCGCGTTCATGGCCGGGCGCCTCGAAGGTGTCGACGCTTCGCTGACGAGATGGGCGTCCGAAAATAATCCGTTTTATGCGGGACCGAACGCCGATGCGCTCTCCATGATCCCGTTCATCCTGATCACGGTTTTGTTGTATCTCGTCGGCCGCGAAACTTTGTTGAAGGCCAAAAAATAATTAGGCCGGTGAGCGATCTTCGACGATTTCGCCGTCGCGCAGCACGATGACGCGGTCGCCATGGGCCGCCGCTTTCGAGTCGTGGGTGACCATGACGATCGTGCGCCCGCGTTCGCGCGCAGCCCGCTGCAAGAGCTGGAGAATTTCTTCGCCGGTCTTCGAATCGAGGTTGCCCGTCGGTTCGTCGGCGAGCAGCACCGCAGGATTCATGACCAGCGCGCGCGCCAACGCGACGCGCTGCATTTCACCGCCGGACAGCTCGGTGGAGCGGTGTGAAAGGCGCCGAGCGAGGCCGACTTCGGTGAGCATCTCCTCGGCGCGGGTGATCACCTCTTTGCGCGGCCTTCCGGCCAGCAGCGCGGGGAGGCAGACGTTCTCCAGCGCGCTCATCGTGGGCAGGAGGTTGAAGAATTGGAAGACGAAGCCGAGCCGTTCGCGGCGGAGGTGCGTGCGCTCATCATCGGTCATCGCCTGGATCGCGCGGCCGTCGATCCAGACTTCTCCGCTGGTCGGTTGGTCGAGCGCGCCGAGCAGGTTGAGCAACGTCGATTTTCCCGACCCGGAAGGCCCCATGATCGAGACGAACTGCCCCGCGGAGATCGTCAGAGAGACGTTCTTCAGCGCAGTGAGCTCGGCGGCGCCTTCTGCGTAGCGCTTGCTGACGGAGTCGACGCGGATCATCGATCTCCGAGTCCTACTATGCCCCGCATTTTGCGCCATTCAAAATTTGGGTCGCGGAAGTGCGGATATCTTTTTGGCGGTATAGCATCTCTTTGTGAATTCTCCCCGGCTGATGCTCCTTCTCTTCGGCGCGGCGCTCTGTACCGCGTCTTTGGCTGTCGCGACGCCTGCGCGGGCTGAATCCGCGAAGCTCTTCGTTGTTTCACCGCTGCCGATCGTGCTCGGTGAGGTGGAGACGATCTCGCTGGTGATCGAAGCGCCGGAGACTCCGGAGACCGAAGGAAGGCCGATCCAAGTCGCGGTCAACGTGGGAAAGATCGACCCGCCCGAGCGCGTCGGCCAAGGAAAATATCGCGCCATCTACCGGCTCCCGTCGACGAAATATCCGCAGTCGGCGATCGTCGCTGTGTGGCGCGAGACCGGCCCGGACGCTGAGGTCGATTTTCTCCGCATTCCACTGTCCGCGCGGACAAAGTTACCGTTCAAAGCGAAACCCGGCGCGGACGTGCGGGTCTTCATCGGTGACGAAAGATTTGGACCTGTCTCCGCGGACAGGAAAGGCCAAGCGATCATTCCGATCGTGGTTCCTCCGGGCGTGCGTGAAGTCGACGTGGAGACCTCGGCCGCGCTCGATAAAAAGAAGACCAGCGTGGTGGTGAAGGTGCCGCCGTTCAACCGTTTGGCCATGGCGGTGACACCGTATTTGTTGTCGCCGGCCGCAGGCGCCTACGCGTTGGCGCACGTTTATTACGATGGCGATGCCGCTCCCGCGCCGAACAAAATAAAGCTCTCGGTCACGGGCGGCGAGGCCGTTTTTCAAAGCGTCAAAGGCTCGCGTTACACTTTCAAAGTCACCGCAAAAAAGGGCGCTGAAAAGGAGCTCAAGCTGAGCGCCGGTGTCGAAGGTGATCCGGTGGCCAATGCGCAGTCGACCTTGATGATCGGTGTGCCGGTCCCGGAAAAGATCATCACCCGTTCTCCGCCGACCTCCTTGGTGGCCAATGGTACAGCAACGAAAGTTGTCCGCGTCTTGGTGATCGATCACTACGGGCTCGGTATTCCGGGCCTGACGCTGACTGCGATCGCTTCGGATGGAAAGGTCGACGGCGTGAAAGATGTCGGCCGCGGAAATTACGAGACCACGCTGACCGCGCCGGCCTCGCTCCCGCGAAAAAAGAAGTCGGTGGTGACCTTCTCGGCGGTGGCGCCGAACGGTGCACCGGTGACCCTGGAAGTGGAGACGCCGATTCAAAATGCGAGCGGCGGGCAAAGCTCGGCGGCTCCGGAAGAAATAACTTCGGTGGAAACTCCGGCTCCTGTCCGCACGGACAAACAGTCGATGTTGACCATCGCCGCCAAGGTCGGTGGAACGTTCGATGCGCAGATCGCACCGATGGGCGCGCTGGAAGTCGCCATTCACCCGCGCGCGGTGGAAGGCCGTCTCTCTCTACTGGTTTCGGTCGCGTTTCGCAGCATGTCGAAGGAGTTCGAGCTCGAAGGGGTTCAAGGACTGAAGAGCTCGGTGACGCGCCTGCCGGTCACGGCGGGAATTACTTATGACTTTCTCTCGCGCGGCAGCGGGCGCGGATATGCGGGTGTTGCGGGCGGCGTCGCGGGAATTCAGCACCGTGTGGAAGCGAATTTCCAGGACCCGATTATTTATCGCCGGATAGTTCCCACGTTGGAGCTGCTCCTTGGCGCCCAATATGCAGGCGTATTTTTAGAGGTCGCAGGAATTTATATGTCGGTTTCCGATGACGCGCTCTCGGTGCCGTCGCTCGGGGTGTCCGCCGCGCTCGGATATCGCTTGGGGTTGTTTTAATGTTTTACCGCCGGCTTATTTTTGTCGCCTGTCTCGGAACCTACGCGTGTTCGGATGAGCTCCCTGCCGCTCCCACGGGGCTTCAGCTCTCACCGGATAATGGACCACTCGGCGCGGAAACTCCGGTGGTCATCACCGGACAAAATTTGACCCAGGCGCCGAAGACCGATTTCGGTGATCCCTCCGCGTCGATGTTGGTGCCGCCGAAGATCAAGCTCGGCAGCTTCGACTTACTCAACGTCACCGTCGTCGCGAAAAATGAGATTCACGCCACCGTCCCGGTTTTTTCGGATCTCGGCGTGCTCGATCTGATCCTCACCGATCAATATGGTCGCGTCTCGCGTCTGGAACGTGCGTTCCGCGTGCGCGATTCTTCCTGCCAAGACTTCAACGCCAACGGCACGGACTGCGGCGCGTGTATGGCCACACCCGGCTGCATGTGCAACGAGCTGGAGCTTTGTTTTCCGCTCTGCGGCGACGGGCGAATTCTTTTCCCCGAAGTCTGCGACGATCAAAACGCGACCGCGGGAGATGGCTGCTCGGACACCTGCGCGCTCGAAGAAGGTTTTACTTGCGACATGGAGCCATCCGAGTGCACCTCCGTCTGTTCGGACGGAAAGAAGGTCGTGGGCGAAGGTTGCGACGACGGAAATCAAAGTGAAGACGATGGCTGCAATCTCGCCTGCGAAATCGAGCACGGTTTTACCTGTACCGAAGATCAGAGCGGCACTTCTTCCTGCACCACGACCTGCGGTGATGGTTTGGTCGGCGGCTCTGAAGAATGCGACGACGACAATGGAGTCGACGGCGACGGCTGCACCACCGCGTGCCGCGTCGAGCCCGGCTTCAGCTGCGACGAAGCCGAACCTTCGGTGTGCAGCGAAGCATGCGGCGACGGCCAAATCGTCGGCGACGAGGAGTGCGACGATCAAAATATCGTGAATGACGACGGTTGCGCTTCGAGCTGCACCGTCGAAGAAGGTTGGATGTGTGAAGGCTCGACCTCGTTTTGCCGCACGATCTGCGGCGATTCTTTGGTTCGTGGCGCAGAGGGTTGCGACGACGGCGCGCTGCTCCCCGGCGACGGTTGCGACATGGAGTGCGCTACCGAGCTCGGTTGGTCTTGCGACGGCGAACCTTCCATGTGCACCGAAGGCTGCGGCGACGGAACGCGCGCCGGCTCCGAAGAATGCGACGACGGCGATATGGAGGGCGGCGACGGCTGCAGCACCGCCTGCGATCTCGAGCCCGGTTGGGAGTGTCCGATGCCGGGCGAGCCATGCAACACAGTTTGCGGCGACTCGATCCGCGCGGGCACCGAGGTCTGCGACGACGGCGATCAAATGTCCGGCGACGGATGTAACGCTGCCTGCAGCGCGATCGAAGCGGGATATATGTGTCCGATCAACGGCGGGCCGTGCACCCCGATCTGCGGAGATAATATGGCTTTGGGCGGCGAGCCCTGCGACGACGGCAATACTATGGCCGGCGACGGGTGCAATATGAATTGTACCAGCGTCGAGACCGGATGGACGTGTCCTCCCGCGGGCGGCGCGTGCACCGCAGTCTGCGGTGACGGTATGGTGCTCGGCACCGAAACTTGCGACGACGGCGATACCACCGGCGGTGATGGTTGCAGCGCGGTCTGTGCACCGGAGAGCGGATATATGTGTCCGCCGGCGGGTGGAAATTGCACCCCGATCTGCGGTGACGGAAACCGCGTGGGCACGGAAGCCTGCGACGACGGCGATGTCAGCGGCGGCGACGGTTGTAACGCGTCCTGTACTTTAGTCGAGACCGGATATACTTGCCCGCCGGCCGGTGGAAATTGCACCGCGATCTGCGGTGACAATTTGCGCCTCGGCGGCGAAGCTTGCGACGACGGCGACACCACCGGTGGCGACGGTTGCAGCGCAAATTGTCTGCTCGTCGAGGATGGATATACCTGCCCCCCGGCAGGCGGCAATTGCACAACTATCTGTGGAGATAATATTCGCGCCGGCGTCGAAGTTTGTGACGATGGAAATAATATGAGCGGGGACGGCTGCGGGACCGGCTGTCTCACGGTGGAGCCCGGATACACCTGCCCGCCGACGGGGACCTGCACCACGAACTGCGGTGATGGGTTGATCATCGGCGCGGAGGTTTGTGACGACGGCAATGTCATCGCCGGCGACGGCTGCAGCACGACCTGCACCGTGGAGAGCGGCTCGATCTGCGTGCGCCAACCGAGCGCGTGCTCCTTGATCGGAGACACCGCGTTCGTTGATGATTGTGCGAGCGGCGGTACCGGAACCGACGGGGACCCATACTGTACCATTGGCCAGGCCATTCTTTCGACGCAACCGACGATCTTGATCCGGCCGGGTAACTATCTCGGCGGTGTCGTCATCGATCGCGAGGTGGAGATCGTCGCCGAAGACGGCGCGTTGCTCGACGAGACAGGGACGCTCTCCCCGGCCGTGCAAATTACCGGCGGTGCCGACGTGTCCTTGATCGGGTTGGAGATCATCGGCGGTTCTGCGCGCGTCGTCGTCGACGATGCGTCCGCAACTTTGCGAGAGCTGCGCGTGGGACCGGAAGCGGCCGGCGGAGTGGGTGTATTGGCGACCAATGGTTCGACGATTACTCTGGCGCGGTCGCTGATCACCGGAAATGCCGGTGGCGGCGTGCAGCTCGATACGGACGGGAACTATTTCGTCCGAAATAATATTATCGTGCTCAACGGGACGGCGGCCACCCGTTTCGGTGGCGTGCGCGTGCAACAGACTTCGCTGGTCTCGCGGCTGGTGAACAACACGATCGCCGACAATACTTCCGACGACACCACGGGGGATGTGGCCGGTATCCGCTGCGATACGGCGGCCCCGCTGACGAACACCATCGTGTACGGGAATTTGGCCGCAGGTGTCCCGTCGGGTGTCTCGGTGCTGTGCAACCCGAGTTATTCGCTCCTCGATCCCTTCGTGAGCGGCACTGGCAATTACTTGATGAATCCAAACTTCACCGCGGACTATCACCTCGGTCTGGGCTCGACTTCGCAGAACTCCGGCGACCCCGCGGGTGTGCTTCCGGGTGGTCCTGCCCCAAATGTCGACTTCGATGGGGAGCCACGCCCCAAAGGTCCCCGCGTCGACGTCGGTGCAGACGAAGCTGGATGAGGATAACTATCTCGGTTGTTGTCTCTGCATGCAGAACTCCGACGGCGTAGACATTTATCCAAACGAGCCCGATACGATGACCGCGGCGCTCGATCGTTTTGCACGAAGAGGTTATCGAGCCAACTTCCGCGCAAGCGAAGGAAACATCGTCTGTGAGGAGTGTCCGGAGGGACACCTGCCCGAGACGTTGGTCGTGGAAGATTTCCGTCGTTTCGAGGGCGTGTCCGATCCCGATGATATGAGCGCGGTGTTTGCGCTCCGCTGCCGCGAGCACGGTATCAAAGGAACGTTCGCGTGTGCCTACGGGCCGTCGGCCGGCGAAGAGGGCGGGGACATGATGCAGAAGCTCGTCCTGCCGCCGCAGTAAGCTCAGTAGGGACAGGTCTCTTTGGCGGTTTGAATGAGCGGCGCGAGCGCTTTGGCGATCTCGCCGCTCTTCGCGTTTGCGCGGTGCGAGAGCCGGCAGCTGGCTTCGTTGTTTCGGGCCGCCAAAGCGGCGAGCAGGGCCAACTCGTAGGCGGTCCTGTTCTCGCGGACAGTGAGATTGAATTCGGCCGCAGCCAACGCTTGTTCCGGCCTTTTTCCAGCGCGGAGCCAAAACTGTGCGGCGTGTTCTGCATAAGCTTCCGGGTGTCGCGCAAATAATATTTGGTAGCGATCCGCCGCGTGTTTCAAGAGCTCGTCTTGTGCTGGACCCGTGGTGTTGGAGGCCAGCTCCGCCGCGGCTTCCGGGTCGCCGCGCGTGCTCAAGGGCAACAATCGTTTCCGCGCCGCTTCCGCATCTCCGCTCTTTATTTCGAGTCGCGCTAGAGCCAGACCCGCGAAATACAGCCCCGGCACGCGGGCCAGAGCCGCGCGGTAGGAGCTTTTCGCGCGCTCCACATCGCCGGCACGTTCCAGCGCCTTGCCGTGCTCACCGAGAACCCAGGCGAGCGCAAAAGGTGAGCTCTCCGAATATTCCTGCTCCGCGCGCGTAAATAATTCTTCCGCGCGAGATAGTTGCCCGAGCTCGGCGTGAATTCGCGCCCTTCTCCCGAGGTGGAGCGCGTCGCGGCTCCCGGCGCGAGCGAGCAGCGCCAATGCGTCTTCGAGCCGTCCGGTCGCCCCGGCGATCGTGGCCCGCGCGTCGTCGATCAGATTGTGTGGGATGCCGAGCTCGAGCGCTTTGGAGAGATCCTCATTTGCGGCGGAGAATTGATGCACCAACGTGCGGGCGCGCGCTCGCGCAAAATAGGCGCGGCCTTCACTGGGAAATTCCGTGACCACCCGTTCACCGAGCAAGACGGCGTCCTGGAGATCATCGGTGTTGCCCAGTAGCTCCGCCCGTGTGGAGTGGAGCACGATCAGGTGGAGTATCCGCTCGACGTTTGCGCGTTGTTCGAGCTGACGGCTCTCGTCCTCGATCTGTCCGTCTAAATTCGCCAGGGCGATCGTCCCCGCGGTCGTCTTGAGCGGCTCCTTTTCGCGGCTGCACGAAGGGAACAACAAGAGCAGCGCGAGCGGGAAGCCGAGGTGATAACTTCGCCGCGCCCGATGTTGGAGCTCCTTCGCACCGTCTCGCTGCGGCACCTTCGTGCGAGCCCGCTTCGTTCCCTCTTGGTCCTGTTCGGTATCGCGCTCGGCGTGGCCACGGTGATCGCCACCATCGCGGTGAATCGTTCGATCATCAGCTCCTTCGCCGACATGGTGGAGCGTGTCGCTGGAAAAGCGGACCTGATTATTTCGCGCGGAGAAGCCGGAGTACCTGCGGAGCTGATCGAAGAGCTGCGCGAGGTCGAAGGAATTGCTCACGTCGCCGGCTCGCTGGAGATCACCACCCGACTTATTTCCGGCGGCGGCCCCCTGTTGGTGTTGGGCGTCGATTTTCTCGGAGACGATCATTTTTTGCCCTTGGTTTCCAGTGCCGGTGCAGACGTCGTCGACGACCCATTTTCGCTGGTCAACGACCCGAACGCCATCCTGATCTCTCGGACACTGTCAAAAAGGACAGGCATCGGTGTGGACGGCACGATGCAGCTCCTCACGCCCGACGGCCCGCATGACTTCGTGGTGCGCGGTCTTTTGGAAGATGAAGGTTTGGCCGCGTCTTTCGGAGGCCAGGTCGCGTTGATGTTCAGCGAAGCGGCGCAGCTGGCGTTCGGCCGCGAAGGTAAGGTTGATCGGATCGACGTCGCGCTCGAGGAGGGTGCAGAACGGGCCACCGTCGAACGGAGTATCGCTGCGGTGGTGCGCGATCGCGCGCGTGTGGAGCGGCCCGAGGGCCGCACCAGCCACCTCGAGGCGATCACCGGCCCGATCCGCCGCGCGCTCTATGCGGCGGGCGCGATCGCGCTCTTGGTGGGCATGTTTCTCATCTACAACGCGGTCTCCGTTTCGGTGGCGCAGCGCCAAAAAGAGATCGGCGTGCTCCGCGCGCTCGGCGTGACGCAGCGGCGGGTGATCGCCATGTTCGCCGTCGAAGCGTGCCTCTTGTCGGCGCTCGGCGGTGTCTTGGGTATCGCCCTGGGTTATGGCCTTTCGATCATCGCGCTCGCGCAAACCGCGCCCACGATCAGCCGGTTTTATGCAGCGGTTCGCCCGCCACCGCCGGAAATTACGCTCGATTTGGCGGTTCTGGGGATCGCGCTCGGAATATTTTCCACGTTGCTCGCCGCCTATTTTCCTGCGCGCGAGGCCGCTCGCGTGAGCCCGGTGGAGGCGCTGCGCAAAGCGACGAAACGGCTGACGCTGCGCACGCTCCCGCACCGCTCCTTATTATGGGTGAGCGGTGGAATATTATTGGTGGGGACGGCGGCTGCACAATTCGAGAATGTGTGGACCTCGCTCGGATCGATGTTCCTGATCTTGGGTGCAGGTCTATGCGCGGTCCCGTTCGCGTTGGTCGTCCTCCATAAAATATTAGTGGGTCCCGCGGAACGTTTGTTCGGAGTCCCCGGGCGGATCGGGCTCGATAATACGCAGCGCTCTTTGGGTCGCAGCGCGCTCACCGTCGGCGCGCTGATGACCTCGATCAGCTCCAGCGTCAGCGTCGGCGCTTGGGGCGAGTCCCTGCAGGATTCGATTTGGGCGTGGCTCGATCACTCTCTCCCGGCCGATCTCTACGTGACCTCCGGTTCCTTCATCGCCGACCAGCACAACGTGCCGTTCAAGCCGGACGTCATGGCGAAATTAGCAGGTACGCCGGGAGTCCACTCGATGTATCCGGTGCGTCTCGTTCCGCAGGACGTCGGTGAGCGGCGTGTCCAGGTGATCACCGTGGATATGCTGGAATATTACGCGCAGCTGGAGCGGAAAAAGATGAGCGGCCGTACGCCCAGCGACGGACCAAGAAAAATAGATCCGCAAATATTGGTCGATACACCTTCGGTGGTGCTCGCGGAGAACGCGGCGGTCCGTCTGCAGAAAAAAGCCGGCGAAACGATCGTCTTCGAGACCGCCTCCGGTTTGGTGGAATTCAAAGTCTACGCGGTGGTCGCGGACTATACTTCCGACCAGGGCACCTGTCTCATGGACCACAAATGGTACCTGGAATATTGGAAAGATCCGTTGATCGATACTGTCGATATATTTTTGGAGGACGGCGCTTCCGCTCCCGCCGTCGCCGAGGAAATTCGCAAACGGATCGGGGGTGGAGATACACTCTTCGTCGTCTCCGCGGCAGAGGTCCGCGACGAGATCCGCAACGTCATTCGCCAGTCTTTGGCGATCTTCGACTCCACAGACTTCGTCGCGCTGGCCGTGGCCTTATTGGGGGTGATCGGGACGATGCTCGCCGCGGTCATCGACCGGATCCGCGAGATCGGCGTGTTGCGGGCGATCGGCGCGACGCGCAGGCAGGTGGTTTCGGCGATCATGATCGAATCCGGATTTTTGGGGTTGGCCGCCGCGCTCGCCGGTGTCCTCACGGGCGTCCCCATGGGTTATGTCTTCGTACGCGTGGCGGGGCTCGTCGGCACTGGTTGGAAAATTGAGTATGTCTTCCCAACAGAAGGTGCCTTGAGAGTTGGCATTTTGGTGATACTTACCGCGACTTTTGCGGGCCTATATCCGGGCCGGAAAGCGGCGAAGATGAGTGTACCCGAAGCGCTGGCTTACGAATGAACCCAGCTTCCCGCTGAATATTTCTGCCCACAAGTATTGCCGAAGCTCCGACTCGGTTATACGCGATAGTGAGGATGGGACAGAAAATGCGGAAGACGATCATGCCTGCCGTGATGGTGGGAGCGAGCTTGATGCTCGGTGGTGTTGCGCAGGCATCGAGCCACCGCGAGGCTCCGTTTTTGACCGAAAATCCGAAGGTCGACGGGACGGATTTCTATATGTTCCGCAGCTACGAAGCGGGACGGGAAAATCACGTAACTTTCATCGCCAACTATATTCCGCTCCAAGATCCCTACGGCGGGCCCAATTTCTTCTCCATGGACCCGGACGCGTTGTACGAAATTCTCGTCGACAATAACGCGGACGGTACGGAAGACCTGACGTTCCAATTTCGCTTTCAGGTCACCCTGAAAGACTTTCCGCTGCCGGTCGGTCCGGCCGGCATGACGAAGATGAACTCGACCCCGCTCTATAATTTGGGCGGGATTCCGGGCATGAACGGGCCGGACGAAAATCAGAATATCACCGAAACTTATACGGTGAACGTGGTCAGCGGACCGCGCCGCACGGGAACGTCGATGCCCGCACTGAACACCACCACGCCTGGGATGATCTTCGCGAAACCGGCGGATTTGGTCGGGCAAAAAACTTCACCGGACTATGAAGCTTATGCGCGCACCTATATTCACGGAATCAATATTCCGGGTTGCGCCACGCCGGGCAAAGTATTCGTCGGCCAGCGCAAGGATCCCTTCGTGGTCAATCTCGGGGAGATCTTCGACCTGATCAATATCGACGTCGCGGATGTCACCGGCGCGAGCTCCTGCGACACCACCCAACCTTCGCGCGACATTCTCCGGGGAAAAAATGTCACCTCGATCGCGTTGGAAGTTCCTATCTCTTGTTTGGTCCCGGGCACCGATCCGGTGATCGGCGCGTGGACCACGGCGAGCTTGCGCCAAGCGCGCGTGTTGAATCGCGCCGCGACCTTCGATCGCCCGACGAAAGACGGCGGTGCCTGGACCCAAGTCTCTCGCCTCGGTCATCCCTTGGTGAACGAAGTGGTGATCGGCCTGCGCGACAAAAATCGCTTCAACGGCAGCCACCCGACGGAAGATGCGGCGCTGTTCCTCGACTATGTCACGCACCCGACATTGCCGAAGATCATTGGGATCGTCTTCGAAAGCGCGGTCGGCGCAAATATCGAGCCGCAAGTATTCCCGCGCGTGGATTTGGTCAATATTTTCCTGGCCGGTGTCCCCGATCTCACGCGGCCCACCACGCCGAACGCCTTGCCCTCGGAACAATTGCGTTTGAATACCACCATCGCAGCTGTCCCCGCGGCCATGCAGGAACCGATGGGTGTGCTCGCCGGCGATCTCGCGGGATTCCCGAACGGACGTCGCCTCGGCGACGACATCGTGGATATCTCGCTCCGCGCGGTGATGGGGGCCCTCTTGCCGGATACTCCGGAAAATCCGGTGGGCCGTGTTCCCTTTACCGACTGCGCCCCGACCTCGCCGGGCGATTATGATACCCAATTTCCGTACGTGATTTCTCCGGTGCCGGGCTCACGACTGCCGCAACCTGAATGATCGTGAGTAGGAGGCAACTATGAAAGCGCTCAAATTAATGGCGCTCGCCGGCCTGCTCGTATCCGCGGTCGTCACGGGCTGTTCGGATGGCGAAGACACAAACGCCGACGCTGCCGAGATCGACAGCGGCGTGCGTTCCGACGGGGGCGATGCCACCGTGATTCCGCAGGACGACGCGGCCGTATTTCCCGACGCCACTGTGGCCGACGGAGGCCCCGATGGCGGCTTGCCGCCGGGCGACGGTGGGCTCACTTTTTCTGCGTTCGTGCATGATTTGATTTCGAGCCAGACCAGCTCCACGGCCTCACCGGTCGATCTGCCGAATCCTGATCTTCCGGACAACGAAGATCCGACGGCCTACGACGACCTGTTCTAAAGGACAGTGCGCCGCGTTTCGTTCATGCTGGTCTTGGCCTTCGCCTGTTCCAAAACGGCGCCGCCGGAGCCTGCCAAAAGCGAGCAACAGCGGCACCGCGAACAGCTCGAGCTCCGCGTCAAAGAGCTTCGCCCGCACGCGACGGAACAGCGGAGCGCGCGCGAGCTGGCGCGGGCGTTGATCGAGCTGTCGCGCGTCACCTCCGAACCCGCGCTCCGAGATGAGGCGGAGCGGGTGATCGAACGGTGGGCCTCCGCGGAGCCTCCCGACGCCGAGGCGCTGATCCTGCGCGCCACCATCCGGCAGAGCCGTCATGAGTTTCCTCAAGCGCTGGTGGACCTGCAGCGCGCGCTCAAGCTCGCTCCGGCGAACGCCCAGGCATGGATCACGTTGTCGACGATCTTGGGCGTGCGCGGGGAACACGAGGCCGCGTTGAAAGCGTGTCCGCCGCTCGCTTCGGCGGCGCACCGTTTGGCGCACGCCGGGTGCGAGGCGAATATTTTGGGAGTCTCCGGCCGTGCGCAGGAGGCGCGGGAAAAACTAGAGGCCGCGCTCAAGGTATCGGGCGAAATATCTGCGGCGGAGACGTCTTGGGCGTTGTCCATGATCGCCGAGATCTGTGGTCGCCAAGGAGATCTCCCTTGTGCCGAGGAAAATTATGCGCGTGCCCGAGCGCTGGGCGTCCGCGACGAATATTTATTGGCCTCGGAGGCGGACTATCTCCTCGATCGGGAGAAATATGCCGAAGTCGTTCGATTGCTCGAGCGGGAGGCGAACATCGATCCGTTGTTGTTACGTTTGGCGCTCGCCGAGAAAAAATTAGGGAGCTCGCTCGGCGTAAAACACGGCGCGATGATCGGCGCGGTTTATGCGCAAAATCGTGCGCGACGCGACAATACCCACCGCCGGGAAGAAGCGCGTTACGAGCTGGAGCTGGGCGAAAATATCCCCGAAGCTTTACGTCTTGCGCGCGAGAATTTCGAGGTGCAGCGCGAGCCGGCCGACGTCCGTATTTTGTTGTCCGCCGCGCTGGCCGCGCGCGATCGGGCGGCCGCGGAGCCTGCGCTGCAATTTTTGGAAAAGTCGAAGCTCGAGGATGTGGCCGTGCAGAAGCTCGCGGAGGCGCTCCGTGCGCTGCCGGAGGCCGGAAAACAGCCTTTCGAGAAGCTCGCCGGCAATCTCTTTGGACAACTCGGAGCGGAGGCAGAGACTCGGGTCGAAGGAACGCCGCACTTCGAGGATCTCTTGAAAGCGGTGAGGGCCCAGGGGATCGAGGCGCAAGAGGGACATCAGAGCCTGGCCGCCACGGTGCGCGCGAAATATTGCGCCAGCTCGCTCACCAAAAGCGGTGTGGGATTTACCGTTTGTGAATATGCGGATCGGGCGGCGCTGGAAAATGGGAAAAAGACCGCGCTCAACTATCCGATCGCGCACCGCACCTTGCTCGAAAATAAGAGCTCTTTATTGGTGATGTTGCAGGCGGCGAGCACCGAAGCCGCGAAGAAAGACGCCGCAGCGATCACCGCGGAGTTTTTGAAACTATAAAGATAATTTTGCGGCGGAGTCTGAGTTACCGGCCGACGGTGTCGGTCGCCCACAGAGGCCAACCGTTCGAAGTATAGACGACGACGTTCCCATCATCTTGTACGCCGAGGAAGGCCCCTGCGTGGCCATGAGTACCGGTCGACCACACGGCGCTCCCGCTCGGTGAATAGAGGACCAAATTGCCGTCCGCCTGCATCACCAGCGAGCTGGTATTTCGGCCATGCGTCCCCGTCGACCAGATCGCGCGTCCCCTCGAATTATTATAGAGCACAATATTTCCGTCACTCTGATGAACGAAACTATATCGGCCTCCGCAGGCCGCGGTGCCTTGGTCTTCGCCGAGCGCGGCACCCGAGCCGAGAATTCCGCAGGGCGTGCTCGGCTGTTGCGGCGGCGGTTCTTGCGGGGGCTGCTGCGGCGGTTGTTGTGGAGGTGTGCCGCCTGCGCCGACGGTGTTCGTCGACCAGACTGCGCGCGCGCCGACATAGATGACCACGTTGCCGTCGTCTTGTACGCCGAGCGTGGCTCCGCTCGCCCCGTTCGTTCCGCTCGACCAGATTGCTCGACCGCCGGGCGCGTAAAGCACGAAATTACCGTCGCCCTGCATCACCAGAGTGTCGGTGGAGCGGCCGTTGGTTCCGGTCGACCAAACCGCCGTGCCCGAATAGGTATTATAGAGAACAATATTTCCGTCGCTCTGATGCGCGAATAGGTAGAGCCCATTGCAGGAGCGCATCTCCGAGCCGCGCACCAGCGCTTCATTATTATTCAGGCCGCCGCAGGAGCGGCTCGGGCCCGCAGGCGGAGTGGACGGCTGCTGCGGCGGTTGTTGAGGCGGATTCGAACCGCGTGCACGGTCGCGCAGCTCTTCCAGCCGATTTCGCATCGCATCGCCTGGGCACGCCGTCTGTTGATAAGGTTGTTGGCCATGACCTTTGATGCGGTCGCTGTTGATGGGAATCGAATAACGCGAGGCAAGGGCGGCGACGGCACGAGCAGTTCCGGCCATCATGGCCTCGGGGACATCTCGACCGCCGAGGTTATTGCAGGCACCGCTGGAGTCGAAGCAGCCGACCAAAACAATGCCGATATTTCCGCCGTTGTAGTTTCCGCTGTGGCCCCCGACGTGGTCCACATTGCGCGCTTCCCAAACACGTCCGTCCGCGGTGACGAAGAAGTGGTAACCCACGTCGCAATATCCGCGGCCGTCCATGTGATAGGACTGAGTTTGGCGCAATAGTCCTTCATAGGAGCCGCCCGCCGTACGCGCCGAGGCCGTATGGTGGATGGCCATCCGTTCTTTGGCGCGGTCGTTGTTTCCGCAACGCGCCGCCCGCGCGCCCCACGCGGAACGCGGCAAGATACCTGCGGCCGAAAGATCAGCCGCGAGGCCCAGCGTCGATTGGCCGATGTCCAGCGAGTCGTCGAGCAGAATATCCGGCCGCGAACCGGTGAAGGTGAGCAGCGCGATCATTTTCGCGTCCGCCTCCGGAACCCTGATTTGTACGCGCGGATATTCAGCTTCGAGATCGATGCGCGCGACACCCAATTCCTCTTCCGAAAAAGCGAGCTCCAAAGCGTGCCATTTTCCGGCGAGCCCGCTGGCGTCCACGCCGCGCGCTTGAATGGCGAGCGGCCGCTCCACCGAAAGTGCGGTCCACATCGCGGCGACGCGCGTCGCTTTTTCGCCGAGCTCGAGCGGAGGAGAAATATACCAACTATCTGCGCGCTCGAACTTGGTCCGCAGCGCGTCTCCGGTCACGGTCACTTCGGGTGAATGAGACTCATCCTCGGTCGAACCGATGACTCCGCCGGTACACCCGGCGAACAACAGCAGTGTGAGCGGAAGGCTCGATCGAAATTGGGACATGCCGCGAGCGTCTTAGGATTTGCCTGCGCGCGCAGTACGTCGATGAGCCCATGTAATCCGCGGTCCATGTGGACCGCGGACATCAGTTGGGACGCGGGGATATTATAAGTTACTGCCGAATACTCCGTACAAACCGCGCAAGAAATTCAACCATTCCACCGTTTCCGAGACGCGAGCGCGTGCGGCGAACGCAGCGGAAGAGTTGGGCGTCGCTTGTTGAATTTCGGTGTAGGCCTGCGCCTGCGCCTGGCAACGTTCGATCGTCTTCACCGCGCTGCCTTTGTCTGCGTCGGCGACGGCCGGATCACGGATCGTTCCATAGACGTGTCCGCCGACCGGATCTTCGCAGGTCAACAATTCTTTCCCAGCTCCCGGGGTCGCCTCTTCACCCGTGCCCATGCGGAACACCTGTTGGCGATCCGCGAAACGCAGGCTGTAGAGGCTGCGGAACTCCGACATACCTTGCACCAGCGTGTAGAAACGCAGGGTGAAATTATTTCCCAGATCGATCGGCCGGCCGAAGGAAATATTCGACAATACTTCGCCGGTCTCCGGATCGAGGCGCAAGCCGTTGCTCAAAGTCAGCGCCGCGGCGGGCTCCACCTTGATCGTCTTTTGCGTCGCGACCTTCGGGCTGTACATCGCATAGTTATCCGTGACGATACCCTCGAAGTATTTCGTCAGCTCATCCTCGAAGGCGATGAAATACGGCACTAAATAACGGGTGAAATCGGTCCCCGTCTCCACCCCGACGAATACACCGCTCGAAGTGGTAAGAGCTTCGATCGCCGCCAAGTGTTCCCAGAAGTGGCCCGCCTCCACGAGCTGGTTCTGGTAGTAGTAGCCGGAGTCGAAGTCGAAGCGGCTGTATTTGCGGCGGCCGAAACCGCGGCCGATCACCAACTTATCGCTGTCCTCCGACGGCGTGGTGTCGGTGTTCTGCTGAATCCACGTTTCACCGTTCGCTTCACACGCACCCGTCACCGAATTACCCAAACAATACGTTCCATATTCCGGCTTGGAGATGACCTGCATCAGCTGGTTGAAGCCGGTGTACGTTCCGAGCGTCCAATAGTTGCTCAGCGTGTTGTCGTCGATTCCGTAGAACGCCACACGGAACAGCCAATGTTGGTACACGTTCGGGAGATAGTTGAAGTACCTCGTCGAAACGCGCGTGTAGAGTGAGTATGAGTCGAAGCCGAAACGGCCCCGCTTATAGTTGTTGAAGAAATAATAGTTCCGGTAGGATCCGACTGCGTTGTTCACGATCTCCATCGGGTCGGCGCCTTCGTCCCAGCGGTGGCAGCTGACGGTGGCGTCGACGAACTCATCCGAGCAGAACATGAAGGGAACTTCCAGGTCGCGGTTTCCGTCGATGTTGTCTTGGAAGTCGGTCACCGTACCGCCGCCGGCCGTATGTTCACCGCACGCCGCTGTCGCCGCGTCTTGTTCGGCGCGCATATTCTGCCAGCTCTTGAACCTGCGCATGGCGATGCCGTCGCTCTTGCCGAGGAGGTTCCACACCGAGCTGTAGTGCCACTCTTCGAGGAGCGGGGTGTACGCCAGATTGGGGACACTTTCGAAGCGCGGTTTGCAGTCGTCGAAACGTCCGCGAAGGACCTTTGCTCCGGTGGGCGCGGGGGCGTCGAATACTTCGACGAAACCGGTGTAACCGAACATGATCGCCGCGTGATCATATTTTCCGATTCCGTGGAAGTCGGCGTTGAATTTCGCGCCGTAATCCATGATCGAAGAATATTGCATTTCGCGCATCCGTTTCGTCTTTTGTTCGTCGGTTTGTTTCGCCTGCGCGTACATTTCGCTGAGATTCAGGCCGTCCGGTGAAGCGATGGGATCGCGCTCGATCAAGCCGCCGTTTCCTTCGGAGTCCGGCGTCGCGCGCAGGTTCCACCAAGATTTATCGAAATTGAGACTATCGTAGGAGCCGGCAAAGTTATGGCGCAGGCCGACCGTGTGGCCAACTTCGTGCTCCATGACTCCTTGGAAAATCAGGTTCCGCAGCTCTTCATAAATGGCGTCATATTCCGACTGCGCGCCGTTTTTGTAATGTTTTTGCCAGAGCTCGAGCGCCAATCCTTGGATCGAATCATCCGAAAATTCCGCCAACCAAATACAACGTTTCGCGGCTTCGTCGCGGCGGATGCCGTCGAGCGCTTTTTGCTTTTGGTTCAGGCGCAACGGAGAGAGCTCCTGTTTGAGCGCCGGATCGAGCAGGTCGCCGGGGCCGATCGGCATATTGGAGAGCATCGTCGGCGCCAGGCCGCGGATGACCTCTTCGTCGATCAACATATTTTCGAATTCCGTGCCGCGGATTCGACCCAGGCGCGAAGTATTGCCGAGCGTCGCCTGCTCCAAACCACCGGCGCGGATCGCATCGAGCTTCGCGGATAGTTTGTCGCCGACGAACGCTTGGTGGAGCTCGTCGCCGCGGACGAACGCGGCTTCCGCCGGAATTTTCGAGGGATCGATCATCGGGCTGTTCGAGGAGATGTACTCGCGGACATCTGCTGCGGTGACCAGGTCATCGACCGTCAAATCGCCGTTCAAAGCACGCACGATCTCCAAGGCGCGGTTCGCGTACTCATCGACGGCCGCACCGTAGACGTGCGCCATTCCGGCGATGATCTCGCCGGTCTCGGGATCCGCTGAAGAGGGCCCGAAGCCGAGCGGGCCTTCGATCTGGCGATCCTGGACCCAAGCCATAAAGTTGTAACGCAGGTCTCCCAGACGGGCGACGACCTTCGTTTCGTCGCGGTGGAGATTCGAGCAGCTCCAATCGTTGCCCGGATTGTTTTGTATCCAGCCGTTCGTTTCCAAGACGAACATATTCGGGACTTGGTCGAGAGAAATTCCAGCGAGCTCTCCTTCGATATTTCCGTCGGTGCGGGTCAACATACCCTTGGCGACCGCGACCGAACGGCGGAAGGAGTTGTTCCAACTGTTCGCCACCTTCTGGGCGGCACCCACCAATTCACAGGGATAATTTTCGTTGAGATGATAGACGACCGGTTTTGCAGTGCGCGCAGCCAGCGGGATTTTCGTGAATTTCCCGTCGCTGCCCACGGCCATCACGCCGGTGTCGTCCGTCTCGTACGCCTTTTCCCAGATATTGTGGACGTTCGCCAAATAGATGCGGCCGGTCTCTGTGAAACCATAGCGGCGGTCGTAGCTGAAACGTTCGGTGCGGAAATATCCGAATTTCGAGAATTCGCGATCGGTCAGTGGAACGGGCTCGAAATTGCGTTCGTCGGCGCGCAAGAAGGCGCTGCGCACTTCGACCTCGGCCGGGCCGCAGGTCACCGTCTGATAGTTGCGTCCCGCATATTTGATGAAATAACAGAGCGGGATTTTCTGGCCGTAATAGTCGACCGTTTCGGGCTCCAATAAGAAGCGGCCGATCATATCGAAGTATTCGATACCGCCGTTCCAGCTGGACGCTTCATGGTCGCGCACCGTCGCCAACTCATCGAAATTGATCGCGCTGCCGTCGTTGGCCACGATCCGCATCGCGTCTTCGCCGCCCTGATTTTGTTGGACGACATAAGACACGGAGTAAGGAATGGTCCCCGCCGCTCCGTAGAATTGTTGCGAGGCGATCTCGCTCTTCGACCAGTCGACGCGGATATAGTCGCGTTCGTTCCAAGGACGATCCGAGGAATTTTCGCTGATCACGTTCGTCTGTTCGCCGGTTGCCGGATTATATTCGCGCTTGATATCGAAGTGCGATTCGATGCGGAATGCGGCGATCGGATTCTCTTTATAGTCGCTGCCGGTTTCCTCGCCTTTTCCACCTGTATCGGTGCCGGGGATCTCTTCGTAGGCGCGATACGCGAGCAGGTGTCCTTCTTGGACATCCCAGCGGATCTTTTCCATGGTGCCCGTTTGGCCGACGAAAGACGCGGCGGAGGTCCCGGGAACACCGACCACCGTGCTGCGGACGTACCAGGTGCCGCTGAACATCGATTTCGGAAGGCGGTTCGGCTGCGTGCGGTCGACGTCGCCTTCACCTGCACAAGAGGACAGGAATAGTATGGACGCGAGAATCAATCTCTTCGATGGGCGAGACACGGTCGAACCTCCAGTTAGTAGCTCAGGTGGGCGGTCAGATACCACCGGGTGTAATTGTTGGCGGGTGAGATGAAGTCGTAGAACGGGAAACGCAGCGAGCTGTTGTCCGCGGTCATCGCGGGCTGCGTGCTCACCACGCCGAAATCGAACGCCAAATTATCGAACAGCCGATAAGAGACTTCGAGGCTTCCCGAGGTCAGATCGACGCGACCGGTCCGCGAGAGCGCGGGGTCGCTGAAATCTTCCGGCACAGTGAAGCGGAAATAGTTATAAACACCGAACGAGATAGTTGCGCTGAGCTGGTCGAAAAATTGCCAGCCGACGAAAAACGAAGAGGAGAGGGCCCAATTGTCGTTGAGGCGCCCTCCCGAGCCGGCAGCGCCGTCGGAGATGGCGCTTTGCCGCGAAAGAATCAGCGGGAAATCGGCATTTCCTGCGTCCGGTCCGCGGGTGATTTGGGTGGGGAGATATTTCTGTAAACCGACACCCAAGCTCACTTGGAGTCGCTCGTCGAAGAAACGTGCGGAGTATCCGGTCGAAGCGCGCAGGTTGACGACCGTGTTGTTGAAGCGGCTCTCCAAAGAAGTGGGTAGATACAGAGATAGTCCTCCGCGCACCTGTCCGTTGAGCCAGGGGTCGCGGAGAAGATTCAAGGCACTAAAAGAGAGTGAGAGGTCGCTCGGCGAACAACGGCGGGTGCTCGGACTATTCGGCTCGGTCAGCTCACACTCCATGTCGAAACGCGCGCCGAAAAATAATTGCTCCGCGAGGAGAAATCGCGGTTCGAGTGCCAATGATTGGCTGAAGTATGGGTCGTCCGAGAATTCGCTCGAAACGAAGGAACCTGTACCTATGGCCGAAGTCAGACTGACGCGCGAATCGTTGAAGCGCTCGAGGAGCGTGAGGTCATCTGCACGCGCGCTGCCGGTGATCGAAGCGAACGCCAGCGTGAGCACGGAACAGAGCGGGTGAGCGCGCATACGCTCTCGGTGAATTGCGAGCGTCGTGCCACGGCGCGGCGGCTTGCCCGAAGATGAAACGTAAACAAATGATCGTGCCGAGCGCGGCGCGGGAGATCGTGTCTTTGCGCTTTTCAACGCCGGCGTTATCTTTCTCCCGTGGCGACGTTGCGTGCGGAAGATGGCGAGCTGTTCGTGCTCGCGGTGCGCACGCTGATCGGGCGGGCACCCGCCTGTACGCTGAGACTTAACGAGCCTCTCGCGTCCGCAGAACATGCTTCGCTCGCTTGGACGGGCGGCGCGTGGATCGTTCGCGATCTCGGTAGCCGTAACGGAACTTACGTCGACGGAAAAAAGATCGAAGCGGGCGAAGCAAAGAGATTAGGTCTCGGAACTAAGTTGGGTTTTGGATCGAAATCCGGGTGGGAGCTGATCGACGTCGGCGCGCCCGGCGCCATGGCGGTTCCGCTCGCGGGAAAAAGAGCCGATCACAAAGACCGAGCGATCATTTCCGCACGTGATGGCTTATTGGCGTTGCCCGATGATCGCGAACCCGAACTATCGATCTATCAAGATCATGTCGGACGTTGGGTGATCGAAGACTCTGAAGGGGAGGTGGTGCCGGCGGAGGACCAAGGCATCCTGACCACCGCTGAAGGCGCCTATCGTTTGATGTTGCCCGTGGTGCTCGAGGGCACGCCCATGGTCGGCCCGGGGATGAGCCTCGACCGCGTGGGTTTTCGTTTCGCGGTCAGCCGCAACGAGGAGCGCGTGGAGCTTTCGCTGGTCTATGACGGGGAGGAGCTCGCCATCGAGCCGCGCGACCATCACTATGTTCTACTGACGCTCGCTCGGCTGCGCGCCGAAGAGGCCGAGCTGCCGGCGTCGGAGCGCGGATGGACGGATCGCGAGGAGCTCCTGAAGATGTTGGGCATGGAGGCGAACGCGGTCAACGTCGCTATCCATCGTGCGCGCCAGCAGCTGCTCGCGGCGGGGGTGGAGGGTGCGGCCGGGGTGGTCGAAGCGCGTTCGCGATCGCGGCGATTCGGCAGCGATCGGATCGAGATCGTCCCGCTGTGACGGTGAAGGTCCATAGTGTCCATCGGACCAGGTAGCGAGCTTTACGGGCGTTTTGTCGTCGAACAGGCGCTGGGCACCGGCGGCGCGGCGACTGTGTGGAGCGCCCGCGATCAAGAGACCCTGGAACGGGTGGCGCTGAAAATTCTTCGTCCGGAAATGCGGCGCAGAAAACAGATGGTCGAACGGCTGGCGACCGAGGCGGAAGTATTACGCACGCTGGAGCACCCGGGAATCGCGCGATCCTTGGGATATTTCGAGGACGAGGCGAACGTGGCTTTGGCCATGGAATATGTCCCCGGGGTGACGCTCGATCAATATTTGGGCGACCATAGTTTGAACGGGCGCTCGATATCTTTCCTGGATATTTTCCGTATTTTTGAGGGGATCGCGGAGGCCGTGGAACATGCTCACAGCCGCGGGATCCTTCACCGCGATTTGAAGCCGCAGAATATCATGCTGGTCGAAGGTACAGGTGCGGTCAAAGTATTGGATTTCGGGATCGCCAAACTATTGGTGGAAGATATGCACGATGCGACCACCCAGGGGCGGCGCATCGGCTCTCCATACTATATGTCGCCCGAACAAACGCGCGGCGAGGCGGCGACACTCGAGAGTGATGTGTTTGCGCTTGGCGCGATCCTCTTCGAGATGTGTACGTTGCGGCGGGCCTGGGTGCGGAACACACAAGGAGCGCCGTTGCTGGCGTTCGGTGATGAGCAGGCGGATCTGCGGATCAACGCTTTGCCCGAAGTGACTGCGCGGATCGCGAGCGCGCCGCGGCCGCGCGTGCGGGACTACCGGCCCGACGCTTCGGAGGCGGTGGAGGTGCTGGTCTCGTCGGCCATGGCGATCGAAGCGAAGGATCGCCCGCGTTCCATGGCGGCTTTCTTGTTCGAGGCGCGCGCGGCATTCGACAACGAAACCCGGCTCCTCACCCAGACACGATTGCTCGAGCCGACGTTGATCAAAACGGCGGCGACCGATGTTCGGCCTCCGCCTCGGCGCTCGCGCCGATGGCCGGTGTTCGTGGCGGTGGGGATCATTTTGCTGGTGGCCGCGTTGTGGCCTCGATCGAAGGCGAAGGTGGAGCCCGCATCGATCGAGCCGGCTGCGGCGAAGGAGACGGTGCCGGCGGCGGCGGTGGTGCGCGCCGAGTCTCGTACGAAACCGGAGGAAATGTCCGCAAGGACAGTGGAGGTTCCGCCGTTGATCGAGATTCCGAACGGGACCAAGGCCGTGTTGCGCAAGCCGCCCAAACGGACGGAGGAGCAGGCGGTGCTCGATCCCTTGCCGGCGCTGGCCCAGTTATTGGCCGAGGCGCGCGCGAACCCAGAAGACGCGCAGAAGATGCAGGTCTTGGCGCGGTCGATCTCGGTGGTCATCCGCGCGCGCGTGCGGGATCCGGTGAAGCAGAAACGTCTCCTGCGCATCGTCGAGCAGAGCGCGCTTTCAGCGCAGGTCGATGGTTTAGAGCTGGCGTTCGACGAGCTCAAACGCGAGGTACAACAACCTTGATCTTGGGATCAGTTGTTCTTCTGGCCAGTACGCTGGCCGCCGCCGGCGCGGGCGAAGGTACACCCGCGGTGATGTGGGTGATCGTTCCGAAAAATGTCGCTCCGCGGGTGCAGAGCAGCGCCGTGCTCGATGCGGCGCGAGCAGCGTTCGTTCCGAAGACACGTTTGCAGCTCGGGTCGCCGGAGGAAGGCGGCGTAGAGCTGGCGCGGCTCGACGCCTGTGATCCTGCGGCTCGATATGGATGTTGGTTGTCGGTCGTGAAAAGCGCGGCGCCCTCCGCGCGATACTTTTTCGCGCTGGCCGTCCAGCCCGGCGCGGCGGCGGACTCCTTTTCGCTGGTGGTGCTCGATCTGGAGCGCAGTGCGGCTCGAACGGCGCGGATCCCGGAGAATACTCCCGACCGCGCAGAGCTGGTGGAGTCGGAGCTGTTCGCGGGAGCTCTGCGAAGTCCACCTGTCCAAGTGGATAGTATGAGTAGGACGGCGCTGGAGAAATATTTCTCCGGGCTCTTGAACGGCGAGCTCGGCGCGATGTTGGCCAAAAACCGCGATGACCAACCGCTGGGAAAAATATTGGTTTCCGCGGGTCCGAAAAATTGGCCGATCGCGCTCGACGGCGAAAATATCGCAGTGACCTCCTCGAAGGCGGTGTTGATTGAGGAAGTGGCTCCGGGACGCCGCGAGATCGCGCTGCTTCTTCCGGACGGCGACAAAGTCGCGCAGGTGGTCAACGTCGAAGCGGGCCGCACCTCCACCGTAGGTTTTGGGCTCGAACCGGGCTTGGTGCAATCGCGCGAAAATACTTCCCTGAAATATGGGATGATTTTTTCCGGGGTCGCGGCATTTTCCATCGGCGCGGTGGTGCTGGCGAGCGGCGCCTCGCGCGCGGGAAATATTCGACAGAGCTGTCTGCTGCGGGCCGGCGACGCGGAGTGTAGGGACGCCGGCACCGTCACCTTCGGACATCAGGCCGAAGAAATTCCCTCGTTGTCTCCGGACGCGGTCAATCCGCGCGGAATCTTGATGGCTCCGCTGGCGATCGGAATGATCGGCGCCGGTGTGTTGCTCGCCGGAGGAGCGTTGTGGCTCGACGACCTGGAGCGGCGTTGGTGGTGGCCGGTGGTCGCGGGTTTGGGTTTTACGGCGGCGAGCTACGGCCTCGGCCTGGTGTTGGATCCGCGATGAAACGCGCCTGGCTTCTTTTGTTGTCGAGCGGGTGTATCGAGGCTTCGCCGCTCGAGGTGAACGCGCCCGCCCAGGTGGAGTATGTCGCGCTCTTGGACACCGCCGGTGGTGTCATTTCCGGGAGCGAGCTGGCACCCTGGCCAAAAGGACAAGGGCTGCCGATCCTCGGGCGTCAGAGCGCCGACGCCTTGATCGTGGGTTACAGCGCCCAGGAGCTCCGCGGCGCCGGCGCGCTGGATAAGGACGGGACTTTGGCAACGGGTCGCGTCCGTCTCGCCCGAAGCTGTGAGCCGGCGCTGCCCGTGCCGAGCTGGGCTTCGCGCTGGACGGCAGGCGGTGTGCTCGAAGATTTCGACGCCGCCACCTTACCTCCGTTGAGCACCACTGGTCTTGCGGACAGCTGCGTCGAGCTCGACGTCTCCACGATCTCGGTGGACCTCGATTGCCTCGATCTGCCGTGTGAGTCGTACCTCGTCGAGAAGGTCGATCGCTGCGGTCTGTCGATCGATCTGTCGAGCTGCGGTGATCGGCTGGTCTTCGGACGGCTCCAGCCGAACGGCGGGGTCTGTCTCGATCGGACGGCGGCGGAACAAGATAGTTGTGAAGCGCGCGCGTCTTTTCCAGTGGCCCGGCCGCCATTTTCGCTGCTGCGGAAGAAGATCGGAGACGCACCGGCGACCATGCCGGATTTCCTCCGCTTCAATGAATTATTATTGCCCGACTTCCTCTTCTTCGGATCGATCTATGACCTGGCGATCGTCGAAGGGCGTTTGTGGGTGGCCGCGGGAACATCGGCGCGCGACGTGTGTCGCGGCAATGCCGACCTGGCCGGAAGTCTCGTCATGCTCGATTTGGAGACGCTGGAGCTCGTCGCGACCGCCACGGTGCCGCCTTGTCTCACGCGGATCGCCGCGAGCTCCGCGGATCGTGCCGTGGCCGTCTTCGTCGAAAATGAAGCCTGGACTTTGGGACAGCTCGATGGAGACGGCGTGTTGGGCCTGCGGGAAGTTCTTGAGGCGCCGGTCTCCACACATCGTCTGGTCGATCTCGAGGTCCTGCCCGAGTCGAACGCCGTCGCGGTGTTGTTCAATATCGCTGCCGAGGACGGGAAGACAGGCGATGGCGGGAATATTCTCCTCGTTCACGCGCTGGATGACCTCCGCGAGCGGCAAAAGGTGACCTGGCCTCGAGGGCAGCGGTGGGCGATGACTCCCTCTGGAGGCCCGGGGCTGTTGGCGATCGCCGATCATCACGAACGCAGGTTGGAATGGTGGCACGTGGAGACCGGCACGGCTGCGCCCGCGCTGGTTCTGCCGCGCCGCGACGGTTTCGTGTACGACGACTCTTTGCTCGACGTGGTCTCTTTCGAGGGCGAAGTGTGGGTTCACGCCACGCGGAATCCACTGGTGATGATCGCCGAAGAAAGAGGAGCGCTCCTCGACCGCGACTATTTTTACGAACAGAAGATCGATCCCGTCACTTCGGCCAGGTGGACGACGGGTCAGGATAGGTTGCTGGTCTCGGGGACAGCGACCGACGGCACGCTCCACCGCGCGTATGTGTCGATCTACGATCGAGCAGAACGCCGCTTTTTGCCGGGAACTTTCGAGCTCGGCGCGGGGATCGCGGCGAAAATGATCCCCGGCCCGGGCGGACGTGTCTTTGCACTATTGCCCTGGGCCGGAGAGATCGTCCGAGTGGATCCCGCGAATTAGGTGCGCGACGTGTTGCCGTTGCGGTGCTGCTGCGACGAGCCTTGCTGCGTCGAGCCTTGTTGCGTCGAGCCCTGTTGCGTGGTGCTTCCGGTGCCGGCGAGCTCGGTGTTGCTCAGCGTGGTGCTGCCCTCTTTTTTCACGCGAATTTGATTGTGCACGTCTTGGACGCCCGAGACGCGCTCGACCATATCTTCGGCGATGTGTTTCATGCGCCGTTCGGTCACGGTGCCGGTCAGCGTGACTTCGCCGTCTTTCACCGAAACTTCGATGTCGCTCGCGTCGATCCAACCGTCGGAGAGGTGATCACACACGTCCTCGCGGATGCGCTCATCGGAACGTTTGTAACCCTTTGGTCCTTTGCCGAAGAAGCGGCGGACTTTGTCGCCGAGGCTCTCGTGGTCCTCGTCGCGCATGTTGCGGCCCGGATCGCGGTTCCACTCGTCGCGGTTCCACAGACTGCGGCTGGAGACGTCGCGGCTCGATACATCGCGGTTCGAGAAGGAGGTGCCGTATCCGCGGCCGTCGTTGTAGTCGCCCGAGCCGGTGCGCGAATAGTCGCGGCCATAACCCCAGCTCTCCGTACCCCCGCGATCGACGGGGCTCACGCCGCGATCCATGCTGCGTACGGTCGGCCATTCTTCGCCGAAAGCCCGCGCGTTGCGTTCGCGATTGTCGTCGTAGTCGCGCTGGTTCTGCGAACCCTGGTTTTGATAGTACTGGTTTTGATAGTTCTGGTTCTGAGAATTCTGATTCTGACTCTGATAGTGGCTCGAGTCGCGGTCGCGATAGCCGGCGGTGTTCTGTTGGCTGTTATATTCGCGATAGTTGCCCTCGGGATAGTTCTCGAACGACCAGTTGCGTTCCCGGCCGTCGCGATTGCGCGTTTGTTCGCGATATTCGCGCTGATCCCGATTGTCCCGATTGCCCTGAAAATTGCGGTTCTCGTAGTCCCGATCATGTCGCTTGTTCATGGCGCCCGACCTTGCAACCACGGGGCCGAAAGGCATGCGCAGAATCACTCGAAAAATAATATTCCCGGTGTGTCGCGGCGGTGCCGGCGAGGCTGGTTGCCTCGGGCAAGCTGGGTCTCGCGCGAACCACACGGGTGCGTTATGAGCATGGCCCGGAGACGTTATGCACAAGAGCAAATTGGCCGCATTCATCATCGACTGTAAGACCGACGACCTCGATGCTTCGGCAAAGTTCTGGAGCGCTGCGCTCGGGCGAAAGATCGATCAGACCGAAGGCAACTATGTTTCGCTGGCGATGCGCAACGATGAGCCGCAGATCGCAGTTCAGCAGGTCTCACACGAGAGCCGCGTACACTTGGATATCGAATCGAGTGACATCGACGCCGAAGTCAAAAGGCTGGAAGCGCTCGGTGCCAAGCGGATCGAGAAAATTAAAACGTGGGTGGTGATGGAAGCGCCGACCGGACAACGTTTCTGCGTCGTCCGCGAGCAGCGCGGTCCGCTCGGCGACGGCGCCAATGAATGGAAATAGGAGCCCGCGGCGGCGCGAGAAATATCAAGGCAGCCGGTAGTGAATACTGGCGCCAAGACCGATCCCGGTGATCGCGCGGAGCGGATCGTCGGGCTCGTTCGGATCCGTCGTCAGCCGCAGGCGAAGGCCGATATCCAGCCCGTCCGCGGCTTTGATCGAAGCACCGAGCTCCACGTCCCAAGGCAACACCGGGCGCTCGGGGATCGGCACACCTTCTTCGAAGAAGTCGCGCTGTTGTTCGAAGCTCAAGGTGTAGCGGTTGCCGCCGTCTTCGACGTAGAAGGTGGCCGTTGGTTCTTTGGTAAATAGGCTCAGCTGCACTTCCATTCCGCAGCCGGAAAATGCGCCGAAAATTGCGCCCAATGTATTCATCAAGGCGGTGTCGTAGATCGATTTCGGCTGCTCGTAACGCTCGAACCACATCTCGTGGACGAAGACGTTGGCGATCAATCCGGTGAGCAGGGATATTTCCGGCGAATATCCGCGCATGCGCATCCATCCCGAGCCGAGCAACGCATAAGGCAGGCCGTGGAGAGTATTGGTGGTGGAACCGTAATTCCCGTCTTTCCACTCCCATCCATTGACGCGCACGCCGAAGAAGCCGTGTTGATCGATATCTTGGAGGAAGCGATAAAATCCGGTGCCGGAGACGTCTTTGCCGAACGCCATACCCGCCAACGTGCCCAGTGCGCCGATGAAATCCCAAGCGTTGGCCCCGAGGACATCGAGTCCGGTTTCCCACCAGGTATGATCTTTTTGACCGAGGTACGGGATCATCAGATCTCGAAATCGTCCGATATCCGCCCCGATTTTGACGTCGAGGCGGCCGAAGCCGTTCGTTGCGGCGACCGCGCTGGTTTCGATCGTCAATATTCGCGGAAGCACTTCGGTGAAGACGCCGGCGAGCGACGGCCGTGCGGGCTCCCCGATCACACTTTGAAAAATATTGTCCGCGGGGACAGGTGGCGGAGGAGGGGGCTGGCGGAGCGGCGGCAGCTCGGGCGGTACCAGGATGGTGGAGAACGGTGTCGGGGTGATTTTCATAGTCCAACCTCCAGGCGTAGCTCCAGCAGCGGATCGCGATCGTTGTAGAGTGTGAAGTCGTCGCTGATATCGCCGAGAGGAATTTTCGCTTCCACGCCGATCAATATTCCCGGAAATTCGTAGCTCGCACCGGCGCTGCTGACGAAAGAAAAATTTTGATTCGCGAGCACTTGAGCGAGCTGCGAGGCCTGGATTCGCAGGCCCCCGGCGACCGGCAGCTCGGCTTCGACGATCGCGAAGAGGCGTGAGCCGGCGAGGTAGGTATTCAAGGTGGCGCCGGCCTCGGCTTTGACTGGGCCCACTTCGATGCCTCGCGCAGCCTCGAATTCCGCGAAAAACGCCATTCCTTCGCTGGGACGATTGTCGAAGCCCGGGGCCCTCGGCAAAAAGGAATGCAGCAGTTGCTGCGCCGACATCGCCAGCCCGGGGATCTCTCGCTCGGCGTTGCGCAAGCCAATAGATAGTTGCCCGCGGGTATGGTGATTCGCCGCGGCGACCTCGATCCCGAAGTATAGCTTGGATATTTCCACCGGCGTCTGCTGAGCGATAACTTTGCCGCCGGCGTTCGTGGTCCGCTCACCAACCTCACGGGTGTAGACCGCCGAGCTGTGGCCGAAGAGATAGTCTAAGCTCTCACGAGGAAGCCGCAGCTCCACTTTGTAGGAATGGGTTGCACCGAAATCGTCCCCCGCACCGAAACCGGAGCCCGGCTCCATCCCGACCATAGAAAGCCAATTGTCGTTGTTCAGCGTGAGGACCAGGCGATCGCGGTCGTGCAGGCGTTCTGTCACCGGGGCCTGCTCGGCGAGCGGCGCGGCCAACGCCTCTTGGAGCGGTGTGAAGGAGCTCGTCGGTTGCGCCGGCGGTGGCGGCGGTACGGGGGTCTCGAGGCGTAGGGGCGCGAGGTAAGGCTCGCTGCGGATACCTGGCAACATGGTCAGCTGTCCTTTCGTATAGGATGGTGAGCTTTGGCTCGAATTCCTAGGTGAGAAGAATTCTCTGCATCATGTCCCGCAGGGTGTCCGCGGAGAGCTCTGTGGTGTCGACGTCTTTTTGCAGCGCCTTCGCCAATTTCTCGCGGACACCGGCGGCTTTTTCGACCTCTCTTTTGCCCGCGGCCTGAGCTTGATCAGACTCTGAAAGTCGCCCTTCGGCGAAAGACAACGGCTTCGAAATTCCGTCCTGCACGTTGTCCAACCAGGTGCGCGGTGTTTCTTCCGCCGCGACGGGCGGGGACGTGCCCGCGGGCGGCGCTTCCACCGGCGTCAGAGAGTCGACCGCCGCGATTCCCGAACGCACCACGGAGGTGAGGCTCAGGCCCAAATTCAGCCACCAGGTTGCGTTCTTCAGCTCTGTCGCGGCGTGTGCTTCGTGTTCCAGATCTTGCGCCGCCAAAAGGTCGAGCTCGCGCTCTTGGTGTGTGCCGGCGATCCTGTCCCGAAGATCAGTGGCTACCTCGCGCTGGTGCCGCGCCAGCCCTCGCAAAACCTGCGCGGCGTTCATCGAAGCTCCTTGCGGGCGTCGTCCAGCGCCTGGCGATACTGTTGCGAAACTTCGCCGAAGCGCGCTTCCTGTTGTGCACGCTGCCGATCGGCTTTGGTCGCTTCCAATTGAAGCTCGCGCGCACGGTCTCCGTGTTGGTTCGCCAGGGACTCGAGCTCACCGGCGCCCGGTGCGGCCAGCGCGGTGCCGATGCTCGTGCCTGCGCCGATACACGCCGCGCCCACACCGAGCAACGCGACACCGACCGCAGCACCGACACCGGTCGCCAGACAAAATATGCCGGCCGCGATCGCCAGGCCACCCAAAATAGATCCGAAGAGTCCGCCGAGAAATCCGCCGTCATTTCTCGCGGCGTTCGCTTCATCGCGTTTTTGTGCTTCGACCCGTTGTTCCGCGATCGCGTTTTTCTGCGCTTCGACGTGTTGGGTGAACGCTGTTTTCAGCTCTTCCTTGGCGACTTTTCGATCCTCGCTCAAACTATTGCGGGACTCGCGTTGTGCGGCGTGTGCGATCGCCGTCGAGCTCATCTTCATGACAGTGCTCCTTCCGTGTGCGTGCGGATCGCGTGGGTGAGATCGCCGAGCGCGGCCGAGTGTTGGTCGATCGCGGTCTGCATTTTTTCGAGCGCTTCCTTCTGCGCGCGTTCACCTTTGGAGAGCTCGACGCGCGCTTCTTCCGCTTCCAGGCGTTTCAGGTCCGCCTGATGCGCTTTTTCTTGGGCCTCGCGCGCTTTGCTGCGACCGTTGAAGAGTTTGCCGAAAAAAGTGTGCGGCTGTTTCACGTCGCGCGCCTCTTTGGCGAAACCTTCCGCTTCGTCTTTCAACTGCCGGACCTCGGCGCGAAGCTCGGTGCTCTTCTCGCGATTTGTTTCCAGCGCGTCGGAGGCTTCGCCGAGATCCGCGGACCGCGACTTGGCGAGCTCGCGATTCACGATACTGGTGACTTCGGACATCGAAAATCGATTGCGAATATTCGTGCTCATTGATTCCTCCGAATTAAGCGAGATTTCGGACGACCGACATTTCGGTCTCGTGCACCGTCTTCATCGCCTGCGTGAGCGCGGTCTGCGTCTCGCTGCGCCGCGACATCGCCATCTGCAGCTCGATACTCTGTTGATCGCCGGCGTCTGCGCAGTTTTGCGCCCAACCTTCGAGGTCGTCGCTGATCTTCGAGAACCAAGACTGCATGTCGTCCTTCGAGGTCTCGCTGGAATTCGGCATCGAATTGATCAGCGCAGCGAAGGAACTATCCGAGCCGATGCCTGCTTTTTCCGCGAGCGCGGCGATCTCCGCGCGGAGCTCTTCGACCTTCGCGGTGTCCTCCGGCCTTTTGTCTTTGTGACCGGCGAGCTGTTCCAATTCCCGCAGCTTGCTCTGCACCACGCGAAGCTCGGCCTTTTTCTGATTGTTGGTACGCATCTGATCGACGATGGAGAGGATGTCTTCCTCCGCCGATTGTTTTTGCAGGAGCATCGCCTGAAATAACGCCGCATCGACGTCCATATTCGCGAAGAGGTTCGAGTCCATGGACCCCGAATAAATCTGACGCGAGCTGTTCGTATTGTTTTGCTGCGTATTGTCGGTTGGAGCAGCGTTCGGTGCGGAGGTGGTGTTCGTTCGGCGTACGCTCATGTCTTTTGTATGAGCAAATCAGGTGCCAAGTATATGTTGGAGGCAGATAGTTGGCTCGGTGTCCGCGTCCTGTCCGAAGAGACAGGTCAGTGTCCGAAATAGTGTCCGAGCAAACCACGCTGATCTTGGAGCAGCTGAAAGAGCGCCGCTTCCTCGAGCGAGCCGGTCGCGGACGGCGCGGCGAGAAAACGATCGATCGACGCTCGAATTTCCGCGGTGCTGCGCGGTACAGGTTCCTTGAGCCGGAGATGATCGGGGGCGCGCGGACTATGATCGAGCTCGGCGAGCGGATGTGGAGATAGTTCGGGCTCCGCGCGGCGACCTACAAAAAAGGGGAGGAAAAATCGATTTGCGGGGCCGATCTTCGGTGCGCTCATGCGCGGGAAGAGAAGCACGGGGCGTGCCGAAAATTCAGGAAACGCGGACGGTCGCCAGCGGATGGATCATCAGGTCGTTCGGGAGCTCCTCGAAGGAGAGCACGGCGATCGGCGCCAGGTCGGTTTCGATCAATTTTCTGACGAGGCGGCGCACCCGGGTCGAGGTGAGCAACGCGGGCCGAATTCCCGTGCCGGCCAACGGACGGAGCGTTGTTTTGATCGCCTCCAATATTTCTCGAGATAGTTGCGGGTCCAGCGCCAATTCTTCGGAGCCGTCGACGAGGCGGATTTGTGCGGCGATCGTCTCTTCTATCGTCTGATCCAGCAGGATCGCGGAAATTCCTCCGCCAGTTCCCGCATGGGCGTAAGCGAGCTGCGTGGAGAGCGCGGCGCGGGTCTTTTCCAATAAATATCCCAGGCTGGCGCTTTTATCCCCATATTCACCGAGCGCTTCGAAGATAGTTTTCGTGTCGCGCACGGAAACTCCTTCGTCGACGAGCCTCCGCAATACTCCGGTGAGCTGCGCGATGGAGATAACTTTGGGGAGCACCTCGCGGACCAACGAAGGATAACTCTTCTCCATTTTTTCCACGAGCTCGCTCACCTCGTGAATTCCAAGAAATGTGGAGGCTCGTTTTCGCAGCACGGAAGCGAGGTGCAGCGCGACCACTCCGGCGGGCGCCCAAACTTGTACTCCGCACGCTTCGAGATGAGCTTTTTCCGAGAGCGGAACGAGCGCAGCGGATGCTCCCGTCAGTGGATGTTTCGCCGGCAGAGCATCCTTGACGCCGAGGCGCAGAAGATCGGCCAGCGGACAGATCGCCAAGAGCCGCGTGGGGTCCACACGTTCTTTGAGCACGGGAATATCGCTGACGCGAACCACCAATTCGCGAGGTTTCAGGCTTGGGGATCCGGCGCGCACCAATACTTTAGGGAAGCGAACACCTGTCTCGAAGTACAGGGCGTCCCGGAGCTGCGGAATATAGACACAGAGCAGCTCGTCGTTTGGCCCTGCGCGTCCGGTTTCGTCGAAACCCAGCTCTTTGGCCAGCTCGCGGTCGAGATCGAGCCCGAGCGGCGGCACACTGGGTGCGAGCTCGGTCTCCGCGGAGCGTTGGGCGGGTCTGGTCTCTGCGGCGCTCGAAGCTGGATTTTTCGGTTTATTCGCGGCGAACGCCAAAGAGAGGCCAGCGGCGAGATTGATCAGGACCAAAAAGGCGGCGATCGTCAAAAACGGAATCGCCGGCAAACCTGGTAATACGGCCAGGACGACCATCAAGGCTGCAGCAGCGAAAACAGCGCTCGGACGCGCAAATATTTCTCGTTTGACATCGAAGCCGAGGTTCGTGGTGTTCCGATCGTTTGGGCGCGTTTCGCCGTCGACGCGGGTGACCAACACGCCGGCGGCGAGCGTGATCGCCAGCGCTGGGATTTGGGAGACCAAGCCATCACCGATCGTCAGGATGGTGTAGCGATCAAAAGCGTGTGCGGCCGACATCTCGAGGCGGAAGATGCCGAGCAGGATTCCTGCGACGGCGTTGATCGCGGTGATGATCAGACCGGCGATGGCGTCGCCTTTCACGAATTTCATCGCGCCGTCCATATTTCCGAACAGCTGGCATTCTCGAGACAGTTGTTGGCGGTCGAATTGAGCTTTTTCTTCGGAGATAGCTCCGCTGCGGAGCGCGGCGTCGATCGACATCTGTTTTCCCGGCATCGCGTCGAGCGTGAATCGAGCGCCGACTTCCGCGACTCGTTCCGCTCCTTTGGCGATGACCAAAAATTGAACCAGCGTGATCACCAAGAACATGACGATGCCGACCAGCGCGTCACCTCCGGCGACGAACTTGCCGAAGGCGGTCACCACCTCACCCGCGTCTCCTTTGGAGAGGATGGAGCGCGTGGTGCTGATGTTCAGGCCGAGACGAAAGAGGGTGGTCAGCAATAAGAGCGCAGGGAAAGAGCTCAATTCCAGCGCTGTCCTCGAGAACAGCACGGCCATCAAGAGAGTGACCGCGGCGGCGATGTTCACTGCGAGCAGGATATCGAGGAAAAAGATCGGCAGCGGGACGATCAACATGGCGACGATCACCGCCACCGCCGCAGCGAGGATCAGATCCGGACGGCGTCCGAGGATTGAAAGTGCTTCCAGAGAACGGAGCGGGCTCATGCGGACCTCCGGACGCGCAGCGGTCTGAGCGCGGCGCGGGCGATCGGCGCAGGTGAGGGAGCTACCGGCAACAGAGGTGTCGCCTGGACAGGTACCCGCGCGAGAGATGCCGGCGAGACTCTCGAGATGGCCTTGCGGACATCGGTCTCGCGTGCCCGCTCCGGGAGGCCCGCGACCCGAGCTCGCAGCGATGCGGCTTTGGCTGCGATTTCGGGATCGCTGCGCGCCAAGGCTTTTTTCTCGGCTGCGGCGAGGCGTTCCCGTGCGAAAGTGATCTCGCCGCGTTCGATGGCCAGCTCCGCGCGGTTCACCTCGGCACGAGGATCGCCGGGGTCGAGCTCTGCTGCCCGCGCGTACAGCTCGTCGGCGGCGTGTTTATCGCCGGTACGATCGCGCACGAGTCCGAGCCCCAGTGCGAACGCCGGCTCGCGGGGAGCGAGCGCGTACAAACCTTCCCAGATGATCTGTGCTTGCTCCAATGCGCCGTGGAGGAGGTGGTGGTGACCGAGCTGCGCGATGGCCAAAAGATCAGTGTGCAGATGTGCCATCGTCAGCCCACCGCCAACAGCTCATCCGCAGTGAAACGGTGTGGAATTTGGAAACGTTTCAATTTCTCGTGCAGCGTGCTTCGCGAAATGCCCAAACGCCGCGCGGTCCGCGAGCGATTGTTTCCGCAGGAGCGCAGCGCCGCGACCAACAATGCGCGCTCCTCCTCGAGAGTCATCGAGCTTTTGATCGCCAAGAGCTCGAACACCGGCGCGGCTTTCGGCGGCAGCTCCAGCTCACTCGCTTGTATCTCCGGCGCGGCCGAAAAGATGGTTGCGCGCAAAATAATATTCTTTAGCTCGCGAATATTTCCCGAATAATCCTGCGCGAGCAGCAGCGAACGGGCCTCCGCAGACAAAGTACGTCCCGCGGGCAAAAATGACTCGGCCAGCGGCAGAATGTCTTCTCGGCGAGAGCGGAGGGGCGGCAAGTGGATCGTGAGGATCGCCAGGCGGTGATAGAGATCTTCGCGGAACAAACCTCGTTCCACCCCGTCCAAAAGATCACGGTGCGTCGCCGCGACGATGCGGACCTCGACGGGCGTCTCGTGCGCCGAACCGATCCGCCGCACGGCGCCGGTCTCCAAAACGCGCAACAATCGCGGTTGAAGCTCGAGCGGAAGCTCGCCGATTTCATCGAGGAACAACACGCCGCCGCTCGCCGCCTCGAACAGCCCCGCTTTGTCGGCGGTCGCGCCGGTGAACGCACCTTTGACGTGGCCGAAGAGCTCGCTCTCGATCAGCTGAGCGGGGAGCGCGCCGGCGTTGATCGCCACGAAGGGTGCACGCTCGTTTCGCGCTTCATGTATGGCGCGCGCGATCAGCTCTTTCCCGGTGCCGGTTTCTCCGGAGATCAACACCGGGAGCTCGCTCGATGCGACGCGACGCACACGTTCGAGCACGGCGGACATCTCTTTGCTCTCGCTGATCATCACGGACGAACAATCGCTTTTTTCTGCCGTTTCACCGATTACCGCCGGTTACTGCGCGCGGTATTCGGGCTCGATGAACGTGCGCGGGCAGACGCCGGCGGACCTGATGGGTCGCTGCAAGCGGTGCTGGCAGCGCGACGAACATTGTTTGTGTGCGGCGATCGGCGCGCCGCTTCCAAACCGCGTGGAGCTCCTCGTCCTCCGTCACGCCAAAGAAACGTTGCGGACGAGTAACACGGGGAGAGTCGCTTCGTTGATGTTGGCTCGTTGTTCGGTGATGGAGATCGGCGCGCTCTACGACGATCGAGGCGTGTTCGAGGCGAACATGGAGCTGGCACTGGCGCAGCCTGGACGGCGAAACTATCTCCTGTACCCTGGTACAGGTCGCTCGTTGCCGCGGGAGCCGCTCGATAATATTCGGCTCATCGTTCCCGACGGCTCCTGGCGACAGTCGCGGCGGATGGTGCAACGGATTCCGGGGCTCGCCAACTTACCGCGCGTTTCAGTGCTCGCGGAAGAAGCGGTCCGCTTGCGCAAACCTCCGCGCGAGGAACAGATGTCGACGATCGAAGCGATCGCCTCGGTGCTCGCCGAGCTCGAGGCACCGGAAATTGCGGATAAGTTGCGCGCGGTACACCGGACGATGGTCGATCAATCGCTGCGTGTGCGGCGCCGGAGCGAGATCGGTGCGAACTATCGTAAATCGATCAGATAAATATTCGTTTTGTTCGGGCGGATATCGACGGTCATCGATTTTTCTGTTCCATCCGGGGCGACCACCCGAAGCTCCGCACAGCCGGAAGGGACTTTGTAATGTGCGAGCGGCGTATCCCCCGCGAGCGCTCCATTTACGAAAATCTGGCCGTACGGCCGCGCGTCGACGGTGAGAAATCCCGGATCCGCGTGGGGCGTTGTTTCGCAGCTCTTCGCAGCCGAAGGATTGGCCGACTTCATATTCAAGAGCTCCACCAGCCTGTCGCGCGCGATCTGCAGACCGCCGGCCCCAAAGTGCGACGTCACGCGACCGAGGTGCTCAATTTGTTCGACGGCTTTTTCATCGATCGGGCGCAGGCGAGCGCATAAGGCAGCGACCTCGGCTTCGGACGAGGGCTCGCCCTCCAGCAAGGCATAGGCCCTTTTTCGCGCGTCGTTGAGGATCGACGGATCATTCATCGTGTATGCATCAGCTGCCCGCAAGGACAGTTCGAAGGTGAGCTTCGGATCTCGCGAGACGAGGCGTGCGAGCAAAACGGCGACTTCGAGCTGGGTGGCATTCGCGGGATTGTCGGCGATCGATTTCGGATCCGGCGGAGCGCAACGTTTGATGGCGATCGAGAAACGTTCCGCGCCGTACTGTTGAAGCGCGCAGTCCGTGCATGTCTCGAAGAATCGTTCGTAGGCGTCCAAAGCGCGCGCGCATAAGGGGAGCTGCGACTCGAATTGCGACGCAGCCTGCAGCCACACTTCCGGCGAGCTGTTTTCCTCAGGCGATGCGGCGATCGCGAGGACCAAGATAACCTGCGCGTACATGCCACGATGTTAACACGACTCTCTTGACGAGCGATCCACGCCTCGCGAGCATGCGGCGATGTCGGCGACGAGCTTCGTGAAGACGACCTGCAACCGTGATTGTCCGGACGCTTGCGGGATCATCGCCGAGGTCGAGGACGGCCGTGTGGTCACGCTGCGCGGCGATCCTGAGCATCCGGTGACTCAAGGATTTTTGTGTTATCGCACCAGCCGGTTTCTCGGGCGGCAATATCATCCCGAACGCCTGATGAAACCGCTCCTGCGGCGCGGGGATCGACAGGTCGAAATTCCGCTCGCCGAAGCGCTGGATATCGCCGCGGATAAGTTGCTGCAGATCAGAAAAGAGAGTGGCCCGCAGGCCATCTTTCACTATCGCAGCGGTGGATCGCTCGGCATGTTGAAGATGACCGCGGACCATTTTTTCGCGTCCTTCGGTCCGACGGCGGTGAAGGTCGGAGATATTTGTTCCGGGGGCGGCGACGCGGCGCAATTGACCGACTTCGGCTCCGAAGATTCGAACGATATTTTCGACCTTTACCGTTCGAAACACATCATTAATTGGGGAAAAAATGTTTACGTCTCCAACGTGCACTTGGTGCCCATCCTCAAAGAGGCACAAAAACGCGGCACGGAGCTGATCACCATCGATCCGATCTACACGCGGAGCGCGGAGCTCGCAGATCGATACCTCCAAGTTCGGCCCGACGGAGATATCGCGCTGGTCTTTGCGGTCGCGCGGCGACTATTCGAGCGCGGGCAAATATCCCCCGACGCGGAAAAAATTTGCGCGAATTTTCATGAATTCCGGGCGCTGGTTTTTTCTCGCGCGCAGGAAGAATTGGCACGCGAGCACGAGCTTTCGAGCGAAGACGTCGAACATTTGGCGAACGTCATGGCCGACGGGCCGACGGCGATCCTCATCGGTTGGGGCCTGCAGCGCAGATTGCGCGGCGCGAGCACGGTGCGCGCGTTGGATGCACTCTCGGCGATCAGCGGAAATTTAACTGTGCAGGGCGGCGGAGCATCTTTTTATTTCAAACGTCGCGGCGCCTTCGATGTGTCGTGTCTGGATTCATCGCCTCCACCTCGCGTCATTTCCGAGCCGCGGATGGGCGAGGAGCTCTTGAACGCTTCACCGCCCGTGCGTGCGATCTGGGTGACCGCCGGAAATCCGGTCGCGATGTTGCCGGATTCAGCGAAGGTGGCGCGCGCTTTCGAGAGCTTGGAATTCAGCGTGGTGGTCGATTCTCATCCGACGGACACGACGCGGCGGGCGTCGTTGGTGTTGCCGACGACGACCTTGCTCGAAGACGACGATCTGTTGGGCGCTTATGGGCATCACTATCTCAACGTTTCGCGACCGGTGATCGCGCCGCCTCCGGGCGTGCTCACCGATCTGGAGCTGCTGCAGGAGATGGCCAAGAGGACAGGTCTGTCGGAGGTGATGGCCGGAACCGCGCGCGAGTGGAAAAAGAAAATGATGGTGCGCGCGGAGGCGCGGGGCGTGACGCTGGAGCAGCTCGAGGAAGGGCCGAAAAAAAATCCCTTCGCTGCCGACGTGCTCTACGCGGAGAAAAAATTCACGACCAAAAGTGGGCGCGTCGAGCTGCTCAAAGAGGTCCCGCGGCAGTGCGAAGATGAAGAGTCCGATGAGTATCCGTTGCTGTTGTTCTCCAGCTCGACCGAGAAGGGACAGTCGTCGCAGTGGTCGATCGAGACCGAAGGTGAGCTCGTCGCGAGGCTTCATCCCGAGGCGGCGCACGGGATCGCGGATGGTGCGCGGGCGAAGCTTTCGAGCGCGATCGGATCGATCTGGGTCCGCGTGGCACACGATTTTTCGCAAAGAAGGGACGTGGTGATTGTCCCGAAGGGCGGCCATTTCGATCGCGGGTGGGCGGCGAACGTGTTGATCCGCGCCCGCGAAACGGACCTCGGCCGCGGCGCCGCTTATCTCAGCGCACGCGTGAAGATCGAAGCAGTCTGAGCGGTTAGGAAAAAATCGCCGCAGCGCGCGACGCCAGTGCCTGCGCACATCGGGCCACGTTCCTCATGTTCGTGCGCGGCGCTGTCAGATTTCTGAGCGCGTGGCGGACCGACGAAGTACCGATGCAGGTGGGCTTTATTCCTGGGCTCCAGCTCAGGATGATAGCGCCCATGAGCTTCTCTCCGAAGGCGTCGCTCTCGATGGCGCCGTGGATGGCGGGTGTGGCGATCGTGGCGTTTGGCTGCGACGCGCAGATGACCCCCGACTACAAAAGCGATCCGATCGATTCGTTTCGCGGAATGATCACTTCGTCGCTCGAGCATCCGATCAGCGAGGCCCAGGTCGCGTTGGTTTGGGTGCGAGATGATCGCGCGGTGTTCGAGGTCGTCGTCGACGAGTTGGTGCTGAATGACGGCGCCACCGAAGTCGAGATCGGACTTTCGCATTCGCCGGACGAAGGTGACTTTGCGGACTGTACGCTGGGCGGGAGCAGGCTCGCCGAGAATCAGCTCGGTTTCGGTTGGATCGCGGTCGCGCTCCAAGGCGTGTTGCCCGAGGGACCTGTACCTTTGGCCAGGTTGATGGAGCTGCGCCGCGACGGGTGGATTTTGGGCTTCGCTCCGAATCACGTGGTGGTGTGGGTCGGCGACGAGATGTTGCCGGACACGAATTCTGCGCGAATTCTCAGTGGAACCTTCACGCCCGGCCCTTATTTGATGGAGGGAAGCAGCGCGCTGCGACTCGCACCGGAAAATAAGTCGGTGCCGATCGTGCTGACGGATTCCGAGGATGGATTTCAGGTTCCTTTTTTCCCGTGGCGCGAATGTACCGACGTCGCTCCTCCGGCTGAGGCTTCTCAGTCGTTGGGCGTCGATATTTCGATGTCGCCTCCGCAATGGGGACCGTCGACGTGAATACTTTCGCGGCGCCGGATATCGAGCAGGTTTATCGCCTGCACGGACACTCGGTCCTCCGCCGCGCTCGGGAAATTCTCGGCGACGAACAGGAAGCCCGCGAAGTATTGCAGGAAATATTCATGTCGCTGCTCGATCGGCCGGATCAATTCCACGGCCGGAGCGCGATCTCGACCTGGTTATACAGCGCCACGACTCATCTCTGTCTGAACAAGCTGCGCAATCGGAATAATCGTGCGCGGCTGATCGATCTCAACGTGAAGCCATTGACGCCGTACGAAACCACCGGAGGCGCGGAAGAGCGTGCGACGGCGCGGCAGATCCTTTCTCGGGTTCCTGAGGAACTTGCGAGGGTCGCCGTGTACTACTACTTCGACGAAATGACACACGCCGAGATCGCGGAAGTGATTGGGTGTTCGCGGAGACAGGTCGGAAATCTGCTCGCGAGGTTTCACGAGCTTGCGAAGGGCGAGGGGAGCTCAACATGAGTGTCGTTCTACTGAAAAGAACGCGGCCGGAGAGTTGTCTCTCCGATCTATCGATGGACCGACTGCTCGCCGCCGAGCTGTCGAAAGAGCATGAGCGCGAAGTGCGCAAACATCTCTTCAGTTGTTTGGAGTGCACGGCGCGGCTCGAGACGATCAAGAAGGGTCGCGATGAGTTTCTGCTCGATCCGGCGCCGCGGTTGTTCGTGGTGAAGAACGAGCCGGTGGTGAGCCCTCTGTGGAGACGAGCGCTCGGCTCGAAGGTCGCAGGGGGTGCGATCGCTGCGGGCATCGCGGTGTTCGGGGTGTTCTTCGCGTTGCAAGGTGACGAGCTCGGCACGCGCCGCAAAGGCAGCTCCCAGCAGCTCGGTTTCTACGTAAAACACGAGGCCGAAGTTCGCCGCGGAACGAGCGGAGAGGTCGTCGCGCCCGGCGATTCGTTGCGCTTCATCTATACGATCGACTCGCCGAAACATCTGGCGATCATCGGCGTAGATGCGGCGGATAAAGCGAGCGTATACTTCCCGGAAGGACAGGTCACTCTGCCGGTGCCGGAAGGTCGTGAAGTCGCGCTTCCGCTCGCTGCGCTGCTCGACGAGACACTCGGCAAAGAGACGATCTACGGCCTGTTCTGCAGTGACGTGGTCAGCGTGGAGAAAACGCGCGCTCTGTTCGAGTCCGGAAAAATTGCGGCTCCTGAAGGTTGTGAGCTCGAAAGAATGACCATCGAAAAACGATGAGAGCTGCGGCGCTCCTACTCTCTCTCAGCCTAGGTGCTGCGACCGCTCAGGCCGCGCCGGAGAGATACGCGCTGATCATCGGTCACAACGCTGGAGCTGAAGATGAGCCGGAGCTGCGCTACGCGGAAGCGGATGCGTCGAAGCTTTATGAAGTGCTCACCGATCTCGGCGGGTTTCGCGCGGAAAACATGGTCCTTTTGCGTGGACAAGATTCCGCGTCGGTACGGCGTGCGCTGATCGCGTTGAACGATCGTATTCGTACACGAAGCGCGGACGCGAACGTCGAGCCGATGTTGCTCGTCTATTATTCGGGACACGCGGATGCGACCTCGCTGCATCTCGGCGGCTCTGAGTTGGAGATGAGCGAAGTCGAACAATTGGTGCGCGGCTCCTCTGCACACTTTCGGATGTTGATCCTCGATGCGTGCCGTTCCGGTGCGCTCACGCGTGTAAAAGGTGGAGCTCGGGTGCCGCCGTTTCCGATCGAGATCGAAGAGCGGCTCGGCGGCGAAGGGGTGGTCTTTTTGACGTCGACTTCGGCGAATGAAGACGCGCAGGAATCCGACGAGCTCAAAGGATCATTTTTCACGCACTATTTCGTCTCCGGTTTGGTCGGCGCGGCGGATGCGAACGGTGACGGGCGTGTGGTGCTGAAAGAAGCGTATGAGTTTGCGTATCACCAGACTTTGCGCGCTTCCAGCCGCACGTTGATCGGCACGCAGCACCCGACGTTCAACTATGAAGTTCGCGGACACGGCGATCTGGTGCTGACGACCTTGACCGGGGTTGGTGCCCGCCGCGCGACGATCGCCGCACCGCCCGGGCGTACATATTTAGTGATGCAATCGTCGGCCGATGGGCCGGTGGTGGCGGAGATCGGTGCGGGCGATAGACGCCGGGAAATTTCCGTGAAACCGGGCAAATATTTCGTACGTTCGCGGAGCGCGGATCATTTGTTGGAAGGCGAAGTTTCGGTCGCGGCGACGGAGTCGATCGATCTCGCGAAGGCCTCGCTGACGCGGATCGATTATGCGCGTCTCGTCCGTAAGGGCGGGGCGGAACGCGCGCTCGTTCATGGTCCGCAGGCCGGTTATCGCTTCCGTTCCATCTTGAAGGAACGCGAATCGACGCCGTGTCACGGGCTCTATGCAGGTTGGAATTTCGAGCTCGAATACGTGAGTGTCTCGCCGCGTTTATCGATGTGCCGCAGCAGCTTGTTGGTGAGTGAAACTCTGGTGCGAAACGAAGCCCAGGAGCTCGGTGGAGAGCTGCGCGTCGTGCGCGCCTTCGATTTCCCGTGGGTGAGCTTCGAGACGGGTTTAGGTGTCGGCGTCGGCGTGTTGCAGCAGCTCGGCGAAGCCGATACGCGCGATACGGTGAGCTTCAACGCTTCGGCCGGCTGGGCGATGATCTTCGATCTCTTCGACGGATTTTACGCGAACGCCGAAGCGGGCGGCGCCTTGTACGGCTACCGTATCCAGCGCGGGACCAGCGCCGAAAAGGAGATCAAAATCGATCTCGTCGGGCGCGCGGGTTTCGGTATCGGCAAACGCTGGTAGCTCATTTGAATACGCGCGAGGAGTGTTTCTCAATAATTCGGGGATAACTTCTTTCGATGTTACCAAGCTCAGGTGATCGTATTTTTCTTCGTCGCCGATCGGTTTGGAGAGAACACGGAGAAGTCGTAGCCGCGGCCTCCCGCGATGGTCTCGCCGGCGATCAACAAAAGGACCGTGGCAAGCGGGAGCACGGTGAATTCGATCTATCCTATCGCGCGGCGAGATACTAAGACTCCGGACAACGTGTTCGAGGAGCTCGAAGCGATCGCGGCGAAGATGGCGCCTTTGCGGGAAGCGAAGGTGGAGCTGCTCGCGCCGGCCGAACGCGCCCACGGGATCGAGCTTGGGCCGGAGCTGCGCGCCTATATTTTGGCGTTCGAACGGTACGAGCTGGAGACCTCCGAGGTGACCTCGGCGGAGCTGCGCTCGCCGGATGCGACGGTGAGCTTGCGCGCGGCGGCGGAGATCGAGGACCTCTCCGCGCTCGCCTCACTCCTTGGTTTGTTCGCCGGTGCTTCGGTGATCGGTGAGCAAGACGAAGTTTGTTATCTGGCGTCTTGGTCGCCGACCGCTTCCGGCGTCTCGAAGATCTATCATTTTCATCCCGACGACTGGGGATTGTGGCCGACTGATCCTTCGATCAGTGTGCGGTTGACTCGTTGGGCGGAAAAAATACTCGAGCCGGAAACTATCGAAAAATATTCCACGCTCCGGGCGTCGCAGCTTCATGAAACGCTCGACCCGCTTCTCGACCCGGAGAGAATATTTCCGCGGCTCGCCTGGCTCATTCATTTTTTCGTGGGTTTGGGCGGAGATTTTGCCGCGGAATTGGCGCATGCGGGGACCATTCGAGACTACCTCGCGGAAAAGGAGCTGATTTCCGCGCGTCCGAATCTCGCGCTCTATTGGTTGTGGTCGCACCATGCGCTCGGAAATGAAGAAGAGCTGAAAGAGGTTCTCCGGCTCACGGAAAATATGACCGCGACTTTGGTGCTGGAGAGCCGCGGGTTGGTGCAGGCGCTGGAAGACGGCCGCGAGGTTTCGCTCGGCATGCGCCAGGGCTCGACGTGGGGGACTTTGCGCGAGCAGGTTCGCGAAGCCGGGCATGGAGAGTTGTTTTCGGCGCGCGCAAAGAAGCGCCTCGAAGATCGCGATCGTTCGGCGATGAGCACGCTCGGCGAAGAGGAGCGGGCGTTTGCGACTCTGCGTGAAGCCGCGACCCGCGAAGGCCGGGTGAAAGAAGCGCTCGAGCTTTATTCTTTCTTCGAAGAGGGCGGCGCGCTCAAAGAGAACATCATTCAGGTGCGCTACGGGCTCGATCTCGATCAAGCGATCGACAAGTTCGCCGCGCTGATCGATGCACGTTTCAAAACACCGTTGATGCTCGCGCTGCGGCGGGCCGCGAAATATCCGGACGCCAGCCCGCACGCCACGCACGGTTTATATATTTCGCTCTCGAAGTTGGTGAAGAGCTTCGAGGAGCTGGAACAATTGGTGGAGGCGGTGGGCACTCCGCAGCTCGGACCGCGCCGCTGGCGGGAGCTGTGCCGCGCGTACGGAAAATTTCCGGATGAACGCGCGACCAAGAAGCTCGCGGCGATCGCCGAAAAAACGTTGGGTGAGTTGGAGAGCTGGGAGCCCAAAGCGCCGAAGGAAGCGGTCTACGCCTTGCTCTCGCGCGATGCCCCGGAAGCGGAGGCGGTGGTCGTCGAGCTGCTGGAAAAAGCGAGCTACTCCGGCGCGAACGCAGCGATGTGTTTGGCGGCGGTGGAGACCGCGGAGCGCATACGATCGAAACGTGCGGTTCCCGGATTGGCGCGGGCGATCGAAAAAGATCTCGGGCGCATCGACGACGGCGGGCGCGAACGGGTGGTGCGTGCTTTGGTCGCGTGTGCGGGGCCGGAAGCGGCGCCCATTTTGGAACGAGCGATCGCCGCGCGGGTGGAACGTTGGGAAGCGGACGCGGACCAAGAGGCTTCGTACGTCTTCTTTCACAAAGATGTCGCGGTGCACCTCGGGGGTTGGTTGGAGGCGGCGCCGGATGAAGCACGGGCGATCGCCAAAACGCGCGAGGTGTTGGCACGATTTTTCGTGGAGCTCGGCAGCGGGAAAAAGGCGCGGCGCGATCTGTTGTACGCGATCTTGGCCCTGTTTCGCGGGATAGCGCGAAGCGGTGCGTATGGGCTCGGGGATGCGGTCGCCGTATTCACCGAGGCGGCGATCACGGAAGATCGCTCGGCGCTCGGGCTCGGCGATCGGGTGCGAGCGCTCGCGGCCGAGATCGTCTAAGCTCTGTTTCGGATGTTGAGCACTGTCTTCGCGTTGGCTCTCGGGCTTCTTGCGGCGCCGCAGGAAGCACCGCTGAAGGTCGGCGACGACGCACCGATGTTCTCCGGCAAGACCTTGAACGCAGCGGACGCCAAGCTCGCGGTCTTCGCGCTGAACCGATACACCGATCAACAAAAGGTGGTGCTCACCTTCGGCGCTTCTTATTGCGAGCCTTGTAAGAAGGAGCTCGCCGAGCTGAAGGCGCTCGAACCGAAGCTGAGCAAAGCGGGAATCGTGCTCGCGGTGGTGATCGTCGACTCCGAGCCCGAAGGTTTGGAGGCGATGCGCAAGCTGACTGTGGATCAGTTGAAGCTTCCCTATCCTGTCCTTGCGGACAAAATGGGGATCATCGCCAAACGGTGGCGCGCCTATACTTTGCCGTACACGGTCATCGTCGACAAAACGGGCAAGATCTCCTGGCTGCACTCCGGCTTCAAAGAAGGCTCGATCGCGGAGCTGTTGAAGCAACTGGGAATCTAGAATTCCGCGGAAATGGGGCCGATTCCGTAGCTGACGTCGCGATCGGTCGCGAGGACGATCGCGGTCGTCGCGCCGGCCGCAGCGACCACACCGCCGGCGATCGCCCAAACCCACCACGGAATGTCGAGACCGGGGCCGCCGCTGCCTTCGAGCGGAATGGCCAAAGGATCAGGATCTCCGAAGGAAGCAACTACGACGCCGGAGAGATCGCGGAGCAACACGCGCACCAGGAGCTGGTTTTCGTAGGTCTGATTTTCCGCGCCGCCTTCGATGGTGGCTTCGAGCGCCCCGTCGGATGCGCGCACGTTGGAGCCGCGTTGCACGCCTCCTCCGCTGCCGATGATCTCGATGTCGCCGCCGCCGATCAGTTGATGTGGATCGCGCGTGTACTTCGCGCGGACGAAGATCGTTTTGCCGTCGACGCGCGAGGCGGACACGCTCTCCACGCTCACCGGTGCGGTGCAGGCGTTCGGCGCTCGTTTTGCGGTCTCGAAAGAGGCGGAGTGGAGCGCGCGGAAAAAATGCGGGTCCAGCTGGGGATCGATACACAACGCGCGGCCGTAGTTTTTTTCGGCTTCCGGGGCGCGGCCCCGGGTGGTGTCGAGCGCGCCGAGCAAGGCGAGCACTTGCGCGAGCTCCAAGCGATCGAGGCGTCCATTGGCGCGGAGCTTGTCGAGATATGCTTCGGCTTCGTCGAGACGGCCCGCGGAGAGCGCGGAGGCGGCCAGCTCGAGGGAACGCCCGATCGTCTCGCCGCTCGCTGCTTTGAGGTGGGCGGGACCTGGTCCTTTGGATACTGATCCAAGGGCCAGGAGAGCTGCATCGGAGACAGCGGGGTCTGCGGCGTCGACGGCGGCGCGCAAACGATCGAGCTCCACCTCGGCGCGAAGTCGGGCGAGCTCTCCTTCGAGCGCCAGCTGCGCGGCGGCGGCTTTTTTCGCGGTTTCAACCGTTTGTAGCGTCGGTTTCGCGGGCACGACGTCGATCGAGTGATCGATCGAGGCTGTGGCCAAAAGACCAGTGCGATCTTTGAGCTCCAGGACGGCAAAGAGGCGATAGTTGCCGGTACGCGCGGCCGGATCGACCCGGAGCGCGTAGGTCAGCTTCGCGCGTTTCGGCCCGGCGGGCACCGCCTCGATGTATGGGGCGAGCTTCAGCTCCTTCTGGGACTTCGCGTTGCCGATCGACGCGCGGAGGGGTCCGTCGGGTGGACGCGCCAGCTCGACTTCGAGCGCCACGAACGAGGTCTCCCCTTGGGCCAGCGAGGCGGATGCTCCGGCGGCCAAGAGAAAAAGCGCGAGCACGTCTCGAGGCTAGATCTGATTCAGATCGGGCGATAGGCTCGCCGGCGATGAAGCGCCTCGCGCTTTGTGCTCTCTTGGCTTGCGCCCATTGTGGTGATCGCGAGGTCTTTCGCCCGCTGACGCTCGACATCCAAAACATCTCTGCGACGGCGAGCACTTTGGTGGTGAAGGCCTTCACCGATCCTGAGCTTGGATGCGCCGCCTATACTTTGCTGACGGTGCAGTCCGAGAACACCTCGCACGAAGCGCGTTGGGTGCGTGCGGACGGCGCCGACCGTCGCGTCGAGCTGCCGCCGATCGAAGAAGAACGTGCGGTGTTAGTCGTTTACACTGAAGATTCCGCGGGGGTCGCGATCCAGCTCGCCTGCGCCGAAGTGGAATACGGCGACCTCGAGAACAGACTGATCACGCTTCGCCTCAGCTCGCGGATGGCGAGTATACTGCGGCCGTGGCGGACGTGTTCGGCCCGTTCGAGCTGGAGCGATTGCTCGGACGGGGAGGGATGGCGGAAGTTTTCATCGCGCACCGGATCGATCGAAAATTCGATCATCACTTGGTCCTCAAGCGCATTCGACCCGATTTCGCGCACGACTCGGAGTACCTGAAACGATTCGTGCTCGAAGCGCAGGTGGCTTCGCGTCTGAAGCACGACAATCTGGTGAAGTTTCACGAGTTCGGGAAAGTCGGCGACTGTCATTACATCGCCATGGAGCACGTCGACGGGCACAGCCTGCACCGACTGCTCGAGCCGGTGATCAAACAACACACCCCGCCGCCGCTCGAGGTCGCGCTTCATCTGGCGCATGGGATCATGGCCGCGCTCGCAGCGATGCATCGCGTGACCGATGATCGCGGCCGATCGCGACCGATGCTCCACCGCGACGTGACCCCGTCGAACGTGATCGTCACGCGGTATGGACGTCCGGTGTTGATCGATTTCGGCATCACCAAAGACGTGCTCGGCCCGGCGATCACTTTGCCGGGAAAAGTGATCGGCACGGCGCGCTACATGTCGCCGGAACATCGACGGGCGGAGATCATCGACACACGCGCGGACGTGTTTTCGGTGAGCGTGATTTTGTGGGAGCTGCTCACGGGACATCATCCGTGGTCGCCGCTCGAGACGATGAAAGAGATCTTGCGGACGACGTTCGATCCGCCGGTGTTGGCGGAGGGCGCGAAAATTCCCGCCGATGTGCAGGCGATCGTGCAGCGGGGATTGTTGTGCGAACCGAGCGCGCGTTACCTCGACGCGAACGAGATGAGCGCGGCGCTCGAACAGTGTTCGGCGTTTTTGGCGATCGGCGATCGCGGGGATGCGCTGTCGAAAGCCTGGATCGCGGGTTTGAATCTCGACGCCGATTTTGATCTCGATGAGCCGGTCGTCGATCACAAGAGGAAGAAACCGAACGACCAGCGGGCCGATCTCGTTTGGAGCGCCCGCGGAAGGATCGCCAGCGACGAGGCGCAATTTGCCGACCCCGTGCCCGCCGAAGAACGATCGGATGCGCTGGTTTTGCAGGTCCCGCCGCTTCCCGAGCCGCGGGCGGCGGCGCTCGGCGGTGATCATGACGACGAAGATGTGATGCGCGAAGCTGTGGGTAGGCCCATGTGGGTGAACGCGGTCTTCGTCGTGGTTCTGATCGCCGCGAGCGTACTGGGAGGGGTCTTCCTGTTCCGCGGCCACCTCTGAGCAGGTTAGACTTCGACCCGTGAGCGGCCATGGGCCGAAGAAGTCCTTCTCCGTCGATATCGCGGGGCTTCTTCGAGCATTGACCGAACAGTTTCCGGAACCTCTGCTCTGCGTGCGCGAGCTCGTGCAGAACGCAGCCGATGCAGGTGCACAAAAGATCGAAGTCGATGTCGCGTATGACGCAGCGCGATCGCTGTTTCGTTTGTCGGTGCGCGACGACGCCCGCGGAATGAATGCGCGCGAGGTCGACGGCTATCTGACGATCGGCTTCTCCGAAAAAGATCCCACCAAAGAGCGCGGTCGTTTTGGCGTCGGCAAACTTTCGCCGTACGCGCTCGGTATTTCGCGGATGGTCGTCGAAACCTGCGACGGCCACGGCACGCACCGGCTGACGTTCAACTCCGACGGCTCGGGCACGATCATGCGCCTCGGCGCGCGCCCGCGCGGAACCGTGGTGCGCGTCTACAAAGATTCGTCGCGCGAGGAAGCGGAGAAGCTCGCGGAGCGCACGTTCAAGCTCGTCGAAGAGCGCTGCGGATCGATCGCCATTCCGCTGTTCGTGAACGGCCATCCGGTCAATCGCGATATCGCGCTGCCCACCATCTACTCCTTCTCGTTCACCTCGGCCGCCGGCAAAGGTGTGCTCGGTATGTGCTCCGAGCCGACCCATATCTTGATGGGCGGCGGGATCGTGCTCGAGACGGAAGCGAAGATCCTCGGGCCCGAAGTTTCGTACATCCTCGATTCGCCGCGGCTCGCGCCGACGCTGTCGCGAAATGCGGTGCGCCGCGATCACGCCTTCGATCTGATCTTGAAAGCGGCGCGCGCGGAGCTTCCGCGGTTCACGGCGCATGTCGCGCGCCAGCTTCGCGTGCGTACGGATCGTTTGCGCGCCGAAGGCACGCCGGTGGAACGGGGTCTCGATGCAAACGATCGCGCCGCGCTCGAGTGGTTGCGTTCGCGTTTGCTGGAGCCGGAAGACGAGACGCCTGATCCGGTGATCAGAGGCGCTCCCGTGCTGGAGACTGCAGACGGCTCGCTGGTTTCGGCGCAAGAGCTCGTCGATGTGATCCGTCGCGAAGGTCGCGTGCCGACGTCGCGCATTCCGCGCACGCGCGATGAGATCAGCGCGTACGCGGATCGCGGTGTGCCGGTGTTGTTGCTCTATCGCGACCTCGAGGATTTTCTCGAGCGGCAGTCGATCGAGACGGTCGAAGTCGATGGTGAAGACGACGGCGTGGAGATCTCGGAAGTGGAGTGGTCGCGCGGCGAGACGGCGCTCGCGACACGGCCGGAGCGTATCGTGCGTTCGCGGGCGCGCCCGATGATGGCGGCTTTGGTCGCAGCCTCGATCTCCATCGCCGCGCTCAGCGTGACTTTGTATCGCGGCCGTGAAGAGACGCCGGCGCCGATCGAGCGGGCGGAGATCGGCGAGCCGCCGCTGGTGATCGAAGGTACAGGTCCGGCACCATCGAAGGCGAGCATCGCGCCGATTCCCCGGCAAAACGGGCAAAAAGAGAGCCGTTTTCTCGTCACTTTGGCGGGGGTCATCGCGGTGCTTTCGGCGGCCGCAGGCTGCGCGATGATCTATCTGACGGTGACCGCACGCTCGTCCGCGACCGCGAGCTGGCTGCGTGCGGAGGCCGGTGCGCCGCTGACGATCGGCGAGACGCGCAAGCGGCGTTTCAACGTGTTGTCGCGGGCGATCCTTCATCCGATCGACTTCTTCGTCGCGCGCGGTTGGTCGGTGCGCGCCTCGGGACCGAAACCTTTGGCGGCATCTTCGGCGATCAAAGGTTATCGGGAATTGGCGCCCGAACCGCCGATCCGTTCGGGGGTGCGGCTCGATCTCGATCGGGTGCGGATCGGTTTCGTCGATCTGATCTCTTCGAGCGGCGATCCGCACGATGGACGGATCCTGATCCGAAGATCAGATCGCGTGCTCTTGAACCGCAATCACCCGACGGTGCGCGATCTGATCACCGTCGCCGAAGCGGATCACCGGCGCGCGCGGCTCTTGCTCGATACACTGCTGGCCACCGATCCGGAGCTGGCGCGCGGGACGGATCCGCGGCAAGTAGAGTGGGATCTTCTGGGGCGAGCCGAACACGGCCTCCGCCAGAAGGCGGCGTAGATGAGCGATCAGTCCGACGAGCTCTCCGGCTTCTGGAAGACAGGGCAGCTCAAGCCGCCTGCGTCGAAGACCGAGCCCGATGGCTCGTTGGCGATCGACATCTCCGAGATGCAGCCGCAGATCGTGTCCGAGCGGACATCTCCGGTCGCTTTGTCTCCCACCGGGCCGGAGGAATTGGCGAGCGATGTCTTCGAACGTCTGGAGATCTCCTCGCACGCGAACATCGCCCCGACGTCCGAGGAAGCAGCACCTGTACCAGAGGACAGGCCGGTCTCGAATCGCCCGCTGTACCGTGCGGATCCCGATCGCGTCCTGCGCGTTTTATCCGCGAATCAATTCGAGGATCCGTATCTCGCGTTTCGTGAGCTCTATGCGAACGCGCTCGATGCGGTGCGCGGGCGGGCGGATCCGAAGATCGAGATCAAAGTCGTCAGCGATCGCGTCACCGTCGAAGACAACGGCAGCGGGCTCGATGAATCCGGCCTGGAAGCATTGACCACGCTCGGTATGTCGACGCGTCGCGGCCGCGATGCGATCGGACGTTTCGGCATCGGTTTTGCGTCGGTGTTCGATCCGCAGCTCGGAGTCCAACGCGTCGATTTCATGGCCACACGCGCGCAGGAAGACGGCGGCGTACGTGTGCGTTTCGAGCCGGACGTCGGCGGCGGCGTGTCGATCCGCGTCGACGAAGTGCCGCGCCCGCGTGCGGGTGGAAGTAAGGTCGAGCTGATCTTCGATCCGGTGCGCGCCAAAGAAGATCGCGTCGCGCGGATCGTCGAAGTGTTCGAAACCCACGCGGCATATTCGGGCGTGGAGACGGTGCTCAACGGGCGTTTGCTCGGCAAAGATCTCGCCGACTACGTGCGCAGCGAAGTGCGCAACGGTGATTGGAGCCCGGTAGAAAGATCACTGATCGCGGCGACTGCGGTCAAAGGTCCGGTCGGCGTCGCGGCGATCGATCCCTCGCGCCAAGAATCGAAGTTTCGCGCCTATCAACGCGGCTTGTTCATCTGCGAGATCCCGCTGTCGCGCATGCAGGGCCGGCCTTGGCCGCGCGGCGTGTTCGGCGCCGTCCACGCCGAAGGTTTGGACCTGGTTGCGAGCCGCAACGGTTTCGTGGAGAACGAACGTTTCGAACGTTTCCAGGAAGAGCTGCGCCGTCTCGCTTTCGAAGCCGCGTATCGCGTGGTGCGGTATTTCGAGTCTGGAAACGACGCCTACGCGCGCATTGTTTTGCTCGATGCTTTGCGGCGCGGATTGCGGAGCACTTCGCCCGAAGGACTGCTCGCCGAGTCCGAAGATCTTTTTTCCTCCGCGGTGGTGCGCTCGCCCTTGTTCAAAGCGTGGGGCACGAAGAAAACTTTTTCTTTCGAAGAGCTGGTGACGCTGAAGCAGAACGATCGCTTTCGCGCCCTGGCATATCGCCCCGCGTGGCGGGATCGGGACGACGGACCGATCATGCGCGCCGACGACTCGATCGAACGCGACATCTTCCGCAAGCTCTCCGGGATGCGCGACATGCCGGCCGCGGCCCGCGCGGAAGAGATCGCGCGCCCCTCTTGGTTTTCGCGTATTCGAGATCGCCTTTTATCGGGGCCACGTGCGGAGTATTCGTTGTTTCAACGGCAGGTCGACGTGTCCGCGGTAGATCCCGGTACGCGCAGGATCATCGAGGCGCTCCAGTCGTTCTTATCGAGCGAAGAGGTGACGGAGGCGCTGGCTCGTCTGTTACCGGGCAGTTTGCCACGGCTCGGATTCGGGTGCTCTCGCAATGCCTTTGGACCCGTTGCAGCGTATAGGATGGGCGAGATCCGTTTCAACACGGCGCACCGGGCGATGCGAAGACTGTCGAAGGAAAAAGATGCCAACCTCGGCGCGCGCGCGTTGTTGCCGGTGCTCGCTCATGAGCTCGCGCATATGTGTCACGAGCTTCATGATCTCGACTTTTATCGGACGAGCCGCGCGATCTTGCGTGCGCTCGCCGTCGCCGCCGCGAAGATAGACGCGCGCGCTCTCGCTGAAGGCGAGACGATGGGTTTGCAGGTTCCATGAAGGTTCGCGTTTTCGGCCACTACGTCGCGCCCTCGATGCTGATCTTGGTCGGCTTCGAGTTCTTTCTGCTGATCGTCGTTTTCTACGTTGGATACCTGATCCGCTGGAGCCACCTCGGCGGCGCCTGGATCCGTGCGAACCTCCGCGAAGCAATCGCCTTCGCCCTGGTCTTTAGTACAGTGATGGTCGCGCTCGGCCTCTACCAGCGCGGCAGCTCGCGGAACATGCGCGAGACGTTCATGCGCCTGCTCGCGGTGTGTGTCGTCGGTTTTGCGGGGATCATCGTCGTCGTCTTCACGTTCCACTTTTTGGAGATCTGGCGTTCCACGCTCGCGTGGGTCGTCCCCCTGACACCGGTGGCGATCATGATCTCCCGGCTCACGTTCACCAACCTGGCGAACATGAGCGGTCTGAAAGCGAAGATCCTGGTCATTGGTACAGGTCGCTCCGCAAAACGTATCCAGGATTTCGAACGCGTCGATCCGACCTCCGGCTTCACCACGGTGGGTTTCGTGAAGCTCACCGACACGCCGCCGGAGGTCGACAGCTCGGTCATCACGCTCTCAGAGCTGCCTTCGATCGCCACCTTCGCGCAGCAGCGGGGGATCGAAGAAGTGGTCGTCGCAGTGGAGGATCGCCGCGGAAAATTGCCCATGGATCAGCTGCTCGCCTGTCGTTCGGCCGACGTACGCGTCACCGATTATTCGACGTTCTTCGAACGCGAGACCGGTATGGTGGATCTCGACGCGTTCAATCCGAGCTTCCTGGTGTTCTCGGAGCGTTTCGTCGGCGGACGTTTGCAGAGCACGTTGAAACGCGCCTTCGACATCTTCGTCTCCATCATCTTGCTGATCCTGTCGTCGCCGATCATGTTGATGGCGGCGATCTTGGTGCGCCTGTCGAGCCCGGGCCCGATCCTTTACCGGCAGGAACGCACCGGAAAGCTCGGCTTGCCGTTCGAGATCTTGAAGTTTCGCAGCATGCGCCAAGACGCGGAAAAAGACGGCAAACCGCAGTGGGCGAAGGAAAAAGATCCGCGCGTCACGTGGTTCGGCGCGTTCATCCGCAAGGTGCGCATCGACGAGCTCCCCCAGATCTTCAACGTGTTGCGCGGGGAGATGAGCTTCATCGGACCGCGGCCCGAACGCCCATATTTCGTCGAGCAGCTCAATCAAAAGGTGCCGTACTATAACGAGCGGCACCGCGTGAAACCGGGTATCAGCGGTTGGGCACAGCTCAAGTTTCCCTACGGTGCATCCGAAGACGATGCGCGCGGGAAGCTGCAGTACGATCTGTACTACGTGAAGAACTACAGCGTGTTTCTCGACGCGTTGATCTTGCTCCAGACCGTGCGCGTCGTGCTCTTTCGCGTCGGCGCTCGTTAGAGCCCGCCGCAAAATAGGCAGCGGAGATGGATCGGCGGCCCAGATGGGCAGATTATTTTGCGGCGGGCTCTTCGTTGAACGAAGCGATCATCTTCGCGACGAGCTCCTCGGCTTTGCCGTCGGGCGTACATCCACCGTGGCCTGTACAGATCTTTTGGACAGCATACTTTTTCATGATGTCTGGGAGCTTTTTGATGGATTCGCGGGCGAGCGCGGGGTCCTCGGTGAAGACTCCGGGCGGCTCCATCAACATGTTTTGGTAATAGTTGAACGCGTCGCCGACGATCATCACGCCGCGGATGATGAACGCATACGAGCCGGGGCTGTGACCGGGCATCGGTATGGCGATCAACGGTTCGCCGCCGGCGTCGATCGACACTTCGCCGCTGAGTGCGTCGTCGATCTTCACCACCGGCATGCTCGTCAACACGCCGATCGCGCGCGGCACGAGCTTCGGATTCGAACGTTCGCCGGCGAGCAGATCGGCATCGGCTTTGCCCGCGTGGACCTTCGCTTTCGCCAGCAAAGGCGTGCCCGCGAAGTGATCGAAGTGCCCGTGGGTGAGAAACAGATCGGTCACCTCTTCGTTTTGCACCTCGAGGCCGGCGAGCATCGCTTCGATCGCCAGGCTCGATCCGAGACCCGCATCGAAGACGAGGACCGAGGAGCTGGTCTTCGTGCCGTAGAGGTCCACGTAGAAGTTGCGGACGCGCACGATGCCGGTTTCGCCGACCTTTTCGGGTGTATCGACGCGGTTCGTGCCCCAGCGGAGCATGAAGATGATTCCCGCGACGGCGAGCGCCGCGAGGATGACGATGACCACCAGGAGCCGCTTGACCCACTTCATTTTGGGGGGAGCTTACGGGAAGCCCCGGGAATTTCGCAAAAGTCCTTGCGGCCGAGCCCAGGTCATAGAAAGGTGCAGGCGCGATGCCCAATCTCACCATCGACGGCAAAGCGGTGGAGTTTGCTCCGGGTCAAACGATCATCAAAGCCGCCCTCGCCGTCGGGATCGACATTCCATATTACTGCTGGCATCCACGCCTTTCGGTCGCGGCGAACTGTCGCATGTGCCTCGTAGACGTGGAGAAAGCGCCGAAGCTCCAGCCTGCATGCGAGGTCCAGTGTCGCGAAGGTATGGTCGTGCAGACCAAATCGCAGAAGGTGATCGAAGCGCGCTCCTCGGTGATGGAGTTCTTGCTGATCAATCATCCGATCGATTGCCCGATCTGCGATCAGGCGGGCGAGTGCAAGCTGCAAGACTATTACATGAAGCACGATCGCTCCGGGACGCGCTTCGACGAGACGAAAGTCCCTAAAAACAAGGCTGTGACGCTCGGGCCGACCGTGGTGCTCGACGAAGAACGCTGCATCAACTGCACGCGCTGCGTCCGCTTCATGGGCGAGGTGCGCAACAATCCGCAGCTCGGTCAATTCGATCGCGGCGATCGCGCGATCATCGGCGTCTTTCCAGGCCAACAGCTCGACGATCCTTACAGCGCGAACGTCGCGGACATCTGTCCTGTCGGTGCGCTCACCAACCTCGATTTCCGCTTCAAATGCCGCAGCTGGTTTTTGACGAAGACCGAAGGTGTGTGCTCCGGCTGCGCGCGCGGCTGCAACGTCTACGTCGATCACAGCATGAACGAAGTGCAGCGCATCCGTCCGCGCGACAACGACTTCGTGAACCAGAGCTGGATGTGCGACGCGGGCCGCGACACGTACAAGCGGGTGCACGACAAAGAGAAACAGCTGCTCGAGCCGCACCTGTTGAAGGACGGAAAACACGTCCCGATCACTTGGGAACAAGCGAAAGCGAAGCTCGCTGAGCTGCTCGGATCTTTCGTCGGCCAGACCGACGGCACGCTCGGCTTGGCGCTCTCTTCGCAGCTCACGACCGAAGGTGTCTCGGCCTTCGTCGAGCTCGCGGAGCAGGTCCTGCAAGTCGACACCTACGCGATCTTGGGCCTGCCCGATTGGCCAGGTGACGACTTCTTGCGCGTCAGCGATCAGAACCCGAATCGCGCCGGCGCAGAGATGGTGCTCGAAGCTTATTCGATCTTCGACGAAGGTCCGGAGCTGCTCGCGCGTGCGCTGGAAAACGGCAGCGTGACCACCTTGATCATGGTGGGCACGGACTATCCGAACCCGGATCAACGCTGGAAAGCGGCGCTCGACAAAGCGAAATGTGTGGTCGCGTTTTCGACCGCTTGGGACGAGAGCGCACGGATGGCGGATCTGGTGATTCCGCTGGCGAGCTGGGCCGAACAAGACGGCACCTTCGTAAACGTGCAGGGCCGCATGCAGCGCATTCATCGTGCGCTTCAACCGCTCGGCAACCGCAAGAACGCAGTGGAAGCGGCGGCCATGGTCGCGGACTCGGTGGGCGCGGGCTCATCGTGGATGCTGCGCAATTGGACGCAGGCGTTCAACGCATTGAAGAAGCGAACCAATCTTCTTCGCGATGTGCGTCCGCTCGATCTCGGACAGAGCGGAGTGATGCTCGAGTCGGACAAGACCAACGGCAAAGAGACACAACAGCTCCCGAACGCGGCCGAAAAGCCGCATGAAACCGGTACGATCGCCGCGCCTGGAGCAGCAGCGCCTGCACCGGCCGGAAAATCGGCCTGATCGGAAGGACAGGGGGCGCACGTGGAATACGTCGTTCAATTGATTCCGATCGCAATCATGTTGGCGATCGTGCTCGGGCTCGCGGGGCCGCTCACTTGGGCGGAGCGCCGTCAGTCTGCCTATGTTCAAGATCGCATCGGCCCGAATCGCGCGGCGCTCCATATCTTCGGCAAAGAGATCCGCGCCTTCGGCTTGCTGCACCCGATCGCCGACGTCATCAAGCTGATCACCAAGGAAGATTCGATCAACGAGCGGGTCGATCGGTTTTTGTACAACATCGCTCCGTTCATCGCGCTGTTCCCTGCGCTGGTGACCTTCGCGGTGGTGCCCTTCGGTCCGGACATCGTCATCGGCGATTATACGGTGCAGCTCCAAGTCGCGCGCATTCAGTCAGGTATCTTGTACATGTTCGCGATGAGCTCACTCGCGGTGTTCGGCGTGGTGATCGCCGGTTACGCCTCGGCGTCGAAGTTCGCGATGATGGGCGGTCTGCGCGCTTCTGCGCAGATGATCTCTTACGAAGTCACCATGGGCATGGCGATCATGGGCATCGTGATGACCTTCGGTTCGCTCGAGCCGCAGGAGATCGTGCTCGGCCAAGGAGAGCTCTTGTTCGGCTTCTTGCCGAAGTGGGGCATCTTCGTTCAACCGCTCGGTTTCATCCTCTTTCTCACTTCGGCGATCGCCGAGAACAAACGTGTTCCCTTCGATCTCGCGGAAGGTGAGTCGGAGATCGTCGGCTACTTCGTCGAATATTCGGGGATGAAGTTCGGCATGTTCTACATGGCCGAATACATCGAGGTCATTGTCATCTCCGGAATCGTGGTGACCCTGTTCTTCGGCGGCTGGCAGGTGCCCTGGCTCTACAGCGACATCACGGTCGCCGGTATTCCGAACGCGATCGAACATTTCTCCGGCTTCCTGGTGCCCTGGGGGTACTATCTCGAGCTCCCCTATGCGGCGGTGGTGGCGCTCCAGTTCGGCGCGTTTATGCTCAAGCTGTTGGCGTTCTGCTGGTTCCAGCTGATGATCCGCTGGACCTTACCTCGCTTCCGCTACGATCAAGTCATGGCGCTCGGCTGGCGGAAGATGCTCCCGTTGTCTCTCCTCAACGTGGTCATCACCGCGCTCGTGCTGCTTCTGGTATAGGTTGGTGATTCATGGCGGGCGGTGGACACGGTCATGCTCATGGCGGCGGCAGCGATGAAGCTGCGGAGTCGAAGTACGCTTTCAAGGTGAAGAACGTTCACCGCGAAACTTCGACGGGCGATCATCTTTATATTCCTGCGATCGCGGCCGGCCTCGGCGCGACGATGAAACACTTCTTCAAGAACCTCATCGGAGGAAAAGAGAAGTACACCAGCACCGTGCAGTACCCCGACGTGAAGGTGGAATATCCGCCGCGTTTTCGCGGAATGCACCGCTTGGTTCCGCGCGAAGACGGCGCGCCTCGCTGCGTGGCGTGTTTCATGTGCCAGACGGCGTGCCCTGCGCGCTGCATTCACATCGTCAGCGGTGCGACGGGCGAAAATTCGATCGAGAAGTTTCCGAAGATCTTCGAGATCGACGAGCTCCGTTGTGTGGTCTGCGGTTTGTGCGTCGAAGCGTGCCCCTGCGACGCGATCCGCATGGATACCGGCATTCATCCCGAGCCTGTTTACACGCGCGAAGAGGCGGACTTCGGCAAAGCTGATCTGTTGTCTCTACTCGGACGCGACGAGGTGAAAGCGAACCAACGCATCACTAAGCGTCCCCCGGCCTCTGCGGCGGGAACCGGCCGTGTCGATCGCACCGGCGGCGATCGCGGCGCCGGTGGTGCGCGCGGCGGATTCTAGCGCCTCATGGAAGATTCGCTCGAGGTCGCGCGCGGGATCGAGGTTCCGCGGAGCGAGATTGCGATCGAATACAGCCGGGCCTCCGGACCCGGCGGCCAACACGTCAATAAAACCGAGACGCGCGTAACCTTGCGCTTCGATTTTCTCGGCTCCCGGTCGATCCCCGAGGCCGACAAAGAACGCATGGCGGAGAAGCTCGCCACGAAGCTGACCAAAGCGGGTGAGCTGCTCGTCTCCTGCGATGCCTATCGCGATCGCGCGCGAAATCTCGAGACGGCGTACGAGCGCCTCGAAGCGACCTTGGCGCGCGCCTACGAACGTCCGAAGCCGCGCAAGAAGACGCGACCCTCGCGAGGATCGAAGGAACGGCGCCTCGACGAAAAGAAGCGGACCGGCGCGCGGAAACAAACGCGGAAAGCACCGCGCGGCGAAGATTGACCCACCGCGCGAGGTCGTGGAAGAAACAACCGCGATTTATGCAGGTGAAGCTGGCGGTCGGACAGAAGGTTCGCTTCAACAAACGGGTGGTGTTGTCTCCGCGGGTTCCGAAGAACTCGAACGGCTACACACACGCGGTCTTGGTCCCGATCGATGGTGACGCGTACGAAGGTGTCGCGATCGTCGAGAAGGGGACCGAAGCGGAGGTCATCGACTACGCTTCACACGGGACGTCGACCGCGGACATGCCGATCGTACGCGTGAAGGGCGTGAATGCGCGCGTTCATGCGATCCATCTCAACGTAGAATAGGAGCACCTAAATGACCTCGTTTTTCGATCTCTCAGCGAAAACTCTCCAGGGCGGCGAGCAGCCGTTCTCGGCCTACAAAGGCAAAGTGGTCTTGGTGGTGAACGTCGCTTCCGAGTGTGGCTACACACCGCAATACGCGGGGCTCGAGAAGCTCCACGAAGAGATGGCAGACAAAGGTTTGGTGGTGCTCGGCTTCCCGTCGAACGAGTTCGGCGCACAAGAGCCGGGCTCCGCGGAGCAGATCCAGAGCTTCTGCAGCACCAAGTTCGGCGTGAAATTCCCGCTGATGGAGAAGGTCGAAACGAAGGGCTCGAACAAACACGCGGCCTATCAATTCCTGACCGAGGGCCACGGCGAGCCGCGCTGGAACTTTCACAAGTATCTCGTCGGCAAAGACGGCAAGGTGATCGGCGCTTATTCCTCGAAGGTCGCACCGGAGAGCGCTGAGCTTCGCGGCGCGATCGAAACCGCGCTCGCTCAATAAACTCGCGCGAGCTCGCGCGTCCGTTTGCCACGATTGGTGTTTCAGAATAGGCATCGAGCTTGATGAGTCTCGTGCCGCCGCCGACTGTCGAAGACGCGATCGCCCGCATTCGTTCGCGAGACAAAGCCGTGCGCGCCTTTGTGTGCACGCAGCTCGACGACGCAACCCGGCGCGTTCAAGAAGTCCGCAAAGCCCCGCCGCAAACGGCGATCGCCGGGCTCCCCTATTCGCTCAAAGATCTGTGGGACACCGCCGGTATCGCCACCACCGGTTGTTCGCACCGCTACAAAGATCGAGTCCCCACCGAGAGCGCGCCGATCCACCGGATCTTCGAGGCGGCCGGCGCCGTCCTGCTCGGCAAGACGAACGCCAGCGATCTCGGTTTGGCCATGGAGAGCGACAGCTACGTCGGCGGCATGACCTCGAATCCGCACAACCTCGCGCGCACCGCCGGCGGAAGCTCAGGCGGCGCTGCGGCGGCGGTCGCGGATCGCATGAGCGCGTTCGATTGGGGCAGCGATTTCGGCGGCAGCATCCGTCTGCCGGCGGCGTTCAACGGGGTCTTCGGCCTCCGCCTCTCCAGCGAGGCGTGGCCGGTGCACGGACACTTTCCGCAAGCCCCCACGGTGTTGCGTTACATGAACGGCCAAGGACCGATCACCGCGCGCCTCGACATCATGCGCGATCTCTTGCGTCTCGCGGCTCCGACGATGCGTACTGGTCTTTCGGACAGTGTGCGCCCCTTCGAAATGCGCGGCGTTTATTTGTATGAACCAGTGGGCCGATCGATCGGACAGTGGCCGACGTTCACCGCCGACGTCACCGCACCGCTTCGTGCCGCGCTCGGCAGCGACGCCCGCACCGATCACGGCTTACCGCCGATCCGCCGCGCCGCGGATATTGCGCGCGCGATGTACGCCTCGCACTTGATGGATTTTCTCGAGTCCGATACCAGCCTCACGTTCTACGGCGGCCTCCAAGCGATCCTCTCCTCGATCGTTTTCGGCGGTCGCTTCGGCGACAAACGTTTTCACCCGCGTACGGCCGAGATGTTGCTCTTGATCGCGCTCGGCCGCGCCACGTTGTTCCGCGACAAAACACGCGCGGAAAAAGACGCCGCCACCTTCCGCGAAGATGTCCGTTCGATCCTCGATCGCGGCTACGCCATGGTGATGCCGGTGACGACTTTTCCCGCACCGGAGCACGGAAAAGTTGCGCGCACTTGGAGCATCGCGGCCTTCAACATGCCGGGAAATATCGCCGACGTGACTGGGCTCGCGCTCCCCTTTGGCCGTTTCTCCGACGGGATGCCGCGCGGCCTGCAGATCTGGGGACCGCCCGGCAGTGAGGAACAATTGATCTCGCTCGCCGAGGGACTGACCCGGGCTTCGTGATCCTTACTGGCCGAAAGATCAGGGTGCCTGCACGGAACCCGCGGTACATCCGTTCGCCGGACGCGCGACTCCGCGTTGATCGGTCGCCGGGCACGCAGTCCCGATGTTCCGCGCCGGGCTGGTCACCGAGGGGATCATCGTCAGCGTTGCACCACCGTTGTCTTGAAGCGGCGACAGCTGCGCATCCGACCAACCGATGTTCGTGGTGCACGGCGAATCCGGGCGCGTCCCGACGATATGATTCCTCGGCCACTGGAGATTGCCCGTGCCGCTGCCGGTGTTGGTGCAGGTCATCGGGCTCCACGCATCCTGCGTGGTGTTGTTCACGAAGAGGCTGTTGGAGATGGTCCACACCACGCTACCGGCGAGCGCCGCGCCGAACTTTCCGTTGCCCGCGTCCGCATGATTCGAAGCGAAGGTGACGTTGGTGGCGCGCGCCGTACCCGGCAATTGCAGGATGATCGTCCCGCCGTTGCCGACGGTCGCGCGGTTCTCCGTGAAGGTGTCGTTCGTCAGCGTCACGTAGGTGCGGTCCGCTTGGAGCGCGCCGCCGCGGGGAGCCGAGTTGTTCCTCATCGTGGAGTTGGTGATCGCGAGATCCGTATTGGTGAAGTAGAACGCACCGCCGCCGTCGACTGCGCTGTTGGTGTCGAACGTCGAGCGATCGATGGTCGTCGGTTGGCGGAGAGCGTTCGGCGTGCGGAACACAGCCCCGCCGGTCGCACCCGCGGTGTTCCGCGCGAAGACGTTGCACGCGAGCGAGAGCAAGGAGGCATCGCCGCCGTCGACCAACACCGCACCACCGTTGCCGCCCGAGCCGCGTTGTCTGCGGTTGTTCATCGGTTGCACCGGGCAGGTCGGATCCTCGAAGTTCGCGCCGAAGCCGTTGGCTGCGTTGTCGTTGAACTGCGAATTCACGATGGTCAGCGTGGAGAACAAGGCGCCGACTGCGCCACCGTTGCTCCCGCTGTTGTCGTTGAAGCGGCTATTGGTGATCGTCACCTCGAGCGAGCCGCGCGCATAGATCGCGCCGCCGGCGACGTCGGGTCCGGGTGATGCGCCGCGGTTGTTGTTGAAGGTGACGTCGTTGACGCGGAGGATGCCGTCGCGGATCAACACCGCGCCGCCACCGCCATCATACGCAAAGCCCGAAGAGCAGGGCAGAGGTGCAGGTGGGATCGCAGTGCCGGTCGCTCGGCCGTTGGCGATCGTCAGGCGCTGCAGCGTGACGGTGGTGCGCGTGTTGCGCCAACCCGGTCCGGTAAAATTGAGGATGCGCGTGGTGCCACCGCCGTCGAGCGTGATCAACCCGCCGCCGTCGATCACCGTGTTTACGTTTCGCGGCAGCTCTTTTTGCGAAGTGATGCGAATGGTCGCCGCGCCTCCACAGTTGAAGGTGATGACGCCGCCGCGCGCGACCGCCGCCGCAAACAAAGCTTCGGTGCACGTGCCCGCACCTGTGCCGACGACCGTCGTCGGCTGGGAGACATTCGCCAGCGCGATCGGCGCGGTACACATCGCCGGCGTGAGCTCTGAGCTCTCAGTGTCGAGCTCCAAGTCCATCTCGCCGCCGCAAGCAACGGCCAAAAGGACAGGGAGGGTCAGCGCTGCTATTTTGAAACTCATGAACCGGCGACCTTAACGATCGCCGGCTCATTCCGAAATTGGGGCGTCTGGCCTCGGGCCGTCCGCCGCTAGGCCGAACGCGGGTCGGGTTTAAGACGCGGCCCGCTGGAGATCCTCTTCATTCTCCTCGGCCATCTCATCCGACTCGGACTTCGCTTCGATGGCGTCCGGGCCCATCGCCAAGAGCTGCTGCTTGCGGTTCTCCATCTGCGCGCCGAGCTCTTCGAGCTGATCGGAAGAGAGGATCTTCTTCGCTTCGGGGAACATCTCTTTTTCTTCTTCTTTGGCGTGGTGAAGGATGACGTCTTTCAACACTTTCAACTTCGCCTTGAAGGTCTCGTCGCCCGCGTCGCTCTCCTCGAGCTGCTTGATCAACATCTTGGCGATCGCGTGCTCCTCGAAAGCTTCGAGGACTTGTTCCTTCGCCTCTTTGTCGCGCGACTTCTGCATCGCGGGATAGAAGATCTCTTCTTCGATCTTCGCGTGCACGGTCAGCTCGGTGCGGATCTCCTCGAAGATGGCGCGCCGTTTCGCGGTCGCGCGGTCGCTCAGCTCGTCGGCTTCTTCGAACAGCGACTTCACCTTCTCATGGTCTTGTTTGAGAAGTTTTGTGGCGTCCGGCCTCGAGATCTTCTTCGCGATCTTCTGCGTCGCCTTTGCGATCTTCGTCGTCTTCTTCTTTGGCGTGCTTTTCTTCGTCGGCATGAGCGCGCTGATTGCAACGCGTGTACCGCTCTCGTCTCGACGGAGATCACCCGCTCGTGTTACCGCCAGACGTGCATTCTGCCATAGCGTTTGTGAGCGGTGGGTCGCGGGGCATCGGTCGCGCAACGTCGATCGAGCTTGCTGCCCGCGGCTACGATGTCGTCCTCAGCTATCGCCGCGAAGCGGAGGCCGCGAACGACGTTATCAAAGAGATCGAGCGACACGGACGCCGTGGTTTGGCGCTCGTCGCCGATCAGCTCGAGCCCGCGAGCCTGGAAGCGGTCTTCGCGCGCATCGAACAAGAATTCGGCGCGCTCGATGTCTTCGTGGCCAACGCGGCCTCGACCGCTTTTGTCCCGTTGCTCGACATGAAGCCTCACCAAATGGACAAAACCTTCAACGTGACCGTGAAAAGCTTTCTGGTCGCCGTACAACTCGCCGTCCCACTCATGAAGGGCCGAAACGCGCGCATCGTTGCGATCTCCGGTCTCGATTCCAAAGTCGCGGCGGTCAAACACGGCATGCTCGGGGCGATGAAGGGTGCGCTCGAAGTGTTGGTGAAATATTTCGCTTGCGAGCTCGCCGATCATCAGATCCGGGTGAATGCGGTGAATCCTGGTTATGTCGATACCGACTCCGCGCGCACCTATATGGGTGAGGCGTGGAATGAGCTGACGGCGCAGATCGCGCGCACCGTCCCCGCCAAAAGACCGGCCACACCGGAAGAGATCGCCAAAGTGATCGCTTGGTTGTGCTCGAGTGAGTCGAGCTATGTGAATGGACAGACGATCATCGCCGACGGCGGCCTCTTGATCAGTCAGTCGATCTCTCGTGTCGTGCTGCAAAAATGACCTGCCTGGCGTGAGCTGATAATCTGCGGGCGTGGAGCCGCGATACTCCGAAAACAACGCCGTACGCATCGTTCACGCCGTTTTGATTGCGCTCTTGTTGAAGCTCTCGCTGGCCGCCTCGTTCGGCGCCGCCACCGCGATCTTCGGCAAAGACACTGACCTGATGGCCGGTGGCGAGGCGAGCTTCGTCGCCTTCTTGCTCCTCGCGGCGCTGCAGATCGCCATCGTCATCTTCGGGATCAATCGTTTCGGCCGCGTCTCGCTCTCGGAGCTCGGCTGGTTCCGTCCGAAGAGCTGGGCGCGGGAAATTGTTTTCGGGATCGGCGGATTATTTTTCGTGATCGCCGGAATGATCGCGCTGCTGATGATTTTCGGCGTCTTCGATCCCAACGAGGTGCTCGCCGGCTTCACCGAACAGACGCCGGCACAAAGAGCTCTCTTCCTGGGATTCGGCGTCATCGCCGCTTTCGCCGAAGAGACGGTTTTTCGCGGATATATGCAGCCGACCGCGATTCATAAGCTCGGTCAGGTCGGCGGGATATTTTTCACCGCGATCCTCTTCAGCTGTTTGCACCTGAAAGCGCAGCCGATCGCGCTGCTCACCCAACTATGGATCGGTTTGGTGCTCTCCGGGCTCCGCTGGCGAAACGAAAATTTGTGGTCGCCGGCGATCACGCACGCGCTGATCTGGGTGGTGCTCGGATTGTATTGAGGAGGACCTTAGTAGGTCGCAGAGATAGAGAACGACATCTCGAGCTGATCGCGACTGAACAGATAGACGGGATCCTGATTGCTGCGGCTGACCGGTGCACCTTGCTCGAGGCCCACCGCGACGACCAACCAGGCTCTGGGCGCCCAAGACGCGCCGACATCCCAGCTGTACGTTTGCCGCCAATAGTCCTCACCATCGATCGAGTCGTAGGTATCGAGCCAAATCCAGCCGATGCCCGCGCCGAGATCGAGGCTGCCCCATTCGGCGCTCTCGAAAACGTTGAAGTCGAGCCCCAGCCCGGTCTGCAGCGCCCACTGCGTATTGAGCGTTCCGGCCGGACCGAGCTGCTCCGCGAATTTGTGGAAGCGGTATTGCACTCCGAGATCGAGCCCGACGCCCAAACGATCGAACACCTTCACGCGCGAACGCGAGCTGAGATCGGGAGCGAAATAGAGCCCGCGATCTTGGCTGGCGATCGATGTCGGAAAGATGAGGTTCAGCGCGTGGGCCATGGTCACCGGATAATCCGCGAGGTCGATAGAGTGCCGATAAACGCCCCCTAGCGCCGAATCGCGGATCAAGAACGGTGACGTGATCAACGAGTCTCGTTCGCCGTCCGTAACGAAACCTTGATGATGCTCCTCGACCAACTCCAGCGAGCTGGACGGCGTGGTGAACCGCTGCGAGATACCTGATCTCAAGTACAGGGTGAGGCCGGCGAAAGGCCGGTACCCCAGCTCGGCTCCGTAAAACATGGCGCGATCGTTCGATGGATCTTCATCGGAGATCGCCAACATGCGAAACGCAGCCGATCCGCGCACGTAATACGGGCGCCCCGTTTGCGGCGGAAGGCGCTCTCCCGAGAAGACTTCCGCTTGTTTCGAGGCATCCGTATTTGCCGTGTCTCCGCTCGCCGCCGGACGTGCGATCTCGTCCACCGTCGCAGGTGTCTCCGAGGCCACCGATTCCGCCGGTGAAGCATCGGTCGCCTGAGAGACCGGCGAAGTGTCCGCGGGGACAGCAACTTCAACGAGAGGTGCGGCGACCGCGCCCGACGACGTATCCGCCGCCGGTATCGCGACCGCCTCACCTTCGGCCGCGAGCGCCGCCCGTTGAACGAGCAGCGCCGCGGCGATTGTGACTATCAGCGTCCAGCGCATGGCTAGAACCCGCTGAAGTTGTTGAAGTACTCGTAGTACGCGAGCAGAACCTTCAGACCGAAGTTGTCGAGCTCTTCGCTCGCTCCAGCGCGCAGATCCTGGTTGTACTCCCGCATGAACTGATAGCTGACCGGGCTTCGCGACTTGCTCGCCACGAGGTGCCAGGCGCGATCCGGCAAGAAGGTATACACATACTCTTCTCCACCGTGCACGAAGACACCGGCTGGGTTGTCGGGACGAAGCGCTTCGTGAAGCACGTCTTCCCCGTAAGCCATCACGAGCTCTTCTTCGTTGTCGTAGCGCTCAACCGCGATACGCTCTTTCAGCTCCTCATTGTCGACCAAGTTCGAGTTGGTGACCGACGAGTAGATGAGCAGCGCGTAATACCGGAACCAGGGGAACGTGTCGTAGCCCGCGCCGAGCATGTTATCGAGCACGCGCTGCGAGACTGCGAGGTTCTTGTTCCCAAAGGCCGGCGCGTCATACATCGAGATGTATGTGTAGACGTTCGGGTTGTAATTATAGACCTCCTGCAGGTCCATATACGCGAACGTGGTGAACAACTTATCGAGGATGATGCCGACGCGGAGGATGTCTCCATAATACGGATCGAACTCGGTCTGATAATTGCGGAAGCTCGCCGGCTGATTGATGACCGCGTCGTAGAACGCCATCGTCAATTCGATGGCCGCCGATGCGTCATTGTAAAAGTCCTGCGCGCGTTCGTTGTACTCCTGATCCGTCGCGACCGGGGTCCCTTCGACTTGGTCACTGCGCTTCAGAATGTTCTGCACGCCGCCGCCGCCCCAGTCGAACAGCGCGAGATACCACATGCGCTGAATCGGGAAGATCGCATTGTACACACTGTACACATAACCGCTCGTGTCCCAGAAGGTCCGGTACGCGCGGCGATTGCGGAGTGAGTACAACCAGTCGTAACGCTCGATCGAGTTGAGCACGATCTGCGCCGGCGTGATGCCGAGGTCGTGCGCGGAGCACAATGCGGACGTCGAGCGGTGTTCGTCGGTGCAATAGAGATAGTCCATCCCCATCACAGCTTCGCGTTTCTCGGCGTCGCCGTAGATCCAGGTGAGCGCCGCGGCGTCATATCCGCCCCACGAACGCACGCCTTCCGCCTCTTCCCACGATCCGATGTAGTCCATCACCGAGGCTGAGAGCTCGCCCTCTGCCGTCCGCTGATGTTTCGCGTCGACCGAGCCATAGAAGTTATGGCGCAGAGACAGGTTGTGTCCCAGCTCGTGGATCGCCACGTGGAAGACCACGCTCTCGATGATCCGCTCTTGATACTCTTCATCCGACTCCCAAAAGCCCGACGTCTTGCATTTACGGGCCGCTTTGGAGATCGCGGTGATCGCATCATTTGCGTCGAAGACGGAGATGCTCTTCTTGTCGAGCAAATACTCCATATCCGCGGTCAACAAGTCGTGGTTCTTCTTCCAACCGCGGAAGTCTTCGAGGAACTTATTCTGTTTCTCGATGCCCGCGTGCGAGGCGATCGGCACACCACCGAACGGATCCTTGTTCATCATGATGTCGCTCATCGCAGTCTTGAACTCACGCTCTTTGGCGAGACGTTCCGTCATCTGCGCGAGCGGCATCGTCACCGCAGGCTCGTACACATACGCATTCCACAGAGGATTGACGTAACGAACCTCCGGCAGCGTGCGGTGATAGTCGGAGAGGAATGCTTCCATGCCGCGCGTCGGCGTCGGGATGAAGTCATCCGTTGCGACCGACACGGTCGACGACGGAGCCAGCTCCATCACGCGACGCATCTCTTCGAACAGCTCCGACTTGAGGCGCACAGTCTGATCCATCGGCGCGACGGTCTCGCCGGCCGCACAACCGATCTGCTCCCACGGTGTCGTATCCGGATCCTTGCCGGCTTGGTCCGCGATCTCCGCGTGGCTGCGTCCACCGAACTCTTCCAGATAGTCCTGGATGAGGAAGCGATAGTAATCCATGCCCACGTTATAGAGATTCAGGTTCGCCGAGATGATCTCGCCGGTGCGCGGATCCGAGCCCGAAGGACCGTAACCGAGCAAGCCGCGCGTGGTGTCGATGTCCTGGTGCCAGGTGACGAAGGAGTAGCGGAGGTCGCCGAATTTACGATCGACGCCGCCGTCGTTGTACTCCTTGAAATCGAGGCGGAGCGCAGCGCCCGCATCCTCGAGGATCTTGTTCGTCTCCGCCTTGATCTCCTCGAACATCGGCTTGAAACGCGCCGGGAAACCTTTCGCGAAGTAGAAGGTCGCGGGCTCTGCGCGGTTCGGATCCCAGCGGTGGAGCAAGCTCTGCGACGACAACAGACCGGTCTCTTCATCACGATAGATGTCGAGCACCTGGAAAGAGCCGTACTTCTTGTTCACCGGATCTTTTTCCGCGATGACCTCGGGGACATAGTCACTCGCGTCCGGGCGATAGAACGAGAAGTGATACTGGATGGTCGCCGTGCCCACGCCGGTCGCCAAAGACACCAAGTCATAACAAGCGCCGAAATAGGTAAGGACGTTGACCTCGTAGTTCACCTCGAGGGTGAATGCCATATAGTCCTTGTTCTCCTCTTCCCACTCGAACGAGTCGGGGACGAGGTTCGCGCTCACCATCCGCGCACAATCGTGGAGGAACGAGCCGTAAAACCACGCCATGTTCACGATCGGATCGAGCGACGCGCTCTCGAAGTCGACGCGGAACTCTTGGCGAGTCTGCCAAGGTTCTTCCGTGTTCTCTTCGAGATAGTTCGTCCGCTCTCCGTCGAGGCTCTCGCGCAGCTTGATGTCGACGTGTTGTCCGCCGAACTCGAGCATCACGCGCTCGTTGCTGGTCGCGAGATCATCATTCGGATCGTTCGCGTCGTCCTTCTGGAGCTTCTTCGCGTCCAGCATTTGAAGGACGTCTTCGCGGAAGCGGAACTTCACCAGCTTGGTGTCGCTCTCGAATCCCGGAAACGCATAGTCGCCGGCGACGTTCGGCGAGCTCGCCGACACGACGGTGACCTTGAAGAGCCAGCTGTCGTCGCCGCTCCCTGCGCGTTTCGGATTCTCCGCAGTGAGATCCGCCTTATCGATATAGATGGACTCGTTTTTGAGCCCATTCCTGATCGGCCGGTGATCGACGCAGGACGCGCCGACGACCAACACACCAAAAAGACCGAGCTGAAGTGCTTTCGTCTTGTTCATCAGTTCACTCCACTCGTTCCTAGCGCCACACCGACGCAGAGGTCGCGCCGCCGTTGGCCACTTCGACCTGCCGTTTGTTGGCGATCGACGCGACGCTGTAGAGCACGTTCCCGTTCGGCGAATAGTTGAACGCCAGCTCGCACTCCGTATACGCACCCGCCGGAGCCGACTCCGACCAGTTTTGCACCGCGCGCGGCACGTCGTCTCCGAACCTGATCGAAAGACCAGGACAGAGCTCGATCGCGCCGACGAGCGAGAGCTGATCGATGCGGCCGATTTTGCCGTCCGCTTCGACGTAGAACCGCTGCGCCGTCTCTTTGCCGAACAACGCGATGACGTGCGCCGGGACGAACTCCCAACGTTCACCGCGCAATTGGCGCAGATAACCGTTCCTGTCTTCCATCGGCTCACCCGCGACGACGAGATCCATGGTCGCCGCTTCGGTCCCGTCGATCACTTGGAGCGTCACGCTGATCGTGCTGAGCTGCCGATCGAAGCCGTTGACGGTGATCGCCGACCCGTTGAGCCCGTACGGATTCGTCACGCTCAAACCGAGAGACAACGGATAGTACGGTTCGGCGCTCTCCAGACGTTCGTTCAGCTTCGCGAAGATCGTGTCGACTTCGCTGAAGCCGCGCTCGACGGTCACATAGGTGACCGAAGAATAGTTCAGCGAATACTGCACTTGGAGGCGATACGGGACGTTGTCCTGAAGGAAGTGTGCGTCTCCGATCGACCAGCGGCGATCCGCAGTTGTTTGGAAAAACTTATATGCAGAGGGCAGATCGCTGTTTCCGTGCGAGAACGCCGACAACACACTGTCGACGAACGGCTCGACGAGCCAGAACTCTTCGACCACCCGTGCATCGACCATGTCGCGCTCTTCCGGCGTCAGCGAGTCGTAGAGCTCGACGATGCTGGTCACCACGGAAGGCACGAAGCTGATCGAGCCGAAGGTCGAAGTGATCTCTCCGAGCTGCTGCGGAGCGTCGCCCATCAGCGGAATTTCCACCTCGAAGGACTCGAAGGGATGGGTACCCGGCGGCACGTTCGGATTCGTCGCGACGATCGCGTTGCGGATCCGGTTCTCGATGCGCGCCTTGTAGCCCGTCGCCAAAGTCAGCGCGCGGAACTCTTCGGTCGGAGCCGTGAGATTGAAGTTGTAAGCGAAGGAGAACAGCTTATCCGTATCCTTCGGCGCTTCGCCGTCCTTGAACACGTCTTCGGTGCTCGTCTTCCTCAGCCATCCGAGGTCGACGCCGTTGAATCCTTGCTGCACGGCATCGCGCGAGGTGTGCACGTCGTAGCCGGCACGAGCCAAAGCGCGCTCATCACCCGTGTTCACACAGCGCTGTTTGAACGCGGCATAGCTGATGTCGTCATTCAACGAGATGTCGCAGTTCGGGCGAAGCGTGCTCTCGAAGCGGAAGGCCATCGTCGAGGAGCCCGTGGTACCGAAAGAGATCGAAGCTTCGACCTCGAACGGCGCGATGCGCACCGGATCGATCTCGATATATTGGATCGAGCCGTCCGGTTCGAACACGATGACCACACCCGAGTCTTGGATGATGATGCCCGTGACCTGCGGCTGCGACTCGTTACCTGCGGTGTAGATGATGTTGCAGACGTTCTCTGCGACGCAGTCGTAATCTTCCGCGAAGGCTTCCGCCCCAAAGAAGGTCTCCCGGATCATTTTGTACATCGCAGTGATGTTTGCGTAGTTGAGGAACGCGTCCGGGCGCGTCGCCTGATCCGCGCGGCTCGTGTACTCGTCGAGCTCGCGATCGCCGAGCAACACACGTTCGCGCGGTTTGATCACCACGTGAACCTGTTGTCCGTCTTTCGTGAAATCGCCCTCGAGCGAACCGAGATATTGTTTGTACGCGAGGATGCCGGAGACGAGGCGCGTCTCCTGATCGAAGAGAATGATGATCTCTTCCGTGGGGCCAAAGGAGAACGCGTCGAGATATTCGACGGTCGGATCGCACAGCTTCCCGTCTGCGGGGCGGCCGAGCAAACTGTCCGCATGGACAGGCTTGCCGTCATCGCCGAGCAGCTTGATTCCTCCGACGGAGTCGTCGGGGATGATCGGCTTCTTCACCAGCTCCTGGATCTGCGCCGTCGCTTCGGCTTCATCACAGAAGCGCGCGCGACCGACAGCGTCGCCGGAGCTCTCGTCACCATACCCTTTGGTCGGGTTCTCGTTTGTGTATGGGACGCCGGGCTTGAAGCCGTTCTGTTGGTTTGGATCGCCGTCGTTCGGCTCGAACAAAACCTCGGGTCCACTTTCACATGCGATGAGTAACGTCGACGCAACCATCGTCGCTGTTACAAGTTTCATACTGCGCAGGGCGGAGAGCTTAGTCACCGATTCCCCCTCCTTATTTCGTTGGAAGGCACGTCAAAAACACGAGACGAGTACCGTGTGCAAGAGGAAGTTGTCATCAGCGGGAAAGCCGAGTCGAATTCTTAACAGCGATGCTGATCAGCTTCATGGACTCCGACCGTCTCGAATTTCGCGGGCCCGAAATTGCCGACATCGAAATCCTCGCCCGATGGGTGAACGATCCGAGTATACGTCTCTTCCTCGATCACCGCGTCTTTCCGATGTCGCAGCTGGCGGAAGAAACGTGGGTGCGCAACATGTGCACGCAGAGCGCGCCGCGGACCGACGTCGTGTTTCTGGCGCGGAAAAAGGGTGAAGAACGCGCGATCGGCTGCGCAGGCCTTCACGGGATCAATTGGATCTCGCGCTCCGCCGAGTTCGGGATCCTGCTCGAAAGCTCGGAGCAGAACCAAGGGTATGGGCGTGAGATCAGCGCGCAGCTACTGGCTTACGCCTTCCGCAAGCTCAATCTGAATCGCGTGTATCTTCGCGTGTGTGCGCTCCATACGCGGGCGATCAAGTGTTACGAAAATGCCGGATACGTCCGTGAAGGCGTGACGCGTCAATCGTTCTACATCGACGGCAAATACGAAGACACCGTGCTGATGGCGGTTCTCCGCGAAAATTGGGTAGGATGACAACTTACTGCTCATGGGCGTTCGCGTCGGGAAAAAATCAGAGCTGAGCGCGACGCCCTCGCCGCACGTCGAAGCTCAACTCTCTGAGCTCCCTGTACCCAAGGACAGGCTAACCGGTCAGCGCGTCCGCCTCACGCCTGTACCCAAGGCCAAGGCGGCGAACGCGCCGACCATGGACGCGCAGCTGGTCGCGCGCCAAGGACCGAAGCTCCCGCGGCTCGAAGTCGCGATGAAGTCGAACGAGATTCCGGCGCTCGCGGCGAGCGAGGTCTATCTGCCGCCGAAGCCGATCCTCGATCAGCTGCTGCGCGCGAAAAAGATCCTGGTCATGGGACACGTCCCGCCCGACGGGGACTGCGTGGGGAGCTCGCTCGGTTTGGCGCGTGCGCTCCAAGCGATGGGCAAGACCGCGCACGCGATGATCGACGACGAGCTGCCCGGAAATCTCCGCGGGATGGATCCGCACGGTGAAGTGCGCCGCGCGGACCAGGTCGATCAAGATTACGACCTGGTCGTGTTGGTGGACGTCTGCGCCAACGATCGGATCGGCGGCGGAAGAGATGCGTTGGCGAAGGCGAAAAACGTTGTGGTCGTCGACCATCACCAAGATCGCGCTTCTCCGAAAAAGCTCGGTGTCGGCCGCAACACGAGGATCGCCGAGTGGTACGCCCCTTCGAGCTCGGCCTCGATGTTGGTGGCTTCCATCGCCGAGAACCTGTTCGAAAGATCAGGCACCGCTGTCTCCAAAGACAGCTGGAAAAAAATAGCGCTTCCGCTGGCGCTGGGCCTCTACACCGATACCTCCGGCTTCACGCGGGAAGGGACACCGCGAAAGTCGCTCGGCGTCTTCAAACATCTGGTCAACGAACACCTGGGCAAGCAGACCTCTGCGGTACGCCAAATCCTGCGTTTCGAGCTGTCGAAAGGCGCGAAGAAGCTGCTCGCGAAGAGCGAGTCTTCCTACGATCACCAGCAAGATTTCGCGTTTCTCCGTGCGCGCCGGGAGACGATCACCGAAGCGCAGCGCCTCGCGCCCGACGCCGGCATGAACGACCTTCGCGGTTTCATGCTCCAACATCTCGACGATGTGGTGCGCTCCTACGGTTTGGCGGTGTTGCTCTGGGAGACCGACAAAGGGGTCCTGGTCAGCACGCGCAGCAAAAAGATGGGTCCGGCATTGGAGCTCGCCAAACATATCTCCAAAACGCTCGGCGGCTCGGGCAACGGCCATCCCCATATGGCCGGCGGCTACCCACCCTGTACTTTGGATCAGGTAGCCGAGGTCGTCTCCGCGTGGGTCAAGGAGTGCAAGCGTAGCGCGCAGTGAGCTCCAGCGAACGTAGGACCCGCAGGCGGACTTGCTCC